>Ga0210124_1000049_pt1 | contig 75252 bp, 63 predicted proteins | sample Muzzi_PWC_D2_FD_185554 | JGI IMG/M metagenome (GOLD analysis project Ga0210124, IMG submission 185554) | Wetland microbial communities from San Francisco Bay, California, USA, that impact long-term carbon sequestration - Muzzi_PWC_D2 (SPAdes) | ecosystem: Environmental > Aquatic > Marine >...
GGGATCGGTACGACCGTCTGGGTGGCCGCGGCGCTGGTGATCGCGTTGGCCGCCTGCACCAAGGAGGAGGCGCCCACGCCGCCGCCGGCGAAGCCGGCGATGGAGGAGCAGCCGATGGCCCCGTCCGGCGGGATGGGCGCGGGCGAGGGGATGGCGCCGTCCGGGGAGGCGGGGTCGCCCGAGCAGATGGCTCCGTCCGGCGAAATGGCTCCATCCGGAGAGATGACCGGCGGCGAGCCCGAGGGCTGAGGGGCGCCCGGCCGGGCGCCCGGGCGGCGGCTAGTGCCGCTGCAACGTGCAGCTGATCTCGTAGTCCAGCAGCTCGTGGATCTGCCGGTTCGGCCCGCACAGCAGGCAGTCGGGGTTCTTGCGGTACTTGACGCGCATGAACTCCATCTCCAGGGCGTTGTAGACGAGTAGCTGGCCCACCAGGGGCTCGCCCTGGCCCAGGATCAGCTTGATCGTCTCGGTGGCCTGGAGCACGCCCACCGTGCCCGCCAGCACCCCCAGGATGCCGGCCTCCTGGCAGGAAGGCACCAGGTCGGCGGGCGGGGGCTCGGGATAGAGGCAGCGGTAGCAGGGGTCCGTGGGCAGGTGGCCGCGCAGCACGGTCACCTGGCCGTCGAAGCGGAACATGGAGCCGGACACCAGGGGCTTGCCCAGCATGAAGCAGGCGTCGTTCATCAGGAAGCGGGTCGGGAAGTTGTCCGACCCGTCCATCACGACGTCGTAGTCCTTGATGATGTCCAGCACGTTGGCGGAGGTGATCCGCTCGGTGTAGGTGTTGACCGTGATGTTGGGGTTGATCGCCAGGAGGGTCTCCCGGGCCGATTCCACCTTGGGGCGCCCCACGTCGGGGGTGGCGTGCAGCACCTGGCGCTGGAGGTTGGACAGGTCGACCACGTCCAGGTCCACGATGCCGATGGTGCCCACCCCGGCGGCCGCCAGGTAGAGGGCCGCGGGCGAGCCCAGGCCGCCGGCGCCGACCATGAAGACGCTGGCGTCCTTCAGCTTCTTCTGCCCCTCGCCGCCCACCTCCTTGAGGATGATGTGGCGGCTGTAGCGTTCGATCTCTTCCTCGTTGAAATCCATGTCCACCTCGCGGGCCTCGGGGCCCCGGAATTACTCGATCACCGTGCGCTCGATGGGGTCCACCTCCACCCCGGCGTCGAGCATCTCGGCCACGGCCGCCTCGATCTCGGCGTGGCTGCCGGTCAGGGACAGGTCCATGGTGCCCGTGCCGTCCTTGATGTCGGCCCGGCGGATGTTGAACACCACGTCGTGGCGCCGGGCCACCTCGCACAGCACGGGCCGCGTGACGGCGTTGGGCGGGAAGGTCAGGTGAAAGCGCAGCTCGTGGCTCTGCATCCCTTCAGCGCCCCCCGGCGATGGCGGGGACGATGGAGACCGCGTCCCCGTCCGCGATGGGCGTGTCGGGGCCTTTGAGGAAGCGGATGTCCTCATCGTTCAGGTAGATGTTCACGAACGGGCGGATGGCCCCGGAGGCGTCGCACAGGCGCTCCCGGATGCCCGGGTAGCTCGCCTCCAGGTCGTTGACCAGCTCGGCCACCGTGGCGCCGCTGGCGGAAACGTCGCCCTGGCCCCCCGTGAGCTTGCGAAGCGGGGCCGGGATTCGGACCGTGACAGCCATGGGTCTTGCTCTCGCTCTCCTGATGCCGGGCGGGGGCTTAGGCCCCGGCCGCCCGGGCGCCCTGCTCGGGCTTGAACTTGGCCTCGAAGTCCGCGAGGCTGGCCGAGATCTGCACCGGCTTGCCCACCGCGTCCCGCACCGCCTCCTGGGTCTTCAGGCCGTTGCCGGTGATGTAGGCGACCACCACGTCGTCGGGGTGGAAGGTGCCCGCCTCGGCCAGCTTCTTCAGGCAGCCCACCGTGACGCCCCCGGCGGTCTCGGCGAAGATGCCCTCGGTCTGGGCTAGAAGCTGGATGCCCTCCACCACCTCGTGGTCGGAGACGTGGGCCATGCGGCCGTCGGTCTCGTGGGCGGTCTTGAGGGCGTAGTAGCCGTCCGCCGGGTTGCCGATGGCCAGGGACTTGGCGATGGTGGCGGGCTTGACCGGCAGGATGAAGTCGCGCCCCTCCTCGAAGGCCGCCGCGATGGGGGAGCAGCCGGTGGCCTGGGCCCCGTGCATGCGGGTCTGCACCGCGCCGATCAGCCCCAGGGACGAGAACTCGACCAGGCCCTTGCGGATCTTGGTATAGAGCGAGCCCGAGGCCATGGGCACCACCACGTGGTCCGGCGCCCGCCAGCCGAGCTGCTCGGCGGTCTCGAAGGCCAGGGTCTTGGAGCCCTCGGCGTAGTAGGGGCGGACGTTGATGTTCACGAAGGCCCAGGGGTACTCGCTGGCGATCTCGGAGCAGAGCCGGTTGACGTCGTCGTAGTTGCCCTCCACGGCCAGCACCGTGGGGTTGTAGATCAGGTTCCCCAGGATCTTGCCCGCCTCCAGGTCCGCGGGGATGAAGACGAAGCACTGGAGGCCCGCCTCGGCCGCGTGGGCCGACACCGAGTTGGCCAGGTTGCCCGTGGAGGCGCACGCGACGGTCTTGTAGCCGAACTCCTGGGCCCGGGAGATGGCCACCGACACCACCCGGTCCTTGAACGACAGGGTGGGGTGGTTGACGGTGTCGTTCTTGACGTACAGGTGGTTGAGCCCCAGGCGCCGCCCCAGGTTCTTGGCGTGGACCAGGGGGGTCATGCCCACCGCGTGGCCGCAGGAGGGGCCCCCCTCCACCGGCAGCAGGTCCACATAGCGCCACAGCGACAGCGGCCCCGCCTGGATCGACTCGCGGGTCAGGCGCTTCCCGATGGCCTCGTAATCGTAGTCCACCTCCAGCGGGCCGAAGCAGAACTCGCACACGTGGCTCGCCTCGGCCGGGTAGGCGTTGCCGCACTCGCGGCACTTCAGGCCCTTGATCTTGGCGGGCTTGGCCACCGGCTGCTTCCCCTGGGTGCCCATGCTACAGCGCGCAGGCCCGCTGTTCGCCGTCGGCGAGCTCGGTGATCTCGGGGTTTTCGCCGCACACCGGGCAGGCCGGGTTGCGCTTGAGCTTCACCTCGCGGAAGTCCGACTCCAGGGCCTGATAGGTGAGCAGGCGGTTCTTGAGGGACGAGCCGATGCCCAGGATCATCTTGAGCACCTCGGTGGCCTGGATCGTGCCGATCACCCCCGCCAGCACTCCCAGCACCCCGGCCTCCTGGCAGGACGGCACGATGCCCTCCGGCGGCGGCTCGCGGAACACGCAGCGGTAGCAGGCCGTCTCGCCGGGCACGATCACCATCACCTGGCCCGAGAAGCGCAGGATGCCGCCGTGGACCATCGGGATGCCGGTGAGCACCGACAGGTCGTTGACCAGGAACTTGGTGGCGAAGTTGTCGGTGCCGTCGAGGATGTAGTCGTAGCCGGACACCAGGTCGCGGGCGTTGGCCGCCATCAGGCGCTCGTGGTAGGTGACCACCTCCACGTCCGGGTTCATGGCGTTGATCTTGGCCTTGGCGGAGTCGGCCTTGTGGACGCCCACGTCGGGGGTGTGGTGGATCACCTGGCGCTGGAGGTTGGACAGGTCCACCTTGTCGTCGTCCACGATGCCCAGCCGGCCGATGCCGGCGGCGGCCAGGTACATGGCCGCCGGGGCCCCCAGGCCGCCCGCGCCCACGATGAAGCACGAGGCCTTGCGGATCTTGGCCTGCCCCACCCCGCCCACCTCGGGCAGGATGATGTGGCGGCTGTAGCGCTCGATCTGCTCTTCGGTAAAGTCCATGGCTCGATGCGTTCCCGGGGCCCGTTCGGGCGCCCAAGGGCCTAGATGTTGAAGTACTTCTCGATGCTGAAGTACCGCTCTCCCGTGTCGGGGAGCACGGTCACGACCCGCTTGCCGGGGCCCAGCTCCTTCGCCACCTGGAGGGCCGCCCACACGTTGGCCCCCGAGGAGATGCCCACCAGCAGCCCCTCCAGGCGGGCCAGCTGCTTGGCGGTGCGGTAGGCCTCGTCGTCGTTGGCCTTGATGATCCGGTCCAGCACGTTCCGGTTGAGCACCGGCGGCACGAAGCCCGCCCCGATGCCCTGGATCTTGTGGGGCCCGGCCTCCTCCCCCGACAGGACGGCGGAGGTCTCGGGCTCCACGGCGATCACCTGCACGCCGGGGACCTTTTCCTTCAGCACCTCGCCCACCCCGGTGATGGTGCCGCCCGTGCCGACGGCGGCCACGAAGGCGTCGACCTGGCCCTCGGTGGCCTCCAGGATCTCCACGGCGGTCCCGGTGCGGTGGGCCTGGGGGTTGGCCGGGTTCTCGAACTGGTTGGGCATGAAGTAGTCCGGGTTCTGCTCCCGCAGCGCCTGGGCCTCGCGGATGGCCCCCCGCATCCCCTCCCACGCCGGGGTGAGGACGAGCTGGGCGCCGTAGGCCGACAACAGGCTGGCCCGCTCCATGCTCATGCTCTCGGGCATCACCAGGATCAGGCGGTAGCCCCGCACCGCCGCCAGCATGGCCAGGCCGATGCCGGTGTTGCCGCTGGTGGGCTCGATGATGGTGCCGCCGGGCTTCAGGTCCCCCGCGGCCTCGGCGGCGTCCAGCATGCCCTCGCAGATGCGGTCCTTGACCGAGCCGCCGGGGTTGAAGAACTCCACCTTGGCCAGGACCTCGGCCGAGTCCGCCTCCACGATGCGGGCGAGCCGCACCAGGGGGGTGTTCCCCACCATGCGGCCGACGTTGTCGAACACCCGGCCCCCGCTGCCGCCGCCCATGAAGAAGAGGATCTCGAGCGTGTCGCCCTCGGCCAGCTTGGTGTCGGGGTAGGCGTCCCGCTCGACGATGGTGCCGTTGCGCTCGACGGAGACCATCCGCGGCTCCAGCTCGCGCTGGGCCAGCAGGTCCGCCAGGGTGAGGCCCGGCTCGACGTCCTCGGGTTTGCCGTTGATGGTGATCCGCATGGTCCCCTTGGGTTCCCGCCGCCCGGCGGTTCCGGGGCCCCGGGGCCGGGGTGCCGAACCCCGCCCGGACCCCCTTCGGAAACGGCCGGAATGTCAACAGAATAATCCGCAAAAGGTAACAGCCGCGCGGCCTTCCTGTCAATAAGAACCCCGTGCCGGGGGGCCTTACGGGGCGGGCCCTTGCGGGCCCCCGGGCGGGGGCTCCGGCCGGGCCCCGGGGGATCGGGGATCGGTGATTGACAGGCCCGATCCGGCGGCGCTTTAATCCCCGCACGGCCCCGTCCCGCCGCCTGGGCCTCCCGGCCGGGCGGCTTCCGGCGAGGCCCCGGGGGCGTTTCGAGGCCCCGCCGCGGACTGTGTCGCTTCCCACCCCGACTCCCCCCCCCTGATAAGGACCGGCAAGGACATGAAGGAGGAACGTGGCCTCACCCCCGCGGAACGGCGGGCGACCTTCTCCCTGGCCGGGATCTTCGCCCTCCGGATGCTGGGGCTGTTCCTGGTGCTGCCGGTGTTCGCGGTGTACGCCGACCACCTGGAGGGGGCCACGCCGGCCCTGGTGGGCCTGGCCCTGGGGGCCTACGGCCTGACCCAGGCCCTGCTCCAGGTGCCGTTCGGCGCCGTCAGCGACCGCGTGGGGCGCAAGCCCGTGATCACCGGGGGCCTGCTCCTGTTCGCCGGGGGCAGCCTGCTGTGCGCCCACGCCCACGGGATCGGCGGGATGATCGCCGGGCGCATGCTCCAGGGCAGCGGCGCCGTGGCGGCCGCCATCACCGCCCTGATGGCCGACCTGACCCGGGAGGAGATGCGCACCCGGGCCATGGCCACCCTGGGCGGCGCCATCGCCATGTCCTTCGCCTTCAGCATGGTGGCGGGCCCGGTGATCGGGGCCACCTGGGGGGTGGACACCATCTTCGACATCGTGGCGGCCCTGGCGCTGGTCTCCATCGTCTTCCTGTGGCTGGCGGTGCCCAACCCGCCCAAGGTGCGCCACCACCGGGACATGGAGCTGACCCGGGGCGACCTGGGCCCCATCCTGGCGAACCCCCACTTGCGGCGCCTGGACTTCGGGGTGTTCGTCCTGCACATGGCGATGACGGCCGTGTTCGTGTCCGTGCCGGGCCTGCTGGCCCAATGGATGCCCCAGGGCAGCCTGTGGAAGGTCTACCTGCCGGTGATCCTGGTGAGCTTCGCCATCATGGTGCCCAGCACGATCCTGGCGGAGGCCAAGGGCAAGATCCGCCAGGTGGTGCGCACCGCCATCGTGATCGTCACCGCCAGCGCCGCCGTGTTCCTGGTGGGGCTGGACCGGCCGGCGGGGGTGATCGCCGGGCTGACGGTGTTCTTCATCGGCTTCAACATGCTCGAGCCCGTGCTCCCCTCCCTCGTCACCAAGTTCGCCCCCGCCGGGGCCCGGGGCACCGCCGTGGGGGTGTTCAACACCTGCCAGTTCCTGGGGCCGTTCTTCGGCGGGCTCATCGGCGGCGCCCTGATGCACGCCGGGCCCCGGGCCCTGTTCGCCTTCCTGCTGGTGGCGGGGCTGGCGTGGCTGGTCGTCGCCTGGGGCATGCAGGCCCCGGTGCCGTACCGGCAGGTGGTGGTGCCCCTGAAGCTGGCCGACGGCGTGGGCCCCGAGCAGGTCAGCCAGGCCCTGTCGGCCCTCAAGGGGGTGGGGGAGGTGCGGGTGTTCCCCCAGGAGCATGAGGCCCACGTGCGCTACCTGGCCAAGGAGGTTCAGGTGGACGACATCTTCGCGGCCGTGCGGCGCCTGGAGGCGGATGCCCCGACCTGACGGGCCCCTGGTGGCCATCGACGGGCCCGCCGGCGCCGGCAAGAGCACCGTGGCGCGGGAGGTGGCCCGGCGCCTGGGGCTGCGTTACCTGGACACCGGGGCCCTGTACCGCGCCGTGGGCTGGCGGGCCCTCCAGGCCGGGGTGGACCCGGCCGATGCCGCCGCCCTCGAGGGCCTCATGCCCGCCATCGTCCTGCACTTCGAGCGCGGCCCCGGCGGCGCCACACGGATCTGGGTGGGCGAGACCGACGTGACGGACCGGATCCGCACCCCCGAGGTCTCCCTGGCCGCCTCCGCCGTGGCGGGCCACGGCTTCGTGCGGGACGCCCTGCTGGGACTGCAGCGGGCGGAGGGGGCCCGGGGCGGGGCGGTGCTCGACGGGCGCGACATCGGCACCGTAGTGTTTCCCGACGCGGACGTGAAGGTGTTCCTGGACGCCTCGCCCGAGGTGCGGGCCCAGCGCCGCTGCGACGAGCTGGCCGCCCGGGGCGAGCCCGCCGACTACGGCCGCATCCTGGCCGAGACCCGGGACCGGGACGCCGCCGACCGGGGCCGCGCCGTGGCCCCCTTGAAGCCCGCTCCCGACGCGGTCCTGCTGGACACCACGGAGCTGCCCGCCGAGGCCGTGATCGAGCGGGTCTGCAGCCTGGTTCGTGGCGCCGCCCCGGCGGCCTGAAGGCCCGCCGCCCGATCCCCGCGCCTCCTATCCCCCCATCCCGCCGATAAGACACCCGGGACGTCCCGCCCCCGGCCGGGCCGGGTGGCGCGCTTCCCAAACGGTACGGATTCGTGCCCTCCCGGCCCCGTCGGCGGGCCCCGCCGGGCCCCCGGGCCCTCGCGCAAGTGCCCGGAATGCAGGGGGCCCGTCCCGCCCCGGCCGGGCGTGGCCCAGGGCTTGCCTGCCTTTGACCCGATGATCTTCCCGCCGACCCCATCCGCCCCGTCCCCCCGCGCCTCCGGGGGGTTCTCCCTGGTGGAGGTGCTGGTCGCCCTCGCGGTGCTGGCCGTGGCGGTGGCCGTGTTCGTTCCGATGTACGTGGCCGGGCTGCCGGAGGCCCGCCTCAAGGCGGCGGCCCGCACCCTGGCAGGGGACCTGCGCTACGCTCGCTCCCTGGCGGTGGCCGACGACGCGCCCTACTTCGTCTGCTTCGGCGGGGCCGGGACCTACCGGATCGACCGGGTGGACGACCCGGCCGCGGCCACGGACTGCGACTCCGCCGACACCCCGAACGCCCTCACCGAGGACCTGTCGGCCCGCTACCCCGGGGTGCGCTTCGGCTTCGCCGCCGGGGTCGCCGCGTGCCCCGCCGGGGCCGGCACGCCCGGGGCGGACGTGGTCTTCACGGCCGGGCGGGCGGTGTTCAACCCCCGGGGGGCGTCCGTGACGGGCAGCGCCGCCGGCGCCCCGGTGCAGGTGGTGGGCCTGGTGTACCTCACGAACCCCGACACCGCGCCCCAGCGCACCTACTGCCTCCACGTGCTGGGCGCGGTGGGCAACGTGCGCCCCCTCCGGTGGGACACCGCCGACGGGAGCTGGGTGTCATGAGGGGTCACGGACCCCGGCGATGGCCGCGCAGGTCGCCCGCGCGCGGCCCGGCGGCGGGCGGCCGCTGCGCGACGTCCGGGCGGCGGCCTGCCGGGCCGGGCGTGGAGGGTCACGGACCCCGACGGCAGCCGCCCAGGCATCTCGGCGGCCCGCAGGGCGGCTTCAGCATGCTGGAGGTGCTCATCACCCTGTTGCTGCTGGCGGTGGGCATCGTGGGGGTGGGGGGGCTGGCGGTGACCACGGTGCAGGGCAACGACGCGGCCCGCAAGGTCACCACCGCCACGGTGCTGGCCCAGGACCGGCTGGAGCTGGTGCGGGCGGCGGGCTACGCAGGGGCCGACGCCCTGGCGGGGACCGAGGGCTACGGCGCCATCGCCGGCCAGCCGGCCTTCCGGCGCGTGGTGACGATCGCGGACGCCACCCCCGGCGTCTGGATGAAGACCGCCACGGTCACCGTGGAGTGGGAGGGCGGGGCCCACGGGGTGACCCTGGCCACCATCATCGCCCGGGAGTGGCCGTGAACGGCGGGCGGGCAACAGGCCGCGAGGCCGGGTTCACGCCGCGCCGCGAGGCCGGGTTCACGCTGATCGAGCTGCTGATCGCCCTGGCCCTGGGGCTGGTGGTGCTGGCCGGGGTGTTCTCCGCCTTCACGGCGCAGGACAAGGCCTACCGGGCCCAGGGGGAGGTGACGGCCATGCAGGAGGCGGTGCGCGCCGCCGCGGGGATGGTGGCGAACGACGTGCGCATGGCCGGCTACGGCCTGCCGGCCGCCAACCCGGGGGTGTGGGTCACCTGGGTCGCGATGGCCGCCAACCCCGACATCACCGACGGCGGCGCGGGGCCCGACACGCTCTCCGTGGCGGCGGCCTTCGACGCCCCCGTGGCGAGCCTGGCGGCCCCGGCCGTGGCGGGAGCGACCACCCTGGTGCTCCAGCCCGGCGAGGGGAGCGCCTTCAACACCACCGACCACAGCGTCCTGTTCCTGGGGCGGGGCCAGAGCGCCAAGGTCACGGCCGTGGTGGGGGACACCCTCACGGTGGACACGGACCCGGCGCTCCCCGGCGCCCAGGGCCTGGCCGCCACCTACCCGGCGGGGGCGCCGGTGGAGCGGGTGGGGGTGGTCACCTACCGCCTGGCGGGCACCACCCTCATGCGCGACGCGAACGACGGCGCGGGCGACCAGCCGGTGGTGGACGGCATCGAGGACTTCCAGGTGACGGGAGGCGGCGCGGTGACCGTGTCCCTGACCGGCCGCACCCGCCGCCCCGACCCGGACTACACCGATCCGGTGCACGGCGACGGCTACCGCCGCCTGACCTATTCCCCGGTGGTCCGGCCGAGGAACCCGTAGCCGTGTCCCGCGCGCCGCGCCATACGCCGCCGGGGGCCGGGGAGGGCGGGCTGGTGCTCGTCGTGGCCCTGTGGCTCCTGGTGTTCCTGGCGGTGCTGGGGGCGGCGGCCAACGTGGTGAGCCGCACCGACGTGGGCATCGCCCGCAACTTCCACAACGACGCCACCGCCTTCCACATCGCCGAGGCGGGCCTGCAGCGGGCCCTGGGGACGATCAACGCCGACGTGTTCTGGGTGGACGACCTGGCCGCGCCCACGGTGGACGCCTTCCCGGGGGACAGCGCCTTCGGGTCCGGCGCCTACACCGTGCAGGTGTTCGCCGACGACCCCCTTCCCCAGGCGATCCGGGTCCGCTCCACCGGCCGCGTGACCGGCAGCAACGCCGCCGCCACGGTGGAGGCGGTGCTCACCGCCGCCGAGTACCCGGCGATGGAGTACGCCAGCTTCACCTGCGGCAACGCCCTGTTCTCCAGCAGCGCCCCCACCAACATCAACGGCAACGTCTATTCCTCGGGCCACCTCAACATGGGCAGCGCCGGGGCGGACGTGACCGTGACCGGGGGCAACGCCTACGCCCTGGGCAACATCACGCTGGCGGGGGCCTCCATGATCCAGGGCAACGCCTACGCCAACGGCAACATCTCCCTGGGCTCCCTGGCCCCCATCAACGTGACCGACAACGTCGCCGTGGGCGGCGCCGCCGGGGGCGCGGGGAACGTGGGGGGCACGGTCACCACCGGCGTGGCCCCGCCGCCCGTGGCGGACGAATGCGCCACCGTCGACCTGGCGACGAGCGCCCTCACCCAGGAGGACATCCAGAATTACCGCGACCACGCCGACAACACCGTGGTCAATCTCACGATCAACGCCGGCGACGTGTTCCCCTACACCGGCATCCTGGTGGTGACCGGCAACCTGAAGATCAACGGCGACGCAACCTTCCCCGGCGACGTGGTGATCGTCGCGGACGGCAACGTGTCCCTGGACGCCGCCCTCACCAGCAACCCGCCGGGGTCCAAGGTGCTGCTCCTGATGGAGGCGGGCAACCTCCAGGTGAAGAACGGGGCGGACGTGACCCTGGACGGCTCCATCCAGCTGGGGGCCGCCAGCCAGGACGGCACGGCGGTCTCCGGCGGCAACCTGATCGTGGGCAACGGCGCCGACATCGACGTGACCGGCAGCCTGCTGACCCTGAACGGCAACGCCGGCTCCACCAACGCCGGCAGCCTGACGGTCACCTACGCCCCCTACGACGACGCCAGCCTCAAGAAACGCTACGGCATCGCCAGCTGGCGGCGGCTGTAGCCGGCCCTTGCCGGCTGTGGCCACGAAACCTGCGGGGACACCGCCGGGGGCCGTGGCCCCTCAGCCCTTGATCTGGTAGATCGACTTGGTCCGCGACTTCACGGACAGGAAGGTGGAGATCAGGGTCACCACGGCCACCGGCAGGATCATCCGGTAGTCGTGGGTGAAGTCGAAGATGATGATCGTGGCGGTGATGGGGGCGTGGGCGATGGTGCCCAGCACGGCCCCCATGCCCACCACGGCGTAGGCCCCCGGCGTGCCGGTGACGGCCGGCAGCAGCTTGTGCGCCAGGGAGCCGTAGGCCCCGCCGGTGACCGCCCCCATGAACAGGGCCGGGCCGAACAGCCCGCCGAAGCCCCGCGAGCCCAGGGTGACGGCCGTGACGACCACCTTCACGAACACCAGCACCAGCATGATCTGCCAGGGGAAGTCCTCGTTGAGGGTGTGGGCCACGGACTCGATGCCGGTGCCGTAGACGTGGGGGAAGAACACCAGGAACGAGCCCACGATGGCCCCCCCGGTGATCGGCTTGATCCACTCCGGCCCCGGCATCCGGTCGAAGGCCCGCGAGCTGATCCGCAAGGCGTTGGTGAAGGCCGTGCCCACCACCGCCACCACCACCGCCAGGCCGAAGTAGGTGCCGAACTCCCAGAACGACACGAAGTGGTAGTCGGGCACGTGCACCACCTCGGGCCCGATGAAGGTGGCCGAGATGATGGCGCCGGTGGCGGAGGCCAGGAAGATGGGGCTCGAGATGCGCAGGTGCATCTCGGAGAGCACCACCTCCATGGCGAAGGCCACGCCCCCGAAGGGGGAATTGAACACGGCGGCGATGGCGGCGGCGGCGCCGCTGCCGATCATGATGACCTTGATCTCGTCCCGGGCCTGGGCCGGGATGCGGAACAGGCCCGCGACCCAGTCGCCGATCACGGCCCCCATCTCCACGCTGGGGCCCTCGCGCCCCAGGGCGCCGCCGGAGCCGATCGTGATGCTGGAGGCCCCCAGCTTGAAGAAGGCCGCCCGGGGTTTCAACGGGTGGCGCTCGTGCTCGTGCAGGGTCTGGATCACCTCGCTCACCCCGTAGATGCGCAGGGCCTTGGGGATGAACGGGAACAACAGGGCCACCAGGGCGCCCCCCGCCATGGGCAGGATCAGGATCTGCCACCAGCGCTTGCCCTCCGCCAGCAGGATCGGGTCGCCGGCGCCCAGCAGCACGGTCTGCACCGCCTGGATCATCCACACGAACAGCACCACGCTGAAGCCCGTGATCAGGCCCACGAGGATCGCCATGAAGGAGACCAGGATGTCCTGGTCCTCCCGGAGGATGCGCAGGTAGGAGAGCATGAGATTGGCCGCGGCCGCCGCCCCGCGGAAGGCGGCCGATCCTAGCAGCCGCCGTTTTGGGCCGTCAAACCCGCGGCGCCGGGCCGTCGGCGGGGCGCCGGAGTTGCGGCGTCCGGCGGCGGCCGGCGGGCCGCCCGGCCGGCGGCGACCGGTCCCGGGCGGACCCGCTCCCGGGGCCGCGGGCCCGCGCGGGGTGCGGCTCCGGGGGCCGGGCGCGGGAAGGCGCGACGGTGCCGGCCCGGCGGCGGGACCGGATGGCACGGGGCTCGCAATACGAGGCTCGCAGGCGGCGGGGGACGTGGCCCGTGGCGGGCCCCCAAGGGCCCCGCCGCGCCGGTCGAACCCCACGAGAGGTGCCGTTGACCCCTTCCCCCGAACCGCCCCGCGACCCCCGGCCGTTCTTGGGGGTGTTGTTCCGCTGCTGCGGCCTGTACGGCCGCATCTACCCGAACGCCACGGGCGACGCCTACGCGGGGCGCTGCCCCCGCTGCCTGGCGCCGGTCCGCATCCGCATCGACCCCCGGGTGGGGGTGGACGCCCGCTTCGTCGAGGTGGGCTCGCGCCCCGGCTAGCCGGCTTCCGGCGGCTGCACCGCCAGGGAGATGTGGCCGAAGTGGCGGGCGGCGCAGGTGTACATTACCCGCTTGAGCACCGCGAACGGGATCGCCCGGTCCCCCATGATCGTGATCTCGCCCGCCAGGCGCGCCCCGGTGCCGGCCTCGCCGCCCGAGGCGGCGCCCCGGGCCTCTTCCAGGTAGGCTCCCAGGGCCTCGGCCAGGCCCGGGATCAGGTTCCCCTCGGCGGCGGCCACGTCGGCCACCCGGGCCACGGGGCGGCCCTCCAGCAGGATGTTCTCCGGGTCGATGGCCACCACGAGCTGGCGGCGGGCGGGCTGCTCGGCGTGGGAGAAGGGAAGCCGGAGGTTCTCCAGCACCGGCAGGGTCTCGGACGGGTCCCCCGCCTGGACCAGGAAGAACAGCAGCAGGATCGTGAAGATGTCCAGCAGGGGGATCAGGTTGACCCCCTGGATGCGGGTGCGGGCCCGGGTGCGGCCCTCCATGCGCTGAATCTGGCGGTGCCGCCTCACGGCGCCAGCTCCCCCAGGCGCACGTCGCCGAACAGGGGGTTGCCGTCGGGCCCTTGGGCGGCGGCGTCCATCACCGCCACCAGCTCGGCGTAGGGGGTCTCGGCGCGGGCATACACGTCCACCGCGTCGTGGTCCGGGTGGGCGGCCTTGACCGCCGCCAGGGCCTCGGTCAGGCGGCCCGCGTCGTAGGTGCCGTCCGGGGTCCGGGGGATGGGGGCCAGGGTCTCCTCCCCGGCGCGCACCACCAAGGCGTCCGCCTCCAGGCGCAGGGCCAGGGCGAAGGGAGGCACGGGCGGCGGGGTGGGGACCGCCTCCGGGTTCGGCCCCGGGGTGGGCACGTCCACGGCCAGCACCGCCAGGCGGGAGAACACGGCGGTGGTCAGCAGGAACGGCAGCAGCACCACCATCAGGTTGAGGAAGGCGGTGATGTTGAGCTCCGTCTCGCCCTCGATGTGGGCCCGGCGCCGGCGCCCGTGCTGGCGCGGCTTCACTGGCGGGCGGCCTTGCGGTGCAGGGACGAGACCAGGTTGATGAGCTTGAAGGCGAACTCGTCCAGGGTGTCGATCAGGGCGTTGGTGCGGGCGTGCAGGGCCGAGTAGAGCAGCATCAGGGGGATGGCCGTCATCAGGCCGAAGGCCGTGGTGACCATGGCCAGGGAGATGCCCTTGGACAGCAGGGCCGCCTTCTGGGACGGGTCGGCCACCGACACCGACGTGAAGGCGTCGATGAGTCCCATGATGGTGCCCAGAAGGCCCAGCAGGGTGGCCACGTTGGCCAGTGTGGGCAGGTAGTGGAGGCGGCTCTCGAGGCGCGGCATGATCTCCATCATGGACTCCTCGATGGCGTTCTCCACGTCCTCCCGGTCCTCGGCCCGGGCCATGGCGTCCACCCCGGAGTGGAGCACCCGGTGCAGGGGGGACCGGCCCTTGCCGCAGGCGTCCCGGGCGGCGTCCATGCGGCCGCCGTCGATGTGCTCCTGCACCTGGCGCCAGAGGGCCAGGCCGTTGACCCGGGCGCGGGTGATGAACAGCCAGCGGTCCAGGACGATGGCGGTGCCGACCGCCAGGATCAGCAGGATCGGGTACATGAACGCGCCGCCGGCCTGGAAGAACGAGATCAGGGTCGCCATCACGGGACGGGTCCTCCTTGCCCGGAGCCGCGGCGGCGGATGGCCTCGATCCAGCCGCGCACCCGCTCCGCCTGCGGGCCGCCGGCCTCGACGTAGCGGGTGTAGGCCGCCAGCGCCTGCTCCGGTTCGTTGAGATACAACTCGTACAGGATACCGAGGTTGTACTGGATTTCCACATCCCCCGGGGCCAGGGCCGCCGCTTTCAGGTAGCTGTCCCGCGCCTCCCCGTACCGCCCCAGACGGCGGTAGGCGACGCCCAGGTCGAACAGCACCGGGGCCCGGTCCGGGGCCAGGCCGAGGGCGGTCTCGAAGGCGGCGGCGGCCTCCTCCCAGCGCCCCGCCCGGGCCCGGGCCACCCCCAGGTTGGCCCAGGCGGCGGCCCGAACGGCGGGGGCCAGGGCGGCGTCCCCGGCCAGGGCCGCCAGGCGCGCCTCGGCCGCCGCCGGGTCGCCCCGCTCCAGGGCGGTGGTGGCGTCCGTCAGGGCGGCCTCCCCGGCGGGGGCGCCGGGATGGGCGCCCCCCTGGGCGCAGCCCCCCGCCAGCAGGGCCCCGGCCAGGAGCCAGCCGGCGGCCGGGCCCAGGGGGCCCCGGCGGACCGGGCAGCGGCGGGGGTCCCGGAGGTGGGGCGGCGGGGCGATTCCGGCTTGAGGGCTCAAGACGGACCCGATTGTATCCGAACCCGGAGTGTGGGAGCATGACGGGTTTCGGCGCGCAGTCGCGCCACCCGCGTGGAAATCCCCAACAATGAGGGATTGCCGGAAGGGGGATCGGCTGCTTAATTGAGTGGACGGACCTTGAAAGCCTCTTCGGGCGGATTGGGAATGAGCCAACTTGTACGCTTCGGCCGTTGTGTGGCGCCCGCGGCCGCGATCCTGTGCCTGGCGCTGACCGTGCCGGGCTGCGGGAACATGTTCATCCGGGTGGACCCGGCAACGGCCGCCTACGTGGACAGCCTGACCGAGGACCCGCTCGGGACCAACATCCTCACCGAATACCAGGTGGGCCCGGAAGACGTGCTCGACATCCGGGTGTGGGGCGACGACACCCTCTCCAAGGTGGTGGCGGTGCGGCCGGACGGCAAGATCTCCCTGCCCCTGATCGGCGACGTGCTGGTGGCCGGCAAGAGCGCCCCCGAGATCGCGGCCGAGGTGAAGCAGGCCGTGGCGCGCTACAAGGCGTCGCCCCAGGTGGACGTGAGCATCGCTCAGATCAACAGCTACCGCATCTACCTGCTCGGAGAGGTGCAGCACCCCGGCATGGTCCAGGTCCGCAACTTCACCACCCTGCTCCAGGCCATTGCCCTGGCGGGCGGGCCCACGCCGTTCGCGTCCGACGATATCGTGGTCCTGCGCACCGATCGCGACACCGGCAAGGAGCACGTCCTGCGCCTGAACTACCGGCTCCTGAGCTCGGATCGGGAGGAGCACCGCCCCTTCAACCTGGTGCTCTGGCCGGGTGACACGGTCATCCTGAAGTGAGCCGGAAGTGGGCCGCGGCCATCGCCTGCCTCGCGCTGACGGCGCTGCCGACACCCGGCGGGGCCGCCGGCCGCTTCGACCTGCACCTGGGCGGCGCCGTGGGCGCCTCCTACGTGCGGGTGGTGGATCCGGAGCTGGCGGACTCGCACCTGGAGGACGTCCAGGGCCAGGAGTCCGTGGCGACCACCCTGGTCTACGACAACGCGTACATGCACGTGGGGGTCCACTACCGGATCACGGCCGTGCAGCTGGCGCAGAACGCGGAGCTCAACTACCTGGACCACCGGGTGGGCATCCGGTTGGATGCCGACCGGTGGATGCAGCGCCTGACGGACGGGGGCCGGCTGAGCATCACGGCCAACCTGTCCATCAACCCCTCCCTGCCGCCCCTCGACCCCAATGCGCCGACCCTTCCCAACGCCCCCGATTCCACACCTCCGGCGGACGGGACGGCCACCGACACGGCCCCGGAACCGCGTTCGGACTTGCTTACTGCCGGGAATATAGTCAATATTCGGCAGGACCGGTCGGGCTACGCCTTCACGTACGGGCTCACCTACGAGGACGACACGAGCCCCTTCAGCAGCTATCGGGTGGGATGGCGGGTGACGGACCATCGCTACAACAGCGACGTGGTGGGTGACTCGGCCACGCTCCGGGTGGGCGCCGACTACCTGACCCGCGTGCGGATCGGGCACGTCAGCGTGGGCGCCAGCCACGGCCGCTTCGTGCGGGGCGGCAACCAGGACCAGCAGACTTACGGCCTGCACGCCTCCCTGGCGCGCACCGGCTACCGGCTCGGCTGGCGGGTGTCTCCGGGGCTCAGCTACCGGACCGACCGGGACGTGTACGGTGCCTCCCTGGACCTGAGCGCCTTTCTGCGGCGCCGTATCCTGAGCTACCAGGGCTACTACAACACGGACTACGAGGTGCTCAACATCGGCGACATCCCCTTGGCCCGCACTCAGCGGGTGGGCTTGACGGTGCAGCCCACCCGGCGCACCCGCTTCCCGCGCCGCGCCGCGGCGGCGGCGGTGATCTCACGCAACACCCGCGCGTACACCTTGAGTGCCGGGCAGGCGGCCGTGCTGGCCCCCAACGTGAACGCCAGCATCGGGTATGAGCGGGGGCTGTTGCGCTGGACCGACTCGGGCAGCGGGATCCTGCGCCACCGGCATTCGGACACGGTGCTGCTGGCGCTCAACTGGCAGTTCCTCTAGGTTTCGGGCAGAGTAGAACCATGGCAACCGGTATCGGACAGGGGGGGGACGGGGACGACGCCAAGGGGCGCGACTTCGACCAGCTCAAGCGCCACCTGCTGGTGGTGTGGCGCGGCCGGCACTGGGTGCTGGCCGTCTGGCTGGTGGTGGCGCTGGGGGCGGTGGCGGCCGCCTCCCTGCTGCCCAACGTCTACGAGTCGTCCACCATGATCCTGGTGGAGCGCCAGAAGGTCCCCGAGGCCTACGTGCGCTCCACCGTGACCGAGGGGATGCAGGAGCGGCTCAAGACGATCACCCAGCAGATCCTCAGCCGCACCCAGATCCGGCAGGTGATCGACGAGTACGGGCTGCTCGACGAGCCCGGCGTCAAGGAACGGGTGCTCCAGCGCCTGCACCTGACCGACGTGCCGTGGGTGCGCGCCTGGGCCCAGGAGATGGGCTGGATGCGCGACCCGTCGGCGGCCCCCTCCATGGAGGGCGCCATCAACCGGTTCCGCAACCGGGTCAACGTCAAGGTGGTGGGCAACCAGGCCTTCTCGGTCACCTACCGGGGGTACGACCCCGTGGTGGTGATGCGGGTCACCAACGCCATGGCCGGCATGTTCATCTCGGAGAACCTCAAGATCCGCGAGGCGCTGGTGTCGGGCACCACCCAGTTCCTGGACACCCAGCTCGACGAGGCACGCCAGTCCCTGGAGAAGAAGGAGGCCGAGCTCCAGGCCTTCCGGGCCAAGAACCTGGGGATGCTGCCCGAGCAGCTCGACGCCAACCTGCGCACGCTGGACCGGCTGCAGCTGGAGCTTCAGCACGCCGACGAGTCCGTCAACACCCTCGCCCAGCAGCGCCAGTTCCTCCAGCGCCAGGTGGTCTCGGTGCAGGAGCAGCTGGCCAAGCTGGGGGAGGAGGGCGCCCAGCTCTCCCTGGCCGGCTCCGATCCCTTGGCGCAGCGGCTCGCCCAGGCCCAGGCGCGGCTGTCGGAGCTGAGCACCCGCTACACGGACGCCTACCCGGAGGTCGTGGCCCTCAAGAGCGAGATCGCCGAGCTCAAGCAGCAGATCGAGGCCTCCGGCGCCCAGTCGGCGAGCGCCGACGTCCGCAACCACCCGATGCTCGCGGACCTGGCCCGCCAGATCAAGCAGATCGACCACGACACGGTCGCCCTCAAGGCCAAGCGGGAGGGCCTGGAGGCGGACTTCAAGGAGTACCAGGCCCGGGTGGAGGCCACCCCCCGGGTGCAGCAGGAGATCCAGCGCCTGCAGCGGGACCACTCGATGATGCAGGAGAATTACGGCTCGCTGCTGGGCAAGCAGATGAACGCCAAGCTGGCCGAGAGCCTGGAGTCGCGCCAGAAGGGCGAGCAGTTCCGCGTCATCGACCCGGCCAACCTGCCGGTCAGCCCGGTGAGCCCGGACCGCAAGCTCCTGCTCATGCTGGGCACCCTGGGCGGCCTCGCCGCCGGGGTGGCCCTGGTCATCGGCCTGGACCTGCTCCGCCCCCGGTTCCACACCCGGGAGGACGTGACCGCCGTGCTCGGGCTGCCGGTGCTGGCCACCGTGCCCCAGATCAAGGGAGCCAGCCGTGGATCGTAGCCTGATCATCCATCCCAAGTTCCGCCCCGCCGACCTGCCGGACATCCGCCTCGCCCGCTGGCTGGTGTCCCACGGCTCCGACGTGGAGGAGCAGTTCCGCGTGCTGGCCACCCGCATCCGGCGCCCCGGCGACGGCCGGGACGTGCCGGGGCAGGTGATCGCGGTCACCAGCGCGGTCGCCGGCGAGGGCAAGACCCTCAACAGCATCAACCTGGCGGCCTCCCTGGCGCGGGATTTCCACCGCAGGGTCCTGCTGCTGGAGGGCGACTTCAAGCACCCCGTGCTGGGCCGCATCTACAGCAGCCGGCCGGGCTTGAGGGACCACCTGGCGGCGGGCGCGCCGCTGGAGGAGTGCCTGTGCGGCACCGACGTGGACGGCCTGACCGTGCTGATGAGCGGCATGGGGAGGGGCGCCCCCACGGACCGCTCCACCCAGTTCCTCGGCTCGCCGGACCTGCACCGCCTGGTGCTGCGCCTGCGGGAGCGGTTCGACTTCGTGATCGTCGACGGCCCGCCCCTCCTGCCCCTGGCCGACATGCGCCTGATCGAGGAGTGGAGCGATCACCTCCTGCTCGTGGTGCGGGCGGCGGGGACCGACCGCTCCGTGGTCAAGCGTGCCCTCGAGGGGATCGACCGCAAGAAGTTCCTGGGCGTGGTCCTCAACGCCGCCACCGGCCTGCCGCGAAGCTACGGTTACGGCGTCGCCTACTGACCACCGGGCCCTGGCCAGCGGGCGCCGTGCACTATCTCCTCGACCGATACGTTACCGTCAAGAGCCTGGTCCTGGTGGCCCTGGACGTGGCGGTGATCGCCGGCTCCACCACCTTCGCCGTCTGGCTGCGGCTGGGGCGGACCGTGGGGGAGGTGTGGGCGCCGGACGGGTTCCGGTATCCCATCGCCCTGATCATCTTCGTGCACATGGTCACCCTCTACTACCACGAGATGTACGCCCTGCGCCCCCCCATCCGGCTGGCGCGGCTGTTCGTGCTGGTGGCCCAGGCGGTGGCGGTGGCCTCGCTGCTGTTGTTCATCCTCTACTACCTGGTCCCGGAGCTGTCGGTGGGGCGCGGCATCTTCCTGATCAACATGCTGCTGCTGCCGCCCCTGCTGACCGGCAGCCGGGTGGTGTACGTGTGGCTGGGGCGCCAGGAGGTCCTCCAGCAGCGGCTGCTGGTGATGGGGGAGGTGGCCCAGGCCCGTGAGGTGGTCGAGCGCCTGAAGGCCACCGACAACTACCGCCTGGTGGGCGCCGTGTACACCGACGAGGCCCCGGTCGACGAGGGGGTGCCCCGGCCCCTGGGGACCGTGGCCCAGCTCAAGGAGATCGTGCTGGAGCATCGCATCGACGGCGTGATCGTGGCGATGCGGGAGCGGCGGGGCCGCCTGCCGCTCCAGGACCTCTTGTACCTGAAGCTCTACGGCGTGCGGGTGGACAACGAGTCGGGCTTCCTTGAGCGGGTCACGGGCCGCGTGCCCGTCACCGGCCTGCCCCCGAGCACCCTGATCTTCTCCGACGGCTTCCGCCGCATCAGCGTCTACCAGCAGGTCAAGTTCTTCGGGGACGTGGCCCTGGCGGCGTGCCTGCTGGTCCTGCTGCTGCCGGTGCTGCTGGCGGTGGCCGTGGCGGTGCGGCTGGACTCGCCGGGGCCGGCATTCTTCCGCCAGACCCGGGTGGGCCGCGCCGGGCAGCCGTTCCCCATCATCAAGTTCCGCACCATGCGCACCGACGCCGAGGCCGAGGGGGCGCGCTTTGCCGAGGCCGAGGACCCGCGGGTGACCCGGCTGGGGCGCTGGCTGCGCAAGACCCGCGTCGACGAGCTGCCCCAGCTGCTCAACGTGCTGCGGGGCGAGATGGCCTTCGTCGGCCCCCGGCCGGAACGGCCCGAGTTCGTGGCGGACCTGCAGGAGAAGATCCCCTACTACTACCTGCGCACCGTCATCCGGCCCGGCATCACGGGCTGGGCCCAGATCCGCTACCCCTACGGCGCCACCATCAAGGAGCACCGGGAGAAGCTGGAGCACGACCTGTACTACATCAAGAACATCTCCCTGGGGCTCGACGCCCTGATCGCCATCGAGACGCTGCGGGTGATCCTGTTCGCCCAGGGCGCGCGCTAGGGGGCCGTCGTGGCGGAGCCGGACGGGACAGCGGCGGACGGGCCGGAGGGGACGAACGGGGGCCCGCTCCAGGCCATGACGGTGGACGTGGAGGACTATTACCACGTCGCCGCCTTCGCCGACGACATCGCCCGCGAGGACTGGACGAAGTGGCCCAGCCGGGTGGAGGCCAACACCGAGCGGATGCTCGACGTGCTCGACGGCGCCGGGGCCCGGGCCACGTTCTTCGTGCTGGGGTGGGTGGCCGAGCGGCACCCGTCCCTGGTGCCCCGCATCGTGGCCCGGGGCCACGAGGTGGGCTGCCACGGCTACTCCCACCGACTGATCTACGCCCAGTCGCCCGACGAGTTCCGCGCCGAGACCCGGCGCGCCAAGGCCGTGCTGGAGGACCAGGGCGGGGCCCCGGTGGCGGGCTACCGGGCGGCGACCTTCTCCATCGTGAAGCGCACCCTGTGGGCCCTGGACGTGCTGGCCGAGGAGGGATTCCTCTACGACTCCAGCATCTTCCCCGTGATGCACGACCGCTACGGCATCCCGGGCGCCCCCCGGGCCCCCCACCGCATGACCACCGAGAAGGGGGCGACCATCGTGGAGTTCCCCATCACGGTCCTGAACCTGCTGGGGATGAACCTGCCCCTGGCGGGGGGCGGCTACTTCCGCCTGTTCCCCTACGGCCTGACCCGCTGGGGCCTGAGGCGGGTGGCGGCCGGGGGGCGCTCCTTCGTGTTCTACTGCCACCCGTGGGAGGTGGACCCGGACCAGCCGAGGGTGCGGACCCGCTGGCTGTCGCGGTTCCGCCACTACAACAACCTGGACCGCTGCGAGGATCGGCTGCGCCGCCTGCTGGGCGACTTCCGCTTCGGCACCGCGCGGGAGGTGCTGGCCGGGCGGGGCCTGCTGTCCGCATGACCCCGGCCGTCCAGCCCCTGGAGGCGATCGAGCGGGACGCCCCCGGCCCCGAGGCCGCCCGTCGGCTGTGGGACGGCTACGTGGATTCCCGCCCGGACGCCACGGGGTACCACCGGCTCCTGTGGCGCGACGTGATCCGCGCCGCCTTCGGCCACGCCACCCGCTACCTGGTCTGCCGCACGGGCGACGCCGTCACGGGGGTGCTGCCCCTGTGCCACATCCGCAGCCGGCTGTTCGGCAGCTACCTGGTGTCGCTGCCGTACTTCAACTACGGCGGCATCCTGGCCTCCGACCCCGCCAGCGAGCGGGCCCTGCTCCAGGCCGCCGTGGCCGCGGCACGGGAGCTGGGGGCGGGGCACCTGGAGCTGCGCATGACCCGGCCCCTGGCGCCGGGGGCGGCTGGGGGGGAGGGCCTGAGGGAGTCAAGCCACAAGGTGGCCATGGTGCTGGATCTGCCGCCGGACCCCGAGGCGCTGTGGAGCGGCTTCAAGGCCAAGCTCCGCAGCCAGGTGCGGCGGGCCGAGCGGGAGGGGCTTACGACCGCCTTCGGCGGCGCCGAGCTGCTGGACGGCTTCTACGACGTGTTCGCCCGCAACATGCGGGACCTGGGCACGCCGGTGTACGCCCGGGGCCTCTTCGCCGAGGTGCTGGCCCGCTGCCCGGAGAGCCGGGTGTGCCTGGTGTCGCTGGGACGGCGCCCGGTGGCGGCCGGGTTCCTGGTGGGGTACCGGGACCGGCTGGAGATCCCGTGGGCCTCCAGTCTCCGGCGCTACAACCCGATGGGGACGAACATGCTGCTCTACTGGAAGGTCCTCGAGCACGCCGCGGGGGAGAAGTACCGCGCCTTCGACTTCGGCCGCTCCAGCCCCGACTCGGGCACCTACCGCTTCAAGGCCCAGTGGGGGGCGCGGCCGGTGCCGTTCCACTGGCACTACTGGCTGCGGGAGGGGGGGGAGATGCCCGGCCTGTCCCCCGCCAACCCCAAGTACCGGCTGGCGATCGCCCTGTGGCGGCGGCTGCCGCTGGCGGTGACCCGGATGGTGGGGCCGCGCATCGTGCGGGGACTGCCGTGAGCGCCGGGGCGCCGCCCATGGCGCGCGACACCGCCGCCCTCACGGGCCGGACCTTCGACCTGGTGGTGGTGGGGGGCGGCATCTTCGGGGCCTGCGTGGCCTGGGACGCCGCCCACCGGGGGCTGTCGGTGGCCCTGGTGGAGCGGGGCGACTTCGGCGGCGGCACCTCGGCCCACTCCTTCAAGATGGTCCACGGCGGCATCCGCTACCTCCAGCACCTGGACCTGCCCCGCGTGCGCCACTCCTGCGCCGAGCGCACGGCCCTGCTGGCGATCGCCCCCCACCTGGTGATTCCGCTGCCCATCCTGGTGCCCACCTACGGCCGGGGCCTGAAGGGCAAGGCCTTTTTGGGGGCCGGGGTGCGGCTCTACGACCTGGTGACCTGGGACCGCAACCGGGGGGTGGACGACCCCGCCCGCCGCATTCCCCCGGGGCGCTTCCTGTCCCGCGATCAGGTGCTGGCGGAGTTCCCGGACCTGAACGCCGACGGCCTCACCGGCGCCGCCGCCTTCCACGACGGCCAGATGGTGAACCCGCCGCGCCTGGTGCTGGCCTTTTTGCGCTCGGCCGTGGGGGCGGGGGCGGTGGCGGCCAACTACGTGGAGGCCACGGGCTTTCTGCGGGAGGGGGACCGGATCACCGGAATCCGGGCCGTGGACGCCTTGAAGGGCGGCGAGGTGGAGGTGCGCGGCCGGATCGTGGTCAACGCCGCCGGGCCGTGGGCCGAGCCCCTGCTGGCGTCGCGCCTGGGGACGGCCCTCAAGCCTCCCGGGACCTACTCCCGGGACGCCTGCTTCGTGGTGCGGCGCCGTTTCCCGGGCCCCTTCGCCCTGGCCCTGCCGGGCACCACCCGGGACCCGGACGCCGTGTTCTCGCGCTCGGCGCGCCACATGTTCCTGGTGCCGTGGCGGGAGTTCACCCTGGTGGGGGTGTGGCACGTGGTGCACGAGGCGGGGCCGGACGACTTCACCGTCACCGACGCCGAGCTGGAATCGTTCATCGCCGAGATCAACCACATCTACCCGGTGCTGAAGCTCACCCTGGACGACGTGTGCCGGTGGGACGCGGGGCTGGTGCCGTTCGGCGAGAACGCGCCGGGGGCCAAGGATCTGAGCTACGGCAAGCGCTCGCGCCTGATCGACCACGGGGCCGAGGACGGCCTGGAGGGGCTGATCAGCCTGATCGGCATCCGCTACACGATGGGGCGGGGCGAGGCCGCCCGGGCCGTGGACCTGGCGGCCCGCAAGCTGGGCCGCAATCCGCCCCCCATCCCGGTGGGGAGCGTGCCGGTGCACGGGGGCGACCTGACGGATTTCGAGGGCTTCGTGGCGGAGGCGGCGCGCCGCCACGCCGGGCTGATGGACGTGGACACCGTCCGCGCCCTGGCCCAGAACCACGGCACCGGCCTGGACGCCGTGGCGGCCCTGGCCGGGGAGCGGCCGGAGTGGGCCGCGCCCATCCCCGGCTCCCGGGTGCTGGGGGCCGAGGTGGTGCACGCGGCGCGCAGCGAGATGGCCGTGCGCCTGGCGGACGTGGTGCTGCGCCGCACCGACCTGGGGCCGGGGGCCGACCCCGGCGACGCGGCGATCCGCGCCTGTGCCCGCCTGATGGCCCCCGAGCGGGGCTGGGACGAGGCCACGACCGAGGCCGAGGTCGCCGACGTGCGGGCGGACCTGGCGGCCCACCGCCCCCGGGGGCCGGTGGCGGCGGGCTGAGGAAAGGACGAGGCGATGCGATACCTGATCACCGGAGGGACGGGCTTCATCGGCTCGCGCCTCGCCCTGCGCCTGAAGGGCGGGGGCGACGACGTGCGGGTGCTGGGGCAGGCCAACAACGAGGCCGAGGCCGCCAACCGCCGGGAGCTGGAGGCCGCCGGGGTCGAGGTGGCGCTGGGGACCGTGACCGACCCCGAGGCGGTGGCGCGGGCCGTGGACGGCGTGGACACGGTGTTCCACTTGGCCGCCGCCCAGCACGAGGCCAACGTGGGGGAGGAGCACTTCCGCCGGGTGAACGTGACCGGCACCGAGAACGTGGCCGCCGCCTGCGTCGAGGCCGGGGTGAAGCGGATCGTGCACGGCAGCACGATCGGGGTGTACGGCGAGAACCTGACGGGCACGGTGGACGCCCACACGCCCGAGGCCCCCGACAACCCCTACGGCCGCACCAAGCTGGAGGGGGAGCGCAAGGCCCTGTCCTTCGCCGACCGCCTGCCGGTGGCCGTGGTGCGCATCCCGGAAACCTACGGCCCCGGCGACCGGCGCCTGCTCAAGCTGTTCAAGGGGGTGGAGAAGGGCTTCTTCCCCGTGATCGGGCGCGGCGACAACCCCCACCACCTGATCTACGTCGAGGACCTGCTCGACGCCCTGATGCTGGCGGCCACGACCGACAAGGCGGTGGGGGAGGTGTGCCTGGTGGCGGGGCACGAGGCCGTCACCACCCGCCAGATGGTGGACGAGGTCGCCCGCCAGGTGGGCCGGCCCCAGCCCAACGTGCCCCTGCCCCTGGCCCCCTTCCTGGCCGCCGCCTGGGTGCTGGAGAAGACCCTGGGGCCCTTCGGCATCCAGCCCCCCCTGCACCGGCGCCGCATGGACTTCTTCCGCAAGGGCTTCACCCTCTCCACCGAGCCCGCCGAGCGGCTTTTGGGCTTTGCCCCGAAGGTGAGCTTCGCCGAGGGGGCGGCCGAAACCGCGCGCTGGTACCGGGAGCAGGGCCTGCTGGGGAGCGGCGGCCACGGCGCCGGGCGCGACCCGGAGCTGGCCAAGCGTGCCCGCCAGCGGCGCGCCAACTGGTCCCGGCGGCGCAACAAGCCGTACGACACGGTGGCCCTGCTGGAGCCGTTCGACTCCTTCTGGGAGGCGCCGGACAACGTGGAGAAGGGGTACACGTCCTTCACCCGCTTCTACGCCCACAACTACCTGGGGCGCCTGCCGGGGGACCGGAACGCCAAGGTGCTCGTGGTGAGCTGCGGGCCGGGCTACTTCGTCAAGCTGCTGAAGGACCGGGGCTACACCGACGTGCTGGGGATCGACTCCTTCCCCGACAAGATCGCCCACGCCGAGCGGCGGGGGCTGCCGTGCCGGGTGGAGCGGGCGATCCCGTTTTTGGACCGGACCGAGGAGCGGTTCGACGCGATCTTCTGCGAGCAGGAGCTCAACCACCTGCGCAAGGACGAGATCGTGCGCTTCCTCGACCTGTGCTGGGCCCGCACGAAGGAGGGGGGCACCCTGATCGTGCACGGCCTCAACGGCGCCAACCCCATCGTCGGCTCCGAGTCCATGGCCCAGAACATCGACCACTACAACACCTTCACCGAGTACTCCATCCGGCAGGTGCTGGAGCACGCCGACTTCGAGGACATCCGGGTCTTCCCCCTGACCCTCTACGTGTTCTTCAAGAACCCCGCCAACTACGCCCTCATGGCCATGTCGGCCCTGTACACGGCCTTCTTCCGCATCAGCTTCATGATGTACGGCAAGAAGAACCGCATCTTCACCAAGAAGATCGCCGCCGTGTGCCGCAAGCCGGTGGGGGAGCCCGGGGGCTGAGCCCGAAATGCGCATCCTGTTCTGCAACTACGAGTACCCGCCCTTGGGCGGCGGCGGCGGCGTGGTCAACGCCCAGCTGGCGGAGGAGCTGGCGAAGGCCCACGAGGTCACGGTGCTGACCTCCCGCCCCGTGGGGCACCCGGCCGAGCGGGTGGAGAACGGGGTGCGGGTGCTGCGGGTGCCGGTGTTCTCCAAGCGGGGCAAGGCGGTGGCGAGCCTGCTGTCCATGTTCTGGTACCTGCCCTCGGGGGCCTGGGCGGGGCGCCGGCTGCTCAAGGCCGAGCGCTTCGACGTGATCAACACCCACTTCGCCCTGCCCACCGGCCCGGTGGGGCACCACCTGGCCCGCTTCTCGGGCACCCCCAACGTGCTGAGCGTCCACGGCGGCGACCTGTACGACCCCAGCAAGGGCACCTCGCCCCACCGCCACGCGGTGCTCCGGGCCTGGGTGCGGCACCTGGCCCGCTCCGCCGACCGGGTGGTGGGCCAGTCCGCCAACACGATCGAGAACCTGCACCGCTACTACGACCCCGACCTGCCGGCCGACTGCATCCCCCTGGGCATCCGCCGCCCGCCGCCGGGCACCGCCGACCGGGCCCGCTACGGCCTGGCCCCCGACGACGTGGTGCTGGTGACGGTGGGGCGGCTGATCCCGCGCAAGGCCATCGACCAGCTCGTGGGGGCGGTGGCGGCCTTGCGCGACCTGCCGGTGCGGCTGGTGATCGTGGGGGAGGGGCCGCTTGAGGGGGCGCTGAGGGCCCAGGCGGAGGCCCTGGGCATCGCCGACCGGGTGCGCTTCGCGGGCTACGTGGAGGAGGCGGAGAAGTCCCGCATCCTGAACATGTGCGACCTGTACGCCTCCTCCAGCCAGCACGAGGGCTTCGGCCTGGTGTTCCTGGAGGGCATGGCGGCCGGGCTGCCGGTGGTGTGTTACGACCACGGCGGGCAGCGGGACTTCCTGGAGGACGGGGTCACAGGGCACTTGGTGCCCCTGGGAGACACGGCCGCCTTCGCCGCCCGCTGCCGGGAGCTGGCGACCGACCCGGGGCGGCGCAAGGCGATGGGGGAGGCGAACCGGGCCCGGGTGGAGGGGTACTTCATCGACCGCTGCGCGGCCCGCTACCTGGAGGTGTTCGAGGCCGTGGCGCGGGGCCGCGCCGGGGGAGGCCCCACGGGCTAGCTGGTATACTTTCACGGCCGCGCGCCGCGCGGACTCGGCCCGGTTCAAGGGCCGGGCGCCGGGTGCCGATGGGACCGGGAGGACCGGCCCCGAAGGCCGGGCGGCGCCGGGGGGGGGAGCGACGGCGGGTGATGACGGCCGTCAAACGGTAGGGAAAGAAATCCAATGCGCGTTCTGGGTTTGGGGGATCACGTCAGCTGCGGCTCGGCGCTGGTCGAGGACGGTACGGTGGTCGCCGCGATCACCGACGAGCGGCTGGTGCGCGAGAAGATGGTGTTCGGGGTGCCGCGCGCCTCCATCGCCGAGATCCTGCGGATGCGGGGGCTGGAGCCCGGCCAGATCGACGCCGTGGCCATCGCCACCCGCAACCAGCACCTGATCGACGGCTACGAGGACTTCAAGGACGGCTGGTTCGGCCTCAAGCGCGGGCGCTTCAAGCAGTACCTGTTCGAGATGGCCTCCGGCGTGAGCAAGTACCGCTCCCGCCTGCCGTTCCTGGATACGATCTACTACGGCCTGCGCCAGCCTGCCTTCGACCGGCGCCGCAAGGCCCTGGAGCGGATCCTGAAGGAGGAGTTCGGCCTCGACTGCCCGGTCCACTTCCTGGACCACCACCATTGCCACGTCGCCTCGGCCTACTACACCAGCCGCTTCAAGGACGCCACGGTGTTCTCCATCGACGGCGGCGGGGACGGCCGCTCGGTGCGCATCTACCAGGGCCGGGACGGAAAGCTTGAGCCGCTGGGCGAGGTGTCGAGCTTCAACTCCCTGGGGACGTTCTACTCCTACGTCACCCAGATCTGCGGATTCAAGGCCGGGCGCCACGAGGGCAAGATCACGGGCCTCGCCGCCTTCGGCGAGCCGTGCCACGTGGACGCCCTGCGCAAGATCCTGGTCTACGAGGACGGGGGCTTCAGGAACGTCGCCAACGTGTTCTTCCTGTCCGCCCTCAAGGAGCTGGCCAAGGTGCTGCCGCCGGACTTCAGCCACAAGGACCTGGCGGCCAGCATCCAGGTCTACGCCGAGGAGCTCGTGACCCACCTGGTGCGGCACTGGGTGGGCGAGACCGGCCTGTCGAACGTGGCCCTGGCGGGCGGCGTGATGGCCAACGTGAAGATCAACCAGCGGGTGCACGAGCTGCCGGAGGTGGACGCGGTGTACGTGCACCCCGGCATGTCCGACGAGGGCATGCCCGTGGGGGCCGCCATCACCCTGTGCCGGGAGCTGTCGGGCGACACCTCGGTGCCCTCGGAGCACGTGACCATGCGCCACGTCTACCTGGGCCCCGAGTACACCGACGAGGAGATCGGCCAGGCCCTGCAGGCGGCCGGGGTGGCGGCGAAGCGCTTCGACCCGGTGGAGCCCGAGATCGCCCGGCTGCTGGCCGACGGACGGGTGGTGGCGCGCTTCAACGGCCGCATGGAGTACGGCCCCCGCGCTTTGGGCAACCGCACCATCCTGTACCAGGCCACCGACCCGTCGGTGCACTACTGGCTCAACAACGCCCTCAAGCGCACCGAGTTCATGCCGTTCGCGCCCATCGTCATGACCGACCACGCCGACCGCTGCTTCGTGAACATGAAGGGGGCGGAGGACACGGCCCGCTTCATGACGATCACCTTCGACTGCACCCCCTGGATGGCCGAGCACCTGCCCGGGGTGGTGCACGTGGACAACACGGCCCGGCCCCAGCTGGTCTCGGCGGAGGACAACCCCAGCATCTACTCCATCCTGGAGGCCTACCACGGCCTCACGGGCCTTCCGGGGCTGATCAACACCAGCTTCAACATGCACGAGGAGCCCATCGTGTGCACGCCCCAGGACGGCATCCGGGCCTTCCTTCTGGGGCACCTGGACGTGCTGGCGATGGGCAACTGGATCGCCGAGAACCCCGAGCCGTTCGCGCGGGACGACGACAGCAGCCGGTTCGACCAGGCCCTCGAGAGGCGGGGCGTCGTCCGGCTGGGCTGAGGGGCCCGCTTGACGGGCCCTCTGTAGCTACCCCATGTGCGGGATCTGCGCCATCGCGGGCTCCCCGCTCCCCGACGAGGGGGCGGTGGAGCGGATGCTGTCCGCCCTGCGCCACAGGGGGCCGGACGACCAGGGCGTGCACCGGGCCGACGGGGCCGTCCTGGGTCAGCGGCGCCTGTCCATCATCGACCTGGAGGGGGGGCACCAGCCGATCCCCAACGAGGACGGCCGGCTGTGGGTGGTCTGCAACGGCGAGATCTACAACTACCGGGAGCTGCGCGCCGAGCTGGAGGCGAAGGGGCACCGCTTCTCGACCCACAGCGACACCGAGGTCATCCTCCACCTCTACGAGGAGATGGGGGAGCGGTGCGTGGAGCGGCTGCGGGGCATGTTCGCCTTCGCCGTGTGGGACGGCCCGCGGCGGCGCCTGTTCGCGGCCCGCGACCGGCTGGGGCAGAAGCCCCTGTTCTACGCCGAGCGGGACGGGCGCCTGGCCCTGGCCTCGGAGATCAAGGCCCTGCTGGCCCTGGAGCCGGACCTGCGCGAGCTGGACCCGGCGGCCCTGGACCAGTACCTCACCCTGCGCATCATCGCCCCGCCCCGCACCATGTTCCGGCGGGTGCGCAAGCTGCCGCCAGCGCACTGGCTCTCGTTCGGGCCGGACGGACTGAAGATCGGGCGTTACTGGGACCTGGACTACGAGCCCAAGCTGGCGGGCTCCGACGACGACCTGGTGGACGAGCTGGAGGCCCGGCTGATCGACTGCATCCGCCTGCACATGGTCAGCGACGTGCCGGTGGGGGCTTTCTTGAGCGGCGGGCTGGACTCGACCCTGGTGGTGGCGCTGCTGATGCAGCACGTGGCCAAGGAGCCGGTGCGGACCTTCTCGGTGGGCCTGCCCTACGGCCGTTTCGACGAGGCCCCGTATGCCCGCATGGTGGCCGAGCGCTACGGCACGGAGCACCATGAGCGGGTCGTCACCCCGTCCCTGGTGGACACCCTGCCGCGCCTGGTGTGGCACCTGGACGAGCCGTCCGACCCCCTGTCGGTCTGCTCCTACCTGATCGCCGGGGTGGCGCGGGAGCACGTCAAGGTGGTGCTGGGGGGCGACGGGGGCGACGAGCTGTTCGGCGGCTACGACCGCTACTACGGCAACCGCTACGCCGGGCAGTACGCCCGGGTGCCGGCCTGGGCCCGGCGCGGGCTGATCGGGCCCCTGGTGGGGATGATCCCCGACGGGCGCTGGTACAAGAGCGTGGGGCACCAGGCCAAGTGGCTGCACCGCCTGTCGTTCCTGGACGGGGGGCGGCGCTACGCCCGCAGCCTGGGGTACTTCTACTTCGCCGACGCCATGCGGGAGACGCTCTACCGGCCGGCCATGCGGGAGGCGGTGGCGGCCGACGACCCGGAGCGGGCGGTGTGCGAGGCCTACGAGGCGGCCCACGCGGTGGACGCGGTGGACCGGATGCTGTCGGCGGACAGCCAGATCCGGCTGCCGGACCACTCGGTGATGATCCTGGACCGGATGACCATGGCCCACGGGCTGGAGGCCCGCGCCCCGTTCATGGACCACGAGATCGCCGAGTTCGCCGCCCGCCTGCCGGCGCGCATGAAGGTGCGGGGCCGCTCCCTGCGCTACATCCAGATGCGCCTGGCGGAACGCTACCTGCCCGAGCCCCTGCTCAAACGGCCCAAGCAGGGCTTTTCGTCGGCGCTGCCCTACATGCTGGCCGACGAGTACCGCCTGCTGTTCGGCCTGTTCCTCACCCATGCGGCCCTGGCGGAGGACGGCCTGCTGGACCAGGGGGCCATAGACGACCTGCTGGCGGCCCACCTCAGCGGAAGGGCCGACCACGGCAACCGCCTGTGGCTGCTGCTCAACAGCGAGGTGTGGTACCGGATGTGGATCCGGGGGGCCTCGATCGGGGACCTGGAGGGCGATATCCGGCAGGCCGCCCCGGCGGGCGCCCCGGCCGGGGCCGGCGAGCCCGTCGCGATCGGCACGGGCGCCTGAGGGGCCGGGCCCGCCCTTGACGCCCCCCCAGCCGCCGCCCCCCCAGCCGCCCCCCGCCGGGCCGGGGCCCGCCCCGGAGCGGCGCACCACGCGGCGCCGGTGGCTGATCGGCCTCAAGGTGGCCGTGACGGCGGGCCTGTGCGCAGTGCTGGTGGCGCGGGCCGACTGGCAGGCGGTGTGGGGCGGCATGCGGTCCATCGGCGTGCCCCTGGCGGCGGGGGTGTTCCTGCTGCTGGTGGGGAGCGTGACCCTGAGCGCCTACAAGTGGCGCCGGGTGCTGGCGATCCACGGCATCGCCTATCGCTTCGCCGAGCTGCACCGGTACTGCTTCATCGCCATGTTCTTCAACAACTTCCTGCCCACCAGCATCGGCGGGGACGGGTACCGGATCTACAAGACCTTCGGCAACGGCCGCTCGCGCTCCACCTCGGTGGTGGCGGTGCTAGTGGACCGGGTCACCGGGATCGCGGCCCTGCTGGTGCTGGGCTTGGTCAGCGCCGCCGTGACCTACGTGGCGCGGGGCGACGCCCTGTCCCGGGCGGTGCTCGTCCTGGGGGGGATCGGGGGCGCGGGGGCCCTGGTGGTGCTGGTGGTGGTGCGGGGCGGCGTCTGGCGCTGGGCGGCGCGCTTCGAGCGGGTGCGGGCGGCCCTGGAGCTGATCCGGGAGCACGCCCTGGACTACCGCCGCCAGCCGGGCCGCACGGCGCGGGTGATCCTGATCTCGTTCCTGTTCCACCTGTGGAACAGCATGAGCTTCTTCGTGCTGCTGCGGTTCGGGGTGCATGCCTCCTGCACCCTCGCGGAGTTGTTCGTGGTGCTGGCCCTGACGAACCTGATCGCCGTGCTGCCCATCTCGATCAACGGCATCGGGGTGCAGGACGGCTCGTTCATCTACCTCATGGGGCAGTACGGCGTGCCCTACGACCAGGCGTTCGTGGTGATGCTGATGAACCGGGCGCTGGTGGTGCCGATCAGCCTGATCGGCGGCGCGTTATACTTCGCGGAACCGGACCGGATGGCCACCCGTGCCGGCGCCTGACGCGCAGGCGGCGGAGCCTGCCGGACCGGACGCCGGAGGGAGAGGGAGCATGCCGGATTCGGCCAAACGTCCGCGCGGGGCCCGCGCCGCCGCGCTCGCCGCCAGTGCGGCCCTGCTGCTGGCGGTGATGCCCGGCTGCAAGGACGCGCCGCCCGACCAGACCCAGTCGGCGGAGCGGATCCGGCAGATCCAGCACCTGACCCTGCAGCGGACCGGGCGGGTGCGGATCCAGTTCGTGTCCCTGGACGGCGGCGCGGGGCCGGGGGCCGTCCCGACCCCGGTGCACTACCTGCTGCGCAGCCCCCTCTACCGGGTGCAGGACACGGACATCCGGGGCTATATGGACGGGCGCGAGAAGTACCGTTTCAACCAGGGCACCGCCTACCACATGCGGGTGGGGCGGCGCATCAACAGCGCCCACAAGGGGGAGTTGGAGCTCAAGCGCACCCTGGTGCGCTGGACCCTGCCGGACGTGCCCGAAGGGGCCCGCGTGCGGGACGCCCGCCTGACCCTGTGGGTGGAGGAACTGCCCTACAACTCGCCCCTGCTCCTCTGGCCGGACCGGCTGCCGGTCCACCTGTACGCCTACCCGCTGGACCCCGATTGGGGACCGGGGGAGGGGGGCACCGGGCACGACAGCTTCTCCGACGCCGCCCCGGGGGAGGCGGACTGGAACCAGGCCCGGGCCGGGCAGCGGCCGTGGCCGGCTCCCGGCGCCCTGGCCCCGGGCGAGGCCCCCATCGGCATGGGCCTGATCACCGGGGGCGACCGGCGGGTGGTGGTCGAGGGCGAGGGCCTGGCGCGTTACGTGGAGCGCTGCCTGCGGCAGCATCGCAGCTTCGACGTCCTGCTCAAGCTGGCGGACGCGGAGGAGGACCGGTGGGGCACCGAGCTGGCCCTGCTGGCCTCGGACTTCGGCGACGACAAGGACCTGGCCTCGAAGCGCCCGACCCTGGAGTTCGACGCCACCCCGACCCAGGGGGGCACCACGGTGGAGGCGGGGTTCGAGTTGGAGCCGGGCGGGAAGCAGGCCTTCGGGCCGTTCCGCCTCGCGGGGCCTCGGGCGCTGCTCGCGGCCGCGGTGGTGCCGCCGGAGGGAGACGGCGGCGGCGCCCCGCCCCGGGTGTGGGTGCGGGGGGGCACCGGACAGCCCACCGACCTGGGGCACTGGACCCCCTTCGACGTGCCGGAGGTGCGGGACTGGGACTGGTTCCAGGTGATGCTCAGCGGCGCCCCGTTCCGGGTCCCTCTGGGGGACGACGTCACCCTGACCCTGCGGGAGTTCTGGGTGCGGCCCGGCCCCCGGGAGGCGCAGCGTCCCAACATGGTGGTGGTGGCGCCGTCGGGCCGGGCGTACGTGGTGGACGCCAGGGCGGAGCCGGACACCTGGTACCGGATCGATTTTTCCCCCGACGAGCCCGGGCTGTGGCGCTACGGCTGGTCGTTCCTGCCCACGCCGGACCGCACCCCGGGCAGCCACCAGGGGGAGGGCCTGTTCTTCGCCGAGCCCCCGTCGGGGCCCGCCGAGGTCACGCAGCTGAAGGCCTTCGCGGAGCGTCTGGTGGCGGAGCTGAAGGCGAAGAAGGAGACCGATCCGACCGACCAGGCCCGCATCAACGCCCTGGTCCGGTGGGCGGCGGTCTACGGGCATGGGGGGCCGGCGCAGAAGAAGGCGGCCGACCAGGTGCTCGCCCAGCTGCGGGCCGCCGTGCCCGAGAAGTTCCACCGGGAGTGGTAGCCGGGAACCGGAGGGGGATCGAAGCGGCATGACGCACGACGAGTCGGGCTGGACGCGGCGCGGGTTCCTGATCGGCCTGGGGGCCGTGGGGGTGGCCGCGGCGGGGTACGGCCTCTACCGCCACCTGCGGGTCCCGCCCCTGAAAGGGCCGGCGTTGCCGCCCCTGCGGCTGACGGCGCCGCCGGAAGGGCAGGCGTTCGACGTCTGCATCGTGGGCTCCGGGCCGGCCGGGGCGGCCCTGGGGATCGACCTGGCGCGGGCCGGGGTGCGGACGGTGATCCTGGAGTCGGGCGAGTCCTTCGGGGCCATGGACGACCGCCTGGAGGGTCTGGAGCGCTACCGGAGCGTGGGCCCCATCGACTATCCCCTGCGTTGGACCCGGGTGCGGGCCCTGGGGGGCACCTCCAACGTCTGGACCGGGCGCTGCTCCCGCCTGCACCCCCTCGACCTGGAGGCCAACGCCTACACCCCGCCGGGGACGGCCTGGCCGATCTCCTATGCCGACCTGGCGCCGTACTACGCCCGCGCCGACCGGACCCTGCGGGTGCGCGGCGGTCACCTGTCGGCCTACCGGGCGCCCCGGGACGCCCCGCCGCCCCTGCCGGCCGACATGGACATCTCGGGCCTCAGGCGCCGCCTGGCGGCGGTGGGGGTGGAGGTGGACGACTCCCCCACGTCCACCGCCCTGTCGGGGGAGGGCCCGATGCGCGGCGCCGCCGACCTGCTGCCGGCCTTCACCGGCGAGCCCGGCGCGGCCCTGGTGTCGGGATGGACCGCCACCCGCCTGGTGGCCGACCCGGACGGCACCGTGACCGCCGTGGAGGCGCGGGACCTGGACGGCACCCCGCGCCGGGTGACGGCGCGGGCCTTCGTGGTGGCCTGCGGCGCGGTGGAGTCGGCCCGGATGCTGCTGCTGTCCCGCTCCGCCGCCTTCCCGGACGGCCTGGGCAACGCCCACGGGCAGGTGGGGCGGTACTTCATGGAGCACCCCAACCTGACCTTCCGGGGCCGGGTGGAGCACTCGGTCAACACCCTCTCGCCCCAGTACGAGCTGGGCCGGAGCCACCAGTTCTACGACGCGTTCAAGCGGGAGGGCTTCGGCAGCGTGCTGCTGGTGTTCAGCCAGTCGTGGGTCTACCACGACGACCTGAAGGGCTGGGACCTGGCGGCGATCCGGCGCAAGGCCGCCAACCTGTTCAAGCGGCTGGTGCGGGCCGAGCTGCGGATCGGGGCCACGGTGGAGATGGCGCCGGCGGCGGAGAACCGGGTCCGCTTGGCGGCCGACCTTCCGGACCGCTTCGGCGACCCGGCCGCGGCGCTGCGGCTGGGGTTCTCGGAGCGGGACGAGGCCACCCTGGAGCGGACCCGGGCGCTGATCCGGAAGATCTACGCCGACTTGGGGGCCGAGGACGTGGAGGAGGAGGCCCTGAGCTGGTCCCACCACCACATGGGGGGCTGCCGCATGGGCACCGACCCGGCCGCCAGCGTGGTGGACGCCGACCTGAAGGTGCACGGCACCCGCAACCTGTACGTGGCCGGCAGCGCCCCGTACGTGACCGCCGGGGCGGCGCACCCGACCCTGGGGATCGTGGCCCTGGCGCACCGTCTGGCGGAGCACCTCCAGGCGCGGCTGCGGGACGGCGGAACGGCCCGGACGCCGGCGCGGGCGGCCGCGCGGGCCCGGGTCTAGGGCAGGGTCACGCTGACGCCGGTGGGGGCGGCCGGCGGCACGGCGTCGGGGGGCGCGAAGCTGCCCTCGATGGTGCCCCACTCGTCGTCCCCGGGTCCCGTGTACACCATCACGAAACGCAGGCCGTCGGCGCTGAGCCACTTGTTGGAGAAGTTCCAGTACACGGTCTTGGTGCCGTCCTGCAGGCCGATGGACCAGGGGTCGGCGTAGAGCACCGTGGTCCACGGCCCCCACGGCTCGGGGGCGTCGTAGATGCCGATGCGGGCCCCGCCCGACTGGTTGCGGTCCACCTGCTGGGTGGTCAGCAGGTAGCGGCCGAGCCCCGCGTTGTAGCTGACGCTGGTGCGCATCACGCCGTTGGCGGCGTCGCTGAACACGGGCCGCCGGTCCTGCACGTTGCCGGACCAGGTGGGGTTGCCGCTGCCGTCCAGGCCGGCGAAGTACTCGTAGGCCGAGGCGGTGGCCAGGGAGTCCTTGGGCACCCGCATGAGGGAGATCTCGCCGGGGGTCTGCACGTTCCAGCTGGAGCCCTTCACCTCGGGGCCGTAGATGTAGACGTAGCCGTCCCGCGCCCCCTGGTAGCCGGCGCCGAACTGGAGGAAGGTGGGGGCGAAGAAGCCGTCCGACGCGGGGAAGTCGGAGGGGGTGTAGGAGACACCGGTGTAGGTCCAGGTGGCGGCGTGATCGGTGGACTTGTAGAGCTCCTGCAGGGCGAAGGCGGAGTTGTTGGAGCCGTCCCCGGTGCGCCACATGTACATCGTGGCGCCGATGGAGATCAGGCCGTAGGACTTGCCGGCGAACTGCTCGGGGTTCTCGGCGTTGTTGCCGCCCCAGACGTTGTAGCCGCTGTAGGCGCCCTTGGCGCCTTCCACCCGGCCGAAGCCCATGCTCACGCGGCCGGTGGAGTTGGTGCCGCCGAAGCCGCCGCCGTCGCCCCAGGTGGTGTACTGGTGGCCGTCGTCGGCCCAGGTGATGGCCCAGTTGTCGCTGCCGGGGGCCAGGTTCTTGACCGTGGACGTGTCGATCGAGAAGCCGGCGATGGCCGTGCTGGGGGGGTAGGGGGCACCTGCCCGAGCGACCCGGACGCCGAGCGGGACGCTCAGCAGCAGGGTGGCGAGGGCGATGAGGGCGGGGACTTGCTTCATGCTTCCCAAGTTCCTGGTGGGGCCGCCCGGGTGGGGTCCCGACCGCGGGAGGACGCATTATCCCACGACTTCGAGAACGGATGCCCGCGCATTGGCCCGCGCATTCGGGCCGCCGCCCGCCGGCCGGGCGGCGTGGTCCGGAAGGATTTTGCAAGTCACGGGCCAATGAAAACGCACTGAAAATGCTGGGAAACGGTCTCTGGGGCGGGGCGGGGGACCGTGCAAGTTTTGGCGGGCGGGACATTTTTGGACACCCCCGGGCCGGAAACGGACCGCCGGCGGCCCGCGCGGGCTTGCGGGGCGCGGGCCCGGCCTATACAGGATCGGGGTGTTGGTGTATCTTTGCCGGGATCGCCGGGCCCGGCCCCCCGGCGCGGATGCCGCCGCCCTGGAGGCATGGGGAAGGAATCTCACGACAAGGAATCTCACGAGATGGAGGCGCCCGCGGTATCCGTCGTCGTGCCCGTCTACAACGAGGAGGCGTCCGTCGAGCCGCTGGTGGCCCGGACCACGGGCGTGCTGGGCGAGGCGGGCGTTCCGTTCGAGCTGATCCTGGTGGACGACGGCAGCACCGACGCCTCGGTGGAGCGGGTCCGCGCCCTGATGGCCGCCCACCCGCAGTTGCGCCTGATCCGTCTGCGCCGCAACAGCGGCCAGACCGTCGCCATGGAGGTGGGTTTCAAGGCCGCCCGGGGGCGGGTGGTCGTGAGCATGGACGGCGACCTCCAGAACGAGCCGGCCGACATCCCGCGCCTGGTGGCGATGATCGACGAGGGCTACGACGTGGTGTGCGGCTGGCGCAAGAACCGGCACGACAAGCTGTGGACCCGCAAGGTCCCCTCCCGGGTGGCCAACTGGCTCATCGCCCGCCTGACCGGCATCCCGGTGCACGACAACGGCTGCTCCCTGAAGGCCTACCGCAAGACGGTGCTCGACCGGGTGCACCTGTACGCCGAGCAGCACCGTTTCATCCCGGCGCGGGCGGGGATGGTGGGGGCCCGCATCGGCGAGATCGTGGTGACCCACCACCCGCGCCTGCACGGCCAGAGCAAGTACGGCCTGTCGCGGATCTGGAAGGTGTTTTTGGACCTGTTCGTGATCAAGATGCTCACCGGCTTCGCCGGCCGCCCCCTGTGGTGGTTCACGCTGCTTTCCATCCCGTTCGCCGTGCTGGCGGCGGGGTTCCTGGTGGCGGCCTACCTGGTCTCGGTGCGGGACGGGACCGCGACCGTGCTGCTGACCGAGGGGGTCCTCTTCAGCTTCGCCGCGGTCCAGATGCTCATGGTGGGGATGATGGGGGAGCACATCGTGCAGATCGGCCGGGACGGACGGGGGCCGCGGGTGGCCGCGGTGCGGGCCGATGGCCGCTGAGCGCAAGCGGAAGGCGGCCCCGAAGGGGCGCCTGGGGGTGATCGTGCCGGTGGGGGAGCGGTGCGACGACCTGGTGCGGCTCTACCACGACGTCGCCCCCCAGATCGCCAAGCGCTACCCCGCCTGGGAGATGGTGGTGGTGGTGGACGGCAGCCGGCCCCAGGCCGAGCCGTACCTCGAGCGGCTGCGGGCCGAGGCCGACAACGTGCGGGTGGTGCGCACCTACCGCTCCTTCGGCGAGGCCACCGCCGTGATGGCGGCCCTGGGCCACACCGACGCCACCGACCTGCTGCTGCTGGCGCCCTACTACCAGGTGGAGCCGGAGGGGGTGGGGCCGCTGCTGGACCGGCTCAAGGCCGGGGACCTGGACCTGGTGGCGGCGCGCCGCGATCCCCGGGTGGACTCCTCCGCCCAGCAGGTCCAGACCCGCCTGTTCCACCGCATGATGCGGGCCATCTCGGGGGTGAAGCTGCAGGACGTGGCCTGCGGCGTCAAGGCCATGAAGCGCGAGGTGCTGGAGGTGGTCCGGCCGTACGGCGACCAGTACCGGTTCCTGTCGGTGCTGGCGGTGCAGCGGGGCTTCCGGGTCGAGGAGATGCCGCTGCCCCAGAGCCCGCTGGACGTGCGCCCCAAGCTCTACCGCCCGGGGATCTACCTGCGCCGCGTGCTCGACATGGCGACGATGATCTTCCTGTTCAAGTTCACCGAGAAGCCGCTCCGGTTCTTCGGCCTGGTGGGGCTGGGCATGGTCGCCCTGGGGGCGCTCATCACGCTCTACCTGGGGCTGTACCGCCTGTTCGGGTTCGGCTCCCTGGCCAACCGCCCGCTGCTGATCCTGGGCACCCTCCTTCTGGTGCTGGGGGCCCAGGCCCTGTCCATCGGCCTGCTGGGGGAGCTGGTGATCTACGTGCGTTCCCGGGGCGCCGAGGAGCCCCTGGCCGAGGAGACGCCGCCGCCGGCCACCGCCGGGTCGGAGGGGTGAGCCGCCGCGGCCGGAGGCCGGCGCCGGGGGGGGCCGCGCCGTGACGCTCGCCGAGGTGCTGCTGTGGGGCGCCGTGGCCCTCGTGGGATTCGTGTTCGTCGGCTACCCCCTGGTGCTGACCCTGTTCGGGCGCCCCTTCGAGCGCCCCGTGGCCGCGGACGACGGCCACACGCCGCCCGTCACCCTGATCATCTCCGCCTACAACGAGGCGGCGGTCATCGCCGAGAAGCTGGACAACAGTCTGGCGCTCGACTATCCCGGGGACCGCCTGGAGATCGTGGTGGTCTCCGACGCCTCCGACGACGCCACCGACGCCATCGTGGCGAACTACGCCGACAGGGGCGTCCGCCTGTTCCGCATGGCGGAGCGGCGCGGCAAGACCGTGGGCCTGAACGCCGCCGTGCCGGGAGTGGCGGGGGAGATCGTGGTCTTCTCCGACGCCAACGCCATGTACCAGCCGGACGCCGTGCGCAAGCTCGCGCGCAACTTCGCCGACCCCCGGGTCGGGTGCGTCACGGGCGACTCCCGTTACGTGGGGGCCGACCAGACCCAGGTGGGGCCGAGCGAGGACCGCTACTGGAACTACGAGCGCCGCCTGAAGGTGCGGGAGAGCGCCGTGGGCTCCATGGTGGGGGCCGACGGGGCGATCTTCGCCATCCGCAAGGCCCTCTACATGCCGCTCAAGGCAGAGGACATCAACGACTTCGTGCTCCCCTTGCGCATCGTGGCCGCCGGGCACCGCTGCGTGTTCGAGCCCGAGGCGGTGTGCCTCGAGCGCACCACGGTGACCTTCGGCGAGGAGTTCCGGCGCAAGGTGCGGGTGGTCAACCGCAGCTGGAACGGCCTGTTCCGCTACCCGGCGGTGCTCAACCCCTTCCGCCACGGCTGGTTCGCCGTGCAGGTGATCGTCCACAAGCTGCTGAGGTGGCTGACGCCCCTGTTCCTGCTGGTGATCCTGGCCTGCTCCGCCGTGCTGGCGGGGTCGGGGCCGGTCTACGCCCTGTTGGCCGGCCTGCAGGGGGTGCTCTACGCCGCCGCCGTGGTGGGCCTGCTGCTGGAGCGGGCCGGGGTGGGCAGCGGCATCTTCGCCTTCCCGTCCTACTTCCTGCTGATGAACGTGTCGTCGGCCCTGGGGGTGGGCAAGGCCCTCAGGGGCGAGCGCATCACGATCTGGCAGCCGGAGCGGGAGGAGGGCGACGGGCGGCGCCGGCGGGCGGCGCTCTCCCCGGGGCTGGCGCTGCTGATGGCCGCCTACGCGGGCGCGGCGCTGGTCACGTGGCGGGCGCCGGCCGTGGCCTTCTGGCTGGCGCTGGGGGCGATCGGCTACACCTACGCCGGCTACCCCCTCCTGCTGGCGGCCCTGCTCCGGCGCCCCGCGACGGCCTGGCCCGACCCGGAGCGGTGGCCCTCCTTGACCCTGCTGGTGGTGGCCTACAACGAGGCCGAGGTGATCCGGGCCAAGCTGGAGGACTGCCTGGCCCTGCACTACCCGGGGCCCCTGACGATCGTGGCCGCCTCCGACGGCTCGGGCGACGGCACCGACGCCGTGATGCTGGAGTTCGCGGCCCGGGGCGTAACGGTGCGGGCCTACCCGGAGCGCGCGGGCAAGGCCGCGGTCATCAACCGCCTGATGCGGGACGTCGAGACCGACGTGGTGGTCTTCACCGACGCCAACGTGTTCCTGGAGCCCGACGCCCTCACGGCCCTGGCGCGGCCGTTCGCCGACCCCCGGGTGGGGGCGGTGACGGGCTACGTGACCTTGGTGAACCCACCGGCGGTGCTCCAGACCAGCGAGCCGCTCTACTACGGCTACGAGCACCGCGTGCGGGGGCTGGAGTCGCGCTCCGGGAAGCTGGTGGGCGTGGACGGGGCCCTGTACGGGGTGCGGCGCGAGGCCTTCGTGGCGCCGTCCGACCGGGTGGTGGTGGACGACCTGGCGGTCGCCCTGGCCGTGGCGCGGACCGGCTGGCGGGTGGTGTACGAGCCCCGGGCCCGCGCCACCGAGTCGTCGGTGGCCTCGCTGGGCGTGGAGTTCCGGCGCCGGGCCCGGATCGTGGCCGGCTCGATCCAATGTATAATCGCGGGCGAGTGCGTACCTGGCCCCCGGCAGCCGGTGCTCTTGTTCAACTACCTTTCCCATAAGGTCCTGCGCTGGCACACCCCGGTCTTCCTGCTCATGCTGCTGGCGGCCAGCGCGGGGCTGGCGGGCGACCCCGCGTACCGGTTCGCCCTGGCGGCGCAGGCCGCGTTCTATGGCGCGGGGCTGGTGGGCCTGGCGGTGGGCGTGGGCGCGCCGCTGCTGGCCGTACCCCTCTACGTGCTCACCTTGAGCGCGGCGGCCCTGGTGGGCCTTGCGCGGGGCCTGCGCAACCGGCAGCCGGCCTACTGGGACCGGCTCGACCGGGCGGGGACCGCGCCGTGACCGGACGCGGCGTCGCCCGGCCGTGACGGCGGGCGCACAGACGGCGTGGCATCGGGCCCCCGGCGTGCAGGCTGCCGCGGCGGGGCTGGTGCTGCTCCTCGCCCTCGCCTTGCGCCTCTGGGACATCGGCTTCGACCTGCCGGAGGTGCACCGGGGCATCGAGGACCGGGAGGTGGTCCGGGCCATGGAGCTGGGCGCCGGCCAGTTCAACTGGACCCGGTTCCGCAAGGGCGGCCTGTTCTACGTGCTGTTCGCCGAGTACGGTGCCTACTACGCCGGCCTGCGCCTCACCGGGGCGGTGGGCGGGGGCGAGGACTTCGCCCTGCGCTACCTGCGGGACCCGTCCCCGTTCTTCCTGATGGGCCGGGTCACCGTGGCCCTGATGGGGACCGCCACGGTGTGGCTGCTCTACCTGATCGGGCGCCGGGCCTTCGGGGCCGGCGCCGGGCTGCTGGCGGCGCTGGGGCTGGCGGTGAACCCGGTGCACGTGCAGTTCTCCCACTACATCTGCGTGGACGTCCCCATGCTCCTGTTCGTGGCGACGGCGCTCTACCTGACGCTGCGCGTGACCGAGACGGGGGCGCTGCGCCACTACGTGCTGGGGGGCCTCGCCGTCGCGGCCGCGGGGCTGTGCAAGATCCCCGGGCTGGTGGCGGCGGTGCCGTTCGGCCTGGCCCACCTGTGGCGGGCCCGCACCGAGGGGGGCGGCCTGGCGGGGGTCGTCGCCGACCGGCGCATCCTGCTGGGGGTGGGGGCGCTGGTGGCGCTCTACGTGGTGGGGGCGCCGGGGGTCCTGCTGCTGCCCGGCAAGCTGCTGGCGGACACCTTCTCCGAGCTTGCGATGGGGCAGAACAGCACGAACGCCTACTCGGGCCTGACCCCCGACCTGTGGTGGGTCTACGCCCGCGACGTGTTCCGCACCCTTGGGCCGCCCCTGGCGCTCCTGGGGGCATACGGCGTGGTGCGGGCGGTGTTCCGGAGGGACGTCTTCGGGCGCCTGCTGGCGGCTTTCGCGGTGGTGTTCTACGTAGCCCTGTGCCTCGCCCGGTTCCGGGAATGGGCCAGCTACTACGCCCTGCCCCTCATGGCCGCCCTGCTGATTCTGGCGGGGCGCGAGGCGATGCCGCTGGTGGGGCGTCTTGCCCGCGGGCGGGCCCGGGTGCCGGCGGCCCTGGGGCTGGCGGCGGTGCTGGCGGCGTGGCCGGCCTACGGCGCCGCCCACGTGGTGCGCAGCTTCGGCCTGACCGACACCCGCACCGCGGCCCGGGTCTGGATCGAGGCCCACATCCCGCCGGGCGCCAAGATCCTGGTGCACGGGGTCTCGGACCGCACCAACACCCAGCTGGTGAAGCTCAACAACACCCGCGCCAACTACCTGGCCCTGGCGGCCGAGGCCAAGGCCGAGCACAAGGCCCTCAAGGCCCGCTACTTCCGGGTGGCGGCCGAGGCCGGCTTGGCGCCGGCCTACGACCTGGTGGTGGTGCACACCCGCCGCACCCTGTGGGAGCCCCTGGCGGCCTACCGGGCGCGGGGGATCGAGTACATCATTTTGGACACCCGCTACTTCGACGCCGAGGAGGACATCCAGTACACCGAGCAGCTCAACGAGAGCCGGCGCCGCTTCTACGCGGAGCTGATCTCGGACCCGGGGGTGGAGCGGGTGGCGCGCTTCGAGCCGCTGGCCGAGGAGCGGGGGCCGACGCTGGAAATCTTCCGCATCGCGGGCTAGGCGCGTGGCCTCCCCTTGCGCAGGCGGGGCCGGGCCGCCGGCCCGGCGCAACCCGGGTCGCACGCCGGCCGGGACGGGGCGGCCCTGATGGACCTGGGGGGCTCGGTCAAGCGGGGTGTGGCCTGGATCTTCGCCGGGCGCGGCCTGGTCCTGGCGGTCAACCTGGGGACCACGGTGGTCCTGGCCCGGCTGCTGGAGCCGGTGGACTTCGGCGTGTTCGGCATCGCCCTGCTGTTCAAGGGCATGGCGGTGCGGATGGGCAACTTCGGCTTCGCCCTGGCCCTGGTGCAGCGCAAGGAGATCCGCGACGCCCACGTCTCGTCCCTGTTCGTGGTGAACCTGGGGCTCTATCTGGCGATCACCCTGGGGCTGGTGGCGGCCTCCGGGCCGATCGGCGCGTTCTTCGACAACCCCCTGGCGGGGCGGGTGCTGGCGGTGGTGGCGCTGGTGTTCCTGACCACCCCGTTCGCCTCGGTGGCGACGGCCGTCATGCAGCGGCGCATGGACTTCCGCGGCCAGGCCCTGGGCAACCTGCTGGATCACCTGGTCTCGGCCGGGGTGGCGATCGGCTGCGCCCTGGCGGGCATGGGGGTGTGGAGCCTGGCGACGGGTTTCATCCTGGGGACCCTCACCAACACGGTGGTGCTGCTGGCCTACGCCCGCTGGCGGCCCCGCCTGGCCTACGACCACGCCGCCATGGCGGACCTGTACGGCTTCGGGTTCAACCTGTTCTTCAAGAACCTGTTCGTGTACTGGTCCGACAAGGTGGACTTCTTCGTGGTGGGCAAGCGCCTGGGCGCCACGGCCCTGGGGTTCTACGAGAAGGGCTTCAGCCTGGTGGACCTGCTGGTGCGGGAGCTGGCGGTGCGGGTCAGCAGCGTGCTGTTCTCGGGCTTTTCCAAGATGCAGGACGACCCGTCCCGGTTCCGCAAGGCCTACGCCAAGGTGATGCTGGCCCTGTCGCTGGTGTGCTTCCCGGGCTTCGCCGGCCTGATGCTGGTGGCGCCGTCGCTGATCCCCTTCGTGTTCGGCGCCAAGTGGACCCCCAGCGTGGTGCCGCTCCAGATCATGTGCATCGGGGGCGTCTTCCGCCTCCAGGTGCAGGTGATGGCGACCCTGATCAACGCCCTGGGGCAGGTGCGGGCCGAGGTCACGCGGCGGGCCCTGAGCCTGGCCCTGCTGGCGGTGGGGACGTGGTACGGCTCGCGCTGGGGCATCGAGGGGGTGGCGGTGGTGGTGACGGCCGTGTCGGGGCTGCTGGCGTTCCTGATCGGGGGCTACTTCGGAAGCATCACCGGCATGTCGTGGCTCGCCATGCTGCGGCCCCTGGCGCCGGCCGCCACGGGTTGCGGGGTGATGGCGGCGGCGGTGCTGGGGTTCCAGCACTGGGCGGGCCCGGCGCTCGGGGGGCGGACCGGCCTGGTCCTCGGGGGGGCGATCGCCGTGGGGGTGGTGGCCTACGTGCTGCCGTTCCTGCTGTTCCGGCCGCCGGCGGTGATGGCCCTGGTGGGCGAGGTCGGCCGCGACCTGGCGCCCGTCTTGCGCCGGTTCGGACGCTAGGCGTGGGCGGCCCGATCCACGTGGCGTTCCTGCTCAACCGCCTGCGGCACGGCGGCCTGGAGCGGGTGTGCGTGGACCTCGTGAACCGCCTGGACCCGGAGCGGTTCCGCTGCACGGTCGTGAGCTTCGCGCCGCCCTCGGTGGACCGGGGGGTGCTGGCACCCCGGGTGGGGCTCGAATGCCCCGGCAAGGGGCGGGGCAACGACCCGGTGCTGGTGCTGCGCCTGTGGACGACTCTAAGGCGTTTGAGGCCGGACGTGGTGCAGACCCACAACTGGGGCACCCTGGTGGAGGGTTACCTGGCGGCCCGCTGGGCCCGGGTGCCGGCCGTGGTGCACGCCGAGCACGGCACCGTGGAGGGCCGGCCCCGCAACGTCGCCGTGCAGCGCCGGGTGTGGCGCCGGGTGGACCGGCTGCTGGCGGTCTCGGAGGAGCACCGGCGCCGCATGGCCCGCACCGTGGGCGTCCCCGAGGCGTGCATCACCATCGTCCGCAACGGGGTGGACTCGGAGCGCTTCCGGCCCCAGCCGGAGCGGCGGGCCGAAGTGCGCGAGGCCCTGGGGGTGCCGGCGTCGGCCTTCTTGGCGGGCACCGTGGGCACGATGCGGCCGGTGAAGAACCAACGCCTCCTGCTGGAGGCCCTGGCGGGTGCGGGGGCGGGTGCGGGGGCGGGGGAGGACGCCCCGTGGGGCGTGCTGGTGGGGGACGGTCCGCTCATGGACGACCTGAAGGCCGCGGCGCGGGACCTGGGGGTGGCGGAGCGGGTGGTGTTCGCCGGGCCCCGGGACGACGTGCCCGACCTGCTGGCGGCCCTGGACGCGTTCGTCCTGCCGTCCCGCAGCGAGGCCATGCCCGTGTCCCTGCTGGAGGCGATGGCCTGCCAGGTGGCCGTGGTGGCGACCCGGGTGGGGGGCATCCCCGAGCTGGTGACGGACGACGTGGAGGGGCTGCTGGTGGCGGACGGCGACGCGGCGGGGCTGGCGGACGCCCTGCGGGCCCTCAAGGACGACGGGGCGCGCCGCGCCCGGCTGGCGGCGGCGGGCCGCAAGGCGGCCGTCGAGCGCTACCCCATGGCGCGGATGGTGGGGGCCTACGAGGGGCTCTACGCCGAACTGGCGGGGCGCGCCGGGGACGGGACGGGTGGGGCCTGACGGGATGGCGCGGGTGATCGGCAAGATGGCGAAGCTCCTGCGCATGCCGCCGGGGGAGATCGCCGGGCGCCTGGGGCTGGCGGCGGGCGCGGCGCAGGACCGGGCGGCGGTGGCCCTGAAGGCGCGGACCGACCCGGAACGGGCCTTCGCCCGCCACGTGCGGGCCCCGGCCGGGACCTCGGGGCGCGCCGCCGCCGAGGCCCTGCTGACGGAGCGGCGGCGCGCGGGCCGGTTCCTGGTCGCGCCGGAGGGGGCGGAAGCCGACCGGCGGGCGTTCGGGACCGATTTTCCGGCCTGGGGCGAGGCCGCGAGGGCGCGGGGCGAGGACGTCCTCGCGGGGCGGGTGCCCCTGCTGAACCGGGATTTCACCTTCGAGACGCCCTTCCCCTGGCACGCCGACCCGGTCTCGGGCCGGGAGTGGCCCCGGGCGCCCTACTGGCAGGTGGACATCTTCGGGGGCGACACGGGCCACGGGGACGTGAAGTACGTTTGGGAGCTCAACCGGCACCAGTTCCTGATGGACCTCGCCAAGGCCTACCGGGTCACCGGGGAGGCGCGCTACGCCGACGCCTGCGTGGCACACCTGGAGGACTGGATCGCCCAAAACCCCTACCGCCGGGGGGTCAACTGGGCCAGCGCCCTGGAGCTGGCGGTGCGCGCCCTGGCCTGGACCTGGGCGTGCCACCTCCTCTTGGACAGCCCGGCCTGGACGGCGGAGGTGCACCGGCGGTTCCTGGGCTCCCTGGCCCAGCACGGGCGCCAGATCGAACGCCACCTGTCGCTCTACTTCAGCCCCTACAACCACCTGGTGGGGGAGGCGGCGGCGATCTACGTGCTGGGGGCCGTGTTCCCGGAGCTCAAAGCGGCCTCCCGCTGGCGGCGCCGGGGGTGGGGCCTGCTGGCGGGCACCCTGGACGGCCAGTTCCACCCCGACGGCGGCACCGTGGAGCAGGCCACCTCGTACCACTTCTTCACCCTGGGGTTCTATCTTCAGGCCGTGTGCCTGCGGGACCTGCACGGCGAGCCGGTGCCGGAGGCGGTGCGCGGGCGGCTGGAGCGGGCGGTGGCACACGCCATGTGGATGATGCGGCCCGACGGCACCTGGGACCTGCGGGGCGACAACGACGAGGCCCTCTCCATCGGGCTCACCCACCCGCCCCGCCACGACTTCCGGGAGTTCCTGGCGGTGGGGGCGGCCCTGTTCGGGCGGGGCGACCTGAAGGAGCGCAGCGGGGGCTTCTCCGAGCTGGCCTGGTGGCTCACGGGGCCCGAGGGACGGGCGCGTTTCGAGGCCCTGGAGGCGGCGCCGCCGGCGCGCCGGTCCGTGGTCCTGGTCCCCAGCGGCTATGCGGTGCAGCGCAGCGGCTGGGGGCGGGAGGCCCACCAGCTCGTCCTGGACGCCGGGGAGATCGCCCACGGCGTCCATCCGGACGCCACCCCGTCGGCCGCCCACGGCCACGCCGACGCCCTGTCGGTGACCGTGGCCGCCTGGGGCCGGCCCGCCGTGGTCGACCCGGGGTTCTTCACCTACAATGGCGACGAGGCGTGGCACCGCTACCAGCGGGAGACCGCGGCCCACAGCACGGTGGTGGTGGACGACACGCCCCAGGCGCGCTACGCCGGGCGCCTGAAGTGGAGCCACGCCGCCCCCGCCCGGCTCGATACGGCCCTGGCCACGCCGGCCTTCGACCTGGCGGTGGCCTCCCACGACGGCTACCTGGGGCTCCCAGAGGGGGTCCGGCACCGGCGCCGGGTGGTGTTCCTGCGGCCCGACTACTGGCTGATCCGGGACGAGCTGGAGGGGGCGGGGAGCCACCGGGTGGCGCGCTACTTCCACCTGGCCCCCGGGGCGGCCGCCGCCGAGGCCGGGGCGCCCGCCGTGCGGCTCGACCTGGACGGCGGCGGCCTGCTGGTGCGGGGCGTGGAGGCCGAGGGGGTGGCGGTGACCCTCACGGCGGGCGGGGCGGGGCCCGAGGGGGGCTGGATCTCGCCGGGCTACGGCCTGAAGGCGCCGGCGCCGGTGGCCTGCCTGGGGAGCGTGCTGACGGCGCCGGGGGCGGTGCACACCGTGCTGCTGCCGTACCGGGGCGCGGCGCCGCCGCCGTTGGCGGTGGAGGCCCCGGCGGCCGAAAAGGAAACGGGGGACGGCTTCGCCCTCGCCCTGCCGACCGGCACCGACCACTTCCTGTTCGCGGCCGGGGACGGCGCCGCCCCGCGCCTGGGCGAATGGGGCACGGACGGGCGGGCGGCGGTGGCGCGGGTGGACGCGGGCGGGAACGTGACGGGCGGCCTGGTGGTGGAGGGAAGCGTGCTGGAGCGGGACGGGACACCGGTGCTGGGGTGCGACCGCCCGGTCGCCTGGGCCGCCCTGGATGGGCGTCCGGAGCGGCCGGTGGTGACGGTGTCGGAGGCCTGCGAGGTCACCGCCCCGGCGGGCGCCCGGGTGATGGTGGCCGGGGAGCCCGCGCCGTGAGCGACGCCGGCGGGCGCAAGGCCCGGGTGCTGGAGATCACCTCCTATCCGCCGCCGCGGGCGGGCTGGGGGGTGCGGGTGGAGCACGTGCGCCGCGTGCTGGAGGCGCGGGGGCACGACTGCCAGGTGCTCAACATCGGAAAGAGCCGGATGCTGGAGGGGCAGGACTTCGTCACCGTGAAGGGGGCGTGGGACTACACCCGCAAGGTGGCGGGCTTCCTGCGCCGGGGCTACCGGGTGCACATGCACATGAACGGCCAGTCCCCCAAGGGCTTCGCGCTGAGCTTCGTGGCCGAGGCCTTAAGCCTCCTGTTCGGGCGGCGGGCGGTGCTCACCTTCCACGCCGGGGCGGACCAGATCTACTTCCCCCGGGAGCGCAGCCCGCGCCTGGTGCCCCTGCTCAAGGCCCTGTTCCGCATGCCCCGCACGGTGATCTGCAACGACGACACGGTGAAGGCCCGCATCGCCGCCTACGGCGTGGACCCGGCGCGCATCCGGGCGATCCCGGCCTTCAGCCGCCAGTACCTGGCCTACGAGCCGGTGCCGCTGCCGGGGCCCCAAGAGGCCTTCATGGCGGCCCACAAGCCCCTGCTGGCGAGCTACCTGCTCCTGCGCCCCACCTTCCACATCCCCACCCTGCTGGAGGCGATCAAGGACCTCACGGCGCGCTGGCCGGACCTGGGGATCGTCATGATGGGCTCGAACACCACCTCGGACGACCTGGACCCGGCCGGGGTCACCCGCAAGGTCGCCGAGCTCGGGCTGGAGGGGAACGTGTTCTGGTGCGGCGACCTGTCCCACGACGCGTTTCTCACCACCCTGTCCCGGGCCGACGTGTCCGTCCGCACCTACGTGTACGACGGGGTCTGCTCCTCCGTGCTCCAGGCCCTGGCCCTGAAGGTGCCGGTGGTGGCGTGCGAGAACCCGCACCGGCCGGAAGGCGTGATCACCTTCCGCACCGGCGACCGGGCCGACCTGGCGGAGAAGCTGGCCTACGCCATCGAGCACAACGGCGCTCTACGGGAGGGCCTGACCGTGCCCGAGGTGCGGGACACGGTGGCGGAGGAGGCCGACCTGCTGGCGGCCGCCTGCGGCGTGGCGCCGGACGGGGGCGGGGGGCGGTCGTGACGGCGCGGCCTCTGCCGGTGGCCTACCTGGTGGGCACGAGCCACTGCGGCTCCACCCTGATGGCGCTGCTGATGAACGCCCACCCCCAGGTGGCCGGCGTGGGGGAGACCAGCCCCAACCGGCGCGCCCAGCGGTCCGGGCCGGAGGGGTTCGCCTGCTCCTGCGGCGAGGCCCTCTCGGCCTGCCCGTTCTGGGCCCGGGTGTTCGAACGGGTGCGGGCGGCGGGCTTCCCGATGGACGCCGGACACTGGAGCAACGACTACCGCTACAAGCCGCCCCTGCTGCACAAGCTCCTCACGGACCACCCCTCCGCGGCCTGGGCCGGCCGGCTGCAGGCGGCCGCCGACCGGTGGCTGCCCGTGCACCGGGGCCGGGTGGGGCGCACCCACCGGGCCAACCGGGCCTTCATGGAGGCGGTGCTGGCGGAGACCGGGGCGGCGGTGTTCTTCGACACGTCCAAGGCCCTGGGGCGCCTGAAGCACCTGATGGACGCGCCGGACCTGGACCTGAAGGTGGTGCGCATGGTCCGCGACGCGCGGGCCTACGCCAACTCGATCCACCGGCGCGGCGCCCCCGTGGACCACGCGGCCCTGCGGTGGCGCAAGTTCCAGGCGGCCTGCGACCGGCTCCTCATGGGCCTGGCGCCGGAGCGGGTGCACCTGCTGCGGTACGAGGACCTGTGCCGGGACCCGGCCGGGAGCCTCAAGGCGCTCTACGCCTTCCTGGGGGTCGAGGCGCTGGAGCCGCCCGCCTTCGTGGTGCCGAGGGAGCAGCACGTGATCGGCAACCGGATGCGCCTGAAGGACCGGGTCGCGGTGCGCTTCGACGAGGGCTGGCGCGAGCAGCTGGGGCCCGACGAGCAGGCGCGGGTCCTGGCCGTGGCGGGGGACCTGAACCGGCGCCTGGGGTACGCGTAAGGCCGTGCGCATCCTTTACCACCACCGCACCATGGGCGACGGCGCCGAGGGCATCCACGTCGCGGAGATGGTCCGCGCGTTCCGGGCCCTGGGGCACGAGGTGCGGGTGGTCTCGCCGGTGGCGGAGCGGACCAAGGAGACCTTCGGCGCCACCCGGCGCTGGTCCCTGCTGCGCCGCCTGACCCCGGCGGCGGCCTACGAGGCGGCGGAGCTGGCCTACAACCTGTACGACCTGAAGCAGGTGGGGCGCGCCGTGCGGGAGCTTCAACCCGACCTGGTGTACGACCGGTTCGCCAACTACAGCTTTGCGGCGGTGCGGGTGGCCCGCGCCCACGGCATCCCGGTGCTGGTGGAGGTGAACTCGCCCTACTCCTACCAGAAGCGGACCTTCGACGAGCGCCTGTCCTTCGCCCGCCTGTCGCGTGCCATCGAGACCCGCACCTGCCGCGCCGCCTCGCGGGTGATCGTGGTCTCCACGCCCTTGAAGCGCATCCTGGCGTCCTTCGGGGTGCCCGAGGAGCGCATCGTGGTGATGCCCAACGGCGCCGACCCCGAGGTGTTCCATCCGGACCTGGACGGTGGCCCGGTGCGGGAGCGGCTGGGCCTTCAGGGGCGGATCGTGGTGGGCTTCACGGGCATCCTCAGGGCGTGGCACGGGCTGGACCTGCTGGTGGACGCCTTCGGGCGGGTGGGCCGGGGGCGGGACGACCTGCACCTGCTGATCGTGGGGGACGGCCCGATCCGGGCCGAGCTGGAGGCGCGCATCCGGGCCGCCGGGCTCGAGGACCGGGTGACGATCTCGGGTCGCGTGCCCCACGACCAGGTGCGCGACTGGGTGGCGGCCATGGACGTGACGGTGAGCCCCCGCGCGACCGCCTACGCGTCCCCCATGAAGGTGCTGGAGTACATGGCGATGGGCCGCGCCGTGGTGGCCCCCGCCATGGACAACCTGCGGGACATCCTGGCGGACGGCGAGGAGGGGCTGCTGTTTGTCCCCGAGGACCCGGAGGCCCTGGCCGGGGCCCTGGAGCGGGTGATCGGCGACGGGGCCCTGAGGGAGCGCCTGGGCAAGGCGGCCCGCCGCAAGGTGGAGACGGAGCGCACCTGGGCCCACAACGCCCGGGCCGTCGTGCGGCTGGTGGAGGCGCTCGCCCGCTAGGCGCCGCCGGCGGCGGGGCCTTGGGGAGACGGGTTCGGCATGTCGAAACGGGCGATCGTCTGGGTCATCGCCTACTGCACGGGGATCGCCCTGAGCGTGCGGGACCCGATCTTCGCGCTCCTGTCCTACATGCTGGACTACTACGCCCACCCGCCCCTCAAGTGGTGGGGGGAGCACCTGCCGGACCTGCGCTGGTCCCTGGTGGCGGGCCTGGCCATCCTGGGGGCCTACCTCCTCAAGGGGGGCAGCCTGTTCGACCGGCGCATCCTCGGCCATCCCCAGACCAAGTGGCTGCTGGCGCTGGTGGGCGTGACGCTCCTGGTGACGCCGTTCGCCCAGTCGACGGACGAGAGCATGCACTACGTGGCCCGGCTCGCCCGCCTGGTGATGCTCTACCTGCTCATCGTCGGGGTGGTCAAGAAGCCGGAGCATTTCCGCTGGGTGGTGCTGCTCCTGGTCCTGGGATCGCTGACCTGGGGGATCGACGCCTTCATCGACCCCGACCGCAGGGGGGGCCGCCTGCGCCGGGTGGGGGGCACCGACTCCCTGAACGACAACTCGGCGGCCGCCCAGCTCCTGATCGTGCTGCCGTTCATCGCGCTCTACTTCCTGCGCGGGCGGCTGTGGGAGAAGGGGGTGGCCCTGGTGACGGCGCCGTTCGTGATGAACACGATCATCCTGTGCAACAGCCGGGGGGCCACCCTGGCGGCGGGCGTCGCCGCCGCGACGGCCCTCACCCTGGTCAAGGGCAAGCTGCGCCTGCAGATCCTGGGGGCGGTGATCGCGGCGGCGGTGATGGCCTACGCCCTGGTGGATCCGCAGTTCGTCCAGCGCCAAATGACCCTGACCCACGAGGAGGACCAGCGGGACACGTCCTCCCAGGATCGGCTCACGTCGTGGAAGGCGGCGCTCCACCTGATCCAGGACCACCCGTTCGGCGCCGGCGGGGGCGGCTTCGAGCTGCTGAGCCCGGAGTACATCCCCGACATCGTGGCCCGGCACGGGGGCGAGCTGCGCTCGGTGCACAACACCTACCTCGCGATCGCCACCGACTGGGGCCTGCCGGGTTTCGCGTGCTTCGCGATGTTCCTCTACACGACCTTCCGGGCCCTGCGCGACCTCCGGCGCCGGACCCGGGACCCGCGGATCTACCTGGAGAGCGCCGCCCTGCAATTGTCCCTGACCGCGTTCCTGGCTGCCGCCATGTTCCTCAACCGGCAGTACGCCGAGGCGCTGTATTGGATGGCGGCGCTCTCCACGGCCCTGGTGAACATCCAGCGCAGCGTCGAGGAGGCCCCGGCGAAAGCCCGGGCCCCGGCGGCCGCCGAGGAGGCCGGGGCGGAAAGGGCCGAGCCGGTGGACGCCCGATGAGGCGGGCCCTGTTCATCGCCTACCACTACCCCCCGAGCCGAACGGCGGGCACGTTCCGCACGGTGCGGTTCGAGAACCACCTGCGGCGGGCGGGCTGGGGGGTGTCGGTGGTCACGGTGGTGGTCCCCGGCGGGGCGCCGGTGGACGGGCCGGAGGTATACCGGGCGCGGGAGCTGGACCTGCTGGGGGCGGTGCTCAAGCCCCTGAACCGGCTGCGCGGTCTGCGGCGCCGCCGGGCCGCGGGGGGCGGCGGCGCGGCCTCCTCCGGGGACAAGGCGCGGCGCCCGGCAAGGCCCGGGGCGTGGCAGCGGGCCAAGGACCGGGTGAGCCTGCTGCTCACGTTTCCCGATTCCAGCGTCGGGTGGGTGCCGGGGGCGATCCGGGCGGGGCGGCGGGCCGTGCGGCGGGACGGCGCGTCGGTGCTCTACACCTCGGGGCCGCCCCACTCGGTGCACCTGGCCGGCTGGGCCCTCAAGGCCCTGACGGGGCGCCCGTGGGCGGCCGACTTCCGCGACCCGTGGGCGCGCAAGCCGTGGCTGGCGGCCCACGAGCGGGAGGGCTGGCGGGCCCGGGCCCTGGCGCGCCTGGAGCGCCGGGTGGTGCGGGCCGCGGACCGGGTGATCCTCAACACGGACCGGATGCGGGACGACTTCGCCCGCGCCTACCCGGAGCTGGACGGCGACAGGTTCCTGTCCATCCCCAACGGCTACGACCCGGCCCTGTTCGAGGGCCTGGCCCGGCGGCGTGAGGCGGGGCCGATGCGGATCATCCACGCCGGGACCCTGTACCGCAAGCGCGACCCGGGGGTGCTCCTGGACGCGGTGCGGGCCCTGCTGGACGCGGGCGACCTGGCCGAGGACGAGATCGAGCTGCGCTTCCTGGGCAGTGTGTCCGCGGAGGTGCCCTTCGAGGCGCGCATCCGGGACCTGGGCCTGGAGAAGGTGGTGGCCGTGCTGCCCTCGGTGCCCCACCGGGAGTGCCTGCAGGCGCTGTACGACGCGGACGTGCTGCTGATCGTGCAGCCCGAGACCGAGACCCAGGTGCCGGGCAAGCTCTACGAGTACCTCTACGTGGGCCACCCGATCCTGGCCCTGACCCACGACGGGGCCACGGCCGACCTGGTGCGGCGCGCCGGGGCGGGGGAGGTGGCGGATCCGGACCGGCCCGAGCAGGTGGCCGACGCCGTGCGGGCCCTGCACGCGGCGCACAAGGCGGGACGCCCCGCCGCGCCGGACCCGGAGGCGGTGGCGGCGTTCGAGCCCGGCGCCCTGGGGGACCGCCTGGAGGCGGTCCTGGGGGCCCTGGCGGCGGGCGGCGGCCTTGCCTGAGGGGGCCCCGGCGGACCCGGGGGCGCTGGTGAATCTCGCCCTGGCGCGGCTGCGGGACGGGGCCGGGGCGCTGTTCCCGGGCCGACGCTTGACGGCCCTGGAGCCGGGCCGGGTGCTGGACCGTCCCGCCTCCCGCGTCTGCTGGGTGGACGCCGTGTTCGACGGGCAGCGCCTGCCCCTGGTGGTCAAGGTGCCCTCGGCCGACCTGGCCGTGGACCCCGCCCTGCGGGAGAAGAGCCGGGCCGCCTTCCGGCGGGAGCACGACACCACCGCCGCCCTGGGGCTGCCCGGGGTGGTGCGGATGGTGGCCTGCTTCGACGACCTGCCGGCCCTGGTCACGGAGGCGGTGGCGGGGGAGAACCTGCGCGACCGGGTGGCGCGGGAGGGGCGTTGGCTGGCCCCGGGCCGGGCCGGCCTGGCGGCGGCCTGCCGGGCGGCGGGAGACTGGCTGCGGGACTTCCAGCGGGCCACGGCGCGGCCCGGGGAGCGCTTCTCCCTGGACGAGATGGCCGCCTACGTGGACGTGCGTCTGAAGATCCTGGCGGAGGACCCCGACAGCGGCGTGGACGGGCGCTGGCGCGACCGGGTGCTGGCCGCCTTCGAGCGGGTGCGGCGGGGCGCGGGGGCGGCGGACCTGTCGGTGGTGGGCACCCACGGCGACTTCGCCCCCAGCAACGTATTGTCGGCGGGGGACGGGGTGGTGGTGATCGACTTCTCGGAGGTGCGGCCGGGCTCCCGCTACTACGACCCGACCCGCTTCTGCCACCAGCTCGGCCTGTTCCGGCTCAAACCCCGGTACCGGCCCGGAACGATCCGGGCCCTGACGGCGGCCTTCCTGGAGGGCTACGGCGCCCCCGGGGCGGCGGCGGACCCCCTGTTCGGGCTGTTCGGGCTGCAGCACACGGTGTGCCACTGGGTCGGGCGCCGCAAGCGCCCCGGGGCCTCGCCCGCGGAGCGGCTCTACAACGCCTGGGTGTGGAGCCGCCACCGCCGCGCGGTGGAGCGCTTCCTGCGGGAGGCCGAGCGCTAGCGGCGAACGGGCCGCCGGGCGTCAGCCGCTGATCTGGGCGCCGATGCCGGTCGGGATCGCCGGGGGGGTGGTGTCGGGCTGGACCTGGCTGACGGTCAGGCCGTTCAGGTCGAAGCGCAGCACCCCTCCCGCATCGGAGGTCACGGCGTTCGCCCCGCCCGGGTCGGTGGTGGACACCGTCACCGTGGTGCCCGCGCCCCCGCTGCTGACGCTCACGTAGAAGTTCGTGGACGGCTGCATGTCCAGCAGGAGCTGGCGGGAGCTGGGGTCCACGGGGTGGAACGTGTAGGCGGCGCCGGAGACCGCCTTCACGTCGGCCTGGCTCTGGGCGAACAGGACCACCCACTGGTTGCCCGCGTCGCCGACGTGGGCCCCGGTCAGGGCCCCGTCCGAGCTGGTCACCCGGGTGGTGGGGGCCATGGCCGTGAGGGTGGCGGAGTCGCCGTACTCGATGACGTTCAGGAAGGTGTCGTAGGCCTGGGAGGCGGTGGGGACCACCTCGATGCGGCCCCAGCCCAGGTACTCGCGAATGCCGTCGCTCATCGTGGGGGAGCCCCAGGGGGTGGAGCCGTCGTCGTCGCCGCTCTGGAACTCCTTGCCCGGCCCGCCCAGGACGCGGACCTCGGCCCCGCTGGGGGCCAGGGTCTTGAGGAAGAAGCGACCGTGGGTGGCCGGGAAGCCGTACTTGGACGTGGTGGTCGCGGGCTGCTGGTTGGTGACCCGCATCGTGTCGGTGTCGGTCGAGACCCACATCCCCGTCTGGGGGTTGGAGGGGGAGCCGTTGACGAAGGTCGGCTGGGTCGGCACCCACACCTTCCAGGCCTTCTTGTTGGCGGCCGGGTCGGGGGTGCGGACCCGGTCGAACAGGACCAGGTACTCGCTGTTCTCCGGGCCGCGCAGGGACACGAACTCGCGCTGGGCCACGTCCGCCGTGGCGGCGTCCCAGGCGTCGGCGTCGTCGTAGCCGACGTAGTCGAAGTCCGGGTCGGTCAGCCGCTTGGCGAAGACCTGCCCCACGACGTGGGTGCGGCTCAGCCCCCGGGCCGCGAAGAACGGGTCGGTGCGGCCGCCGTCGAAGTTTGTCGTGGGGTCCGAGGCGCCCTTGTGGATGCCCACGGCGTTGGTCATCAGGTTGAACTTGGCGCCGCTGATGAGTCCGTCGCCGCTCTTGCTGTTGCCCGGCATCAGGATCAGGTTGCCGTACTTGGCCAGGGTGAACGAGCCGTAGTGGGGCGTGTCGTGGCCGTACAGGTCGTAGGGCGAGGCCCAGAACAGGACCCGGGAGTCGTCGGCGCCGAATCCGGACTTCATGACGTACTGCCCCATGCCCAGCTCCTGGGCGGTGGCGAGCCCGAGGTCGGACGGGGCCTTGGGGGTGACGTCCCGGTCGCCCCAGAGGAACCACATCAGCACGGCCTTGGCCCACGGGCCGCCGTATTCGGTCACGGCCGTGTCGCAGTCGCCGCCGGAGAGGGTCTCGTGGACCCAGCGGGCCAGGCCGGCGTTGGCGTGGCCCGACATGCGCAGCATGCCGGCGTTCAGCATGGCCGTCTTGCAGTACAGGGGGGCGACGCCGCCGGAGATGGTGCCCCAGCGGTCGGCGTAGCGGATGCAGGGGGTGGAGCCGGAGCCGCAGGTGGACCGCTCGGTGTGGGGGTTCATGTTGAACGTGGACCACACGGCGTAGCGGTTGAAGAACGGCATCTGGCCGATGTAGTCGGTGCCCAGGGCCCGCGAGAACATGGCGATGGGGATGCCCAGGTTGAAGTAGCCGTCCTGGTGATAGCCCCCCGGGCCCTCGTGCCAGTTGTACCCGGCGCCGTAGAAGTAGTTCAGCTCCACGAGGACCCGGTCGATCCACATGCTGTAGAAGTCGTCGTACATGGCCTGCTGGGTGGCGGCGGCCGGGTAGGGGTCGCCGTAGAAGGCCGTGATGCCGAGCAGGCCGTGGAGGTTGGCCGACGACTGGTTGTTGGCCATCATGTCCAGGCCGGCCACCTGCATGGAGAGCATGTCCTGCCCCGCGAAGCCGTTGTTGTAGGCCGACACGAAGGCGTCCACGATGGCCGTCTTCTGGGCGCTGCTCAGGTACGGGTAGCACCAGTCGTAGGTGGCCAGGACCGGCAGGTAGATGCTGGAGGGATAACCGGTGGTGAGGTCCGAGTGGCCCTGGGAGCTGTTGGAGCTGATCGCCGACAGCTGGGTGGCGGCGTAGGTGTAGGCCTTGCCGCAGGCCTCCTGGGGGGTGTCGAAGGCGGCCGGGATGGAGAAGCCCCGGGTCGCCATCTCGGCCGGATCGAGGGCCGCCACGAAGGCGAAGTTGAGGCTGCCCCAGGAGTTCTCGATGTTCTGCTGGTTGCCGGTGAGGGCGGCGGGGTCGGCCAGCAGGTCGATGAAGTCCTGGAACTCGGTGGCGTAGAGGTTCTGGATCCGATCCCTGAGGCCGGGCAGGTCGGACGCGGTGAAGGCCAGGCGGGGGTGCTGGTCCTGCGCCATGGGGCCCCCGGCGGGGGGCGTGGCGGCGGGGGCCGGGACGGCGGCCAGGGCGACCCAGGCGGCGAGCAGCGCGGGGGCGGCGCGGAGGGCGTGACGGCGTGCCAGGTGGACGAGGTGCAAGACGGGGCTCCTAATGGACGGTGACCGAGACGCCCGTGGGCGCCGCGGGCGGCGTGGTGTCGGTGCCGCCCGGATCGTACTCCCAGGCCCCCAGGTCGGGGGCGCTGCCCTTGAAGGCGCTCCCCAGGTCCTCGCCCGCGTCGATGGCGGGGCTGCCGGCCGAGAGGCGGTAGTCGGCGGCGGACGCGTTCACGAACCCGGGGTCGGTGCCGGTGGTGTCGGTGGCGTCGGCGAGCCCGCCCGCGTCCGCCCGGAACCAGCCGTTGTGGCCGACCGCCGCGTTGGCCAGCAGGTCGGGGCCCTTGGGGGTGCCGGCGACGTTGTAGATCAGGTTGTTCTTGATGACCGCGCCGTCCACGGAGGGGACGGTGCTGCCCAGGGTGGACTCGAACTGGAACGGGTCGTCCCCCAGGTCGGCCACGGTGTTGCCGGTGAGGGTGAGGTCCACCAGGCCGTCGAAGCGCATGCCGTAGGTGGACATGTTGTGGACCGTGTTCCCGGTGACCCGGTTGCCGGTCTGCAGGAAGGCGGCCCCTCCCTCCTGGCGCATCTCGAGCCCGGAGAGGCCGTCCGAGAGGACGTTGCCGGTGAAGTTGATGTTGCGGCTGCCCTTCTGGATCACCACGGTCTTGTTGTTGTGGTAGCCCTGCATCGTGTTGCCCTGCACCAGCACCGTGTCGGCGGCCTTGAAGTCGAGGGCGTTCTCGGTCTGGCCGGCGGTGGTGGTGCCGTCCCGGAAGGTGTTGCCGACGAACTGGAGGTTCTTGGCGTAGGTGGCCTGGTCCTGGCCGGTGACGCCGAACACCTGGGTGCCGTCGCCGCTGCACCGCTCGATCGTGTTGCGCAGGACGTACACGTCGGTGATGTCGGGGCTGCGGGAGGTGTCGACCATGATGCAGTGGGCGTCGTTGCGGGTGCTGCCGCTGATCCACATGAAGTCGTGGATGTAGGAGTCGCGGATGGTGACGTAGGCGGCGTTCTCGACGGAGATGCCCTCTCGCTGGCCGTTGCGGATCTCGGCGTTGGCGATCTCGATGTGGCTGGCCCGGACCTTGATCGCGTCCTTCGCGCCCCCGTTCTGGTCCAGGTCCACGCCGTCGAACACCCACCAGTCCTGGTTGATGCGCAGGGTGGTGTTGCCGGAGCCGTTGAGCACCACCTTTTCGGACGGGTAGGGCCGCACCGTGATGGGGGCGGCGGCGGTGCCGGGCACGGAAAGGGACAGGTCCTCCGGGTAGGCCCGGCCGCCCGCGTCGCCCCGGATCCAGATCGTGTCGCCCGGGGCGGCGGCGTTGATGCCCTCCTGGATCGTGGCGAAGGGGCTCGCCAGGGTTCCGCTGCCGGAGGCGGAGACGGTGTTGTCCACGTACAGGTCGGCGGCGCCGGCGGCGGCCGGCAGGAGGAGCAGCGCCAGCGCCAGGGCGCCGGCCCGGCCGATGCGGGTGGGACGGAACATGTTCCCTTCGATGACGGGGGACGGGAGGCGTGGGGCGCCCCGCCGGCCGTGCCGCCCGCGGCCCGGCCGCACGGCTAGCGGCTCCGGGTCGTGGACCGGGGGCTCCGGCGGCCGGGCCGCAGGGCCCGGGCCAGTCCGAGGGCGGCCAGCAGCAGCAGGCTCAGGTCGCCGTTTCCCGGGGCCGGGGCCGCGGTGCAGCCGCCGCCTGCGGCCGTCCCGTTGAAGTGACCGCCGGACTTGCCCGAGGCGTCCTTGGCCACCACGAAGGTGCCCAGGGTCGCCACGTTGGCCTCCAGGGTGGTGCCCAAGTCGCGGGAGACCGTCGTCTCCTCCCAGGCGTCGGCGTCCGGGTCGTAACGCATCAGGTGCAGCGAGTCCTGGCTGCTCGCCCCCTTGTAGGGGACGCGGATCGTGGCGGAGCTCGCCAGCAGGATATTGGAGGGCGAGAAGTGCAGCGCGTCGCTGACCGCCTTCAGGGTCGAGGGCAGGGCCGCGGGCATGGGCCGCACGCCGATGGCGACGGTGTAGGTCTTGTCCAGACCACCGTTGGGGATGCTCAGCATGGCGCCGGCCTCGCTGCCCTGGCTCACCACCAGGTTGGCCCCCAGGTCGGTGACCGTGGACAGGAGGATGTTGTCGAACACCTCGGCGTACGTGGTGGAGGCCGCCACCCCGCCGTTGCCGTCCCGCACCGTCACGGCGAAGCCGTAGAGGCCGGTCTCCTGCGGCGTGAAGGCGGCGATGGCCTGGTTCGCGTTGGCCACGTTGACCTGCGGACCGAGGATCTGGCGCCAGCTGAAGGTGAGGGCGTCGCCGTCGGGGTCCGTGGCGCCGGAGGCGTCCAGCGCGACCTGCTGACCGACGACACCGATCACCGAGCCGTCCAGGGCGACCGTCGGAGCGTTGTTGCCGGGCGTCTGCCCCGTGTCGGCGGTCAGCGGGTCGGAGCCCTGCCAGTATTCCTGCAGGTTGGTCAGGCCGTCGCCGTCGGGGTCGTCGTGGGCGTCGAACTGGGCCGGGTCGGTGCCCGTCGCACTCTCCCACGCGTCGGGCATCAGGTCGCCGTCGGCGTCGCCCGTGACCGTTCCGATCATGGGAATGACCAGGACGATGTAGTTGCTGGAGGCCCCGGAGGCGCCCGCGGCCTGGTTGCCGCCCAGGACCACGTCGCCGGCCGGGTAGTCCCGGGCCCACATCGTGAACGGCGAGGCCGCGTCGGTGGTGGCGGGGCCCTCGCCGCTGGGGACGAAGGCGCCGGTGAGCCAGTCGGGCCCGGAGCTGGCGCGCCGGTCGTAGCCGACGAAGACGATCACGTCCCGGTCCACGGAGAAGGTCACGAGGTCCGTGGTGGTGTCGGACTTGTCGCTGTTGGCGGTGCGGACCCACTGGGCGCCCTGGTAGGCGGCCGGGATCTGGTCCACGGTGAAGGAGCGGTCCACGTAGTAGGTGTCGCCGGCGGTCACCGGGAAGGCGTCGTAGCCGCTCGGGGCGGACACGGTGACCTGGAGGTCGAAGACCACCTGGTAGCTCACCTGGGTGGAGGTCGCGTTGGGCGGCGAGGCCAGGTCGAGCACCCCGGACACCCCCAGGGTGTGGAAGGCGTCGGCGTTCTGGGCGGCGGTGGTCAGGCGGACGGTGACGCCGTCCGAGTCCAGGACGGCCGCCAGCACCTGGACGGCGCCGCCGTCGATGCTGTAGTTGGCGGGGTCCTCGGCCGTGGCGGTGTCCACCTGCTCCGAGAAGACCACCTCCACGGTGGTGGACGAGGTGGTGCTGACCGAGCTGACCGCGGGCGGCGTGGTGTCGCCACCCCCGGTGCCGGCCGGGACGGTGAGGGACACCTCGTTGGAGTAGCCGCTGAAGTTGCCGCTGGTGTCGTAGGCCTTGACGGCGAAGTAGTAGGTCGTGTCCTCGGACAGCCCGGTGACCGGGTAGGAGGTGACGTTGCCCACGTCCGCCTGGCCCGAGTAGCTGCCGCTGGAGGTGCCCCAGTACGCGGTGTAGCCGGCGAGGTCGGACTCGCCGTTGGCGGACCAGCTCAACGTGGCCGTGGCCGCGTGGGCGGGCACGTGCCACGCCACCAGCGCCAGGAGCACCCCGACCGCCGCCCACACGCGGGGCTTGTTCATACCGTTCGCCATCTCGCCTCGATCGACCGGATTACGCGTCAACGCAGGTCCCTTCCATATCAGATCGGGTGCCGCCCGGCTTCCGCTTTAAGGGCGGCGGACCCTTCCATTCGGAGCGGTACCCTGAGCAATTCGCGTGCCAGTCGTAACGTTTTGAAATTCATATGGATTTTCGTGGAGGGGGCGCGTAAGATGTACACGGCCCGCCAGAGTGGACATTTTTGACCGCCCGGCCGGAAGCGGGGCGGGGAGCTCGGCAAGGAGGCGCCGGCTTCGGCGCGGGGTCGGTTTCGGGTCCCGGAAGGCGCCCTCGGGCGGGGCGCCGGTCGTCCGCGTGGGGGGCAAGCCGGGTGGCCCCCCGTGATCGGGCGCCTATAATACCAGAAGACTTGGCGGGAGGGGGCATCCTCCGCCACCCGCCGCGGGGCCCGCCCGGGGCGGGCGTCCATTACACACTCCGGGGCCCGCGCCGGGGAGGAAGGGGAGCGGCTTGAGGCAGCGCACGTTGAGCGGCATGCAGTCGTCCGGACGGCTGCACCTGGGCAACTACATGGGGGCCCTGGCCAACTGGCTCAAGCTCCAGGAGACCACCGAGGCGTACTTCTTCATCGCCGACTGGCACGCCCTGTCCACCAACTACCAGGACCCCTCCCGCATCCAGACCTTCACCCGGGAGATGGTGGTGGACTGGCTGGCCTCCGGGGTGGACCCGGAGCGGTGCACGATCTTCCAGCAGTCCCGCATCCCGGAGCACGCCGTGCTGCACGTGCTGTTCTCCATGATCACGCCCCTGCCGTGGCTGGAGCGGAACCCCACCTACAAGGACCAGATCGCGAACCTGGCGGAGCGGGACCTGACCACCTACGGCTTTCTGGGCTACCCGGTGCTGCAGGCGGCGGACATCCTCATCTACCGGCCCCACGCCGTGCCGGTGGGGGTGGACCAGCTGCCCCACGTGGAGCTGACCCGGGAGATCGCGCGCCGCTTCAATCACCTCTACCGGGACGTCTTCCCCATCCCCCAGACCCCCCTCACCGAGGCCCCCAAGCTGCCGGGCCTGGACGGGCGCAAGATGAGCAAGTCGTACGACAACGCCATCTTCCTGTCGGACTCGCCCGCCGAGCGGTGGGAGAAGATCCGCCCCATGGTCACCGACCCGGCCCGGGTGCGCCGCACCGATCCGGGCGACCCGGACAAGTGCCCCGTGTTCGACCTGCACCGGGCCTTTTCCGACGAGGCCACCCGCAAGGAGGTGGACCAGGGGTGCCGCACGGCCGGAATCGGTTGCATCGACTGCAAGAAGCGCCTCAACGCCTTCCTGGACGCGCGCTTCTCCCCCGTCTACGAGCGCCGCCTGGCCCTGGCCGCCGACCCGAAGGCGGTGGAGGCTGTGGTGATCGAGGGGTCCCGAAAGGCGCAGGGGGTGGCGCGCGCCACCCTCGATGCGGTATACGACGCCATGGGGATGCCCCCGTTCGGGGGCTGAGGGACCCGCCCCCCGGGACCCCCCGATGACCCCGAAGACCGCGAGGGAGCCGCGCACATGACCGAACCCGTCTCGTCCGGGCTGTCCCTTCCGGCCGGCTGCCGCTTCCTGGTGACCGGTTCGGCCGGGTTCATCGGCTCGGCCCTGGTGGAGGACCTCGTCCGGGGCGGCTTTTCGGTGCGGGGCCTGGACAACCTCTCCACCGGGCGGCAGGAGAACCTGGACGCGCTGGCCGCCCTGCCGGGCGCCGCCGAGCGCTTCGAGGCCGTGCGGGGCGACATCCGGGACCTGGCCACCTGCCGCAAGGCCATCGAGGGGGTGGACTACGTGCTGCACCAGGCCGCCCTGGGCTCGGTGCCCCGCTCCATCGAGGACCCCCTCACCACGAACGCCGCCAACGTGGACGGCACCCTCAACGTGCTGGTGGCGGCGCGGGACGCCGGGGTGCGGCGGGTCGTGTACGCCGCCTCGTCGTCGGCCTACGGCGACCACCCGGGGCTGCCCAAGGTGGAGGACCGGGTGGGCACCCCCCTGTCGCCCTACGCCGTCAGCAAGTACGTCAACGAGCTCTACGCCCGGGTGTTCGAGAGCGCCTACGGCCTGTCCGCCGTCGGCCTGCGCTACTTCAACGTGTTCGGCAGACGCCAGGACCCGCACTCGACCTACGCCGCCGTGATCCCCAAGTTCGTCTCGGCCCTCCTGCGGCACGAGGCCCCCACGATCCACGGCGACGGCGAGCAGTCCAGGGACTTCACCTACATCGACAACGTGGTGCTGGCCAACCTGCTGGCCGCGGCGGCCCCGGAAAAGGCCTCGGGCGCCGTGTACAACGTGGCCTGCGGCGAGCGCACCACCTTGAACACCCTGTACGGAATGATCCGCGACCTGCTGGGCCGGCACGACCCGGAAGTGCGGGACATCGAGCCCGTGCACGGGCCGCCCCGCCCGGGGGACGTGCGCCACAGCCTGGCGGACATCTCAAGGATCCGGGACGCCCTGGGCTACCGGGCCCTGGCCGACACGGCGACGGGGCTGGAGCGGGCCATCGACTGGTACCGCGCGAACCTGTAGCCGGGGGCGCCCGCCCGGGGCCGGCCCGGGTTGAGTGGTTCCCGGTTCCGACCGAAACGAACTTGGCCGTTCCCACCGGGGGGACGGGAACGGAAGCAAAAAAAATCCACGTGCACCGCGCATTTGGGTACAATCGCGCCCGCTATCCAGACTGGGGAGACCCGGGAGCGGATCTGTACGTCCCGGCAGGCGGGGGGGCGCCGCGGGCGGCCCGAGAGGGGGCTCGGCCGCGTCGCCCACGGCCCGATGCGAGAGGTGAACGGGTGAATCGAACCGGCGGCACCGCGGCGCGCAGCCGCGCCCGGCCGTGGCCCCGGACCGTGGGGGTCTTCAGCGTGCTGGCCCTGGCCGGCTGGCTGTGGTCGTCCATCTTCCTGCAGGTGCGGGAGGGGGAGGCCACGGTCGTCTATCCGGCCTTCGAGGTGAGTGCCGAGCCCCTGATGCTGGCGGCCGTGCCCGGCCAGGTGATCCGCGGCACCGTGCGGCCCGGCCAGAGCGTGTACGGCGTCCTGTCCCGCTACGGCCTGGACCAGTCGCAGGTGGCCGGGGTGGTGCGGGCGGCCCGGCCCGTGGCCGACCTCAACCGGGTCCAGGTGAACCAGGCCTACCGGGTGAGGCTGGACGCCGCCCGCCACTTCCGCACCTTCGAGCTCGACATCTCGCCGACCCGGATGCTGCGGGTGTCGGTGACCCCGTTCGGGTACGTGGCCGACAGCACCGACATCGCCTTCGAGAACCGCCCGGTGGCCCTGTCGGGCACCGCCGACGCGTCCCTGTTCGGCGACCTGGTGGGGGTCCCGGGCGGGGCGGAGCTGGTGCAGCGGCTCTACGACGTGTTCGCCTGGGAGGTGGACTTCCGCCGCGACATTCGGCCCCAGGACACCTACCGCATCCTGGTGGACGAGGTCCTGCGGGACGGCCGCTTCGAGCGCTTCGGGACGATCCGCTTCGCCCAGGTCCAGACCCAGGGGCGCACCGTGGAGGCCCTCTACTACAACGGCGAGTACTACGACGCCGACGGCCGGTCCCTGCGGCGCACCCTGCTGCCGGAGCCCGTGGAGTACCGCTACATCTCCTCGCGCTTCTCTACCGCCCGCCGCCACCCCATCTTCGGCACGATCCGGCCCCACTACGGCGTGGACTTCGTGGCCTCCTACGGCACGCCGGTGCGGGCCGCGGGCGACGGCCAGGTGATGTACATGGGCTGGAAGGGCGAGAACGGCCGGCTCATCACGATCCGCCACAACGGCGTGTACCGCACGGCCTACGCCCACCTGTCGCGCTACGCCAAGGGCCTCAAGCGGGGCGCCTGGGTGAAGCAGGGGCAGGTGATCGGCTACGTGGGCAACTCCGGCTCCTCCACCGGCACCCACCTGCACTACGGCGTGTACCGCAACGGCCGCCCCGTGGACCCGCTCAAGCTGGACTACACCCCGGCGGCCGAGTCCGTGGACCTGGCGAAGACGCCCGAGTTCCAGATCGCCTGGGACCAGGCGCGCCTTGCCCTCAACCGCATCGAGGAGACCCGGGTCGCCCTCGCCGGGCTGTGACCCCGCCCCCGGGGCCCTGCCGGACCCGCTTCCGGCCGGGGTGACCCACCACGAGGTGGCGGCCCCCGGGGCCCGCCTGCACGTCGTCGGCGCCCCACCCGACCCGGACGTCCCTGCCGACCCCCGGCGCCCGGCCCTGTTCCTCGTCCCCGGCTACACCGACCACGTGGGGCGCTACGGCGAGACCTTCGCCCACTTCCGGGCGGCGGGCCACCCCGTGTGGGGCATGGACCTGCGGGGCCACGGTCGCTCCAGCGGGCCGCGGGGATTCGTGCGGCGCTTCGCGGACTACGTGGACGACCTGGCGGCGGGGCTGTCCGCCGCGACGGAGGCCGAGCCGGGGCGGCGCTGGGTGCCGGTGGGTCACAGCACCGGGGGCCTGGTGGCCCTGAAGGCCGTGATCGAGCGGGGCGGCGAGGCGCCCTTCGACGCCGTGGCGGGGGTGGTGGTCACCTGCCCGCTGCTCAAGCTCAGGCGGCGGGTCTCGGTGGGCCAGCGCCTGGCGGGGCGGGTGGGGTCACGGCTGTTCCCGCGCCTGTCCCTGCCGGCCCTGCCCGGCTACGCCCACAGCCACGACCCGGAGGCGGTGCGGGCGCGGGCGGCGGACCCGATGATCTTCGTGACCGTCAACGCCCGCTGGTACACCGAGTCCCTGGCGGCGGCCGCCGCCGTGGCGGCGCGGGCCGAGGCGGTGCCGGTGCCGCTCCTGGCCCTCCAGGCCGGGGCCGACCCGGTGGTGGATCCGGCCGCCACTCGGGCCTTCGCCGCCCGTTGCCCCCAAGGGCGCTATATCGAGTACCCGGACATGTACCACGAGGTCCTGCTGGAGCTGGACCGGGCCCGGGTGTGGGCCGACGTGGAGTCCTGGCTGGCCGCCCTGTAACGACGGGAGGGGGAGGGGTGGACGCCCGCGCTCAGGCGCGGGCCAGGTCGGCCAGCAGGCCGCCGGTGTCCACCATGTTGCGCTGCAGCCCCAGGTCGGTGGGGGCGAGCCCCAGGGCCAGGCCCACGAGCTGGGGCAGGTGCAGGATGGGCAGGCCGATGGGCCGCTTCATCTCGGCTTCAGCCCGCTCCTGGTAGATGTCCAGGTTCATGTGGCACAGGGGGCAGGGGGTGACGAGGCAGTCGGCGCCCTTGTCCTGGGCCTCGATCAGGTTGGTGCCCACCATGCGCATGGCGTTGGCCTCCTGCTCGAGCACGATGGGGAAGCCGCAGCACTTGGTGCGCCCGGAGTAGTCCACCGGCTCCGCCCCCAGGGCCCGGATCACCTGCTCCAGGCTCTTGGGGTTGTAGGGGTCGTCGAAGGACAGGTACTCCGAGGGGCGCAGGATGTAGCAGCCGTAGAACGGCCCCACCTTGAGGCCGGTGAGGGGCCGGACCACCTTCTGCTCCAGGCGGGTGACGCCGATGTCCTTGATGAGCACCCACAGCAGGTGCTTGGGGGCGGCGTTGCCGTTGTAGACGCCGCCGGCGTCGGCGATGGCGGCGTTGACGCGGTTCCGGGTGTCGGGGCTCGCGAGCTCCTTGTGGGCCCGGGAGAGGACCCCCTGGCAGGTGCCGCAGATGGTCATCATGTCCAGCCCTAAGTGCTCGGCCAGGGCCAGGTTGCGGGCGTTCATGGCGAGCTGGGTGTCGGGCTCCAGCTCCCCGATCACGCCGGCGCCGCAGCACGACGAGGCGGTCAGCTCGATCAGCTCGATCTCCAGCGCCTTGGCCACCGCGCGGGTGGACTGGTCCAGCTCGGGGCAGACCCCCTTGGCGGCGCAGCCGGTGTAGTAGGCGTAGCGGTACTTCAAGACGCTTCCTCGTCGCCCTTGCCCTTGCGGTCGATGATGCGGCGCACCTCCCGCACCCGGGGGATGGGGGCGTGGACCGGGAAGGGCAGCTTGCCGCGCCGCAGCATCCTCAGGGCCAGCGGCGCCACGCCCAGGAGCGAGGCGGGGTTGGCCTTCTTCATGTTGATGGGCATGCGGCCCTCGTTGAGCCGCCCCTCCCGGCGCACGATCTTGAGGAACTCGGTGATGTGGCGGCTGCCGATCGTGTCGGTGAGCCCGGAACCGATGGCCTCCCGGCGCAGGTCCACGATCGCCTCCATGGGCTTGACGTCCTTGGGGCAGGCCTCGACGCACTGGTTGCAGCGGGTGCAGTCCCAGTAGCCGCCGGTGCCGTTCAAGACCTTCAGGCGCTCGCCGTGCTCGGCGTCGCGGGGGTCGGCCACGAAGCGGTAGGCCTTGGCCAGGGCGGCAGGGCCCAGGAAGCGGTCGTCCACCTCGGACACCTCGCAGGCCGAGAAGCAGGCCATGCACATGATGCAGCGGGAGGTGTCGTCCATCTCCTCCACCGCGTCCTGGTCCATCAGGGTCTCGCGCTCCACCGGCCACTCGGGCTCCTCGCCCGCGGGGCGGGACACCCAGGGCTGGACCGCCCGCACCCGGTCCCAGAACGGCCCCATATCCACGGCCAGGTCGCGCACCACCGGCATGTGGGCCATGGGCTGCACCAGCAGGCGGCCGAAGCGGTGCAGCTCGCTCTCCACCAGGGTGTCGCAGGCCAGGCCGGAGCGGCCATTGATGCGCATGGCGCACGAGCCGCAGATGGCGCTGCGGCAGGAGCGGCGGAAGGTGAGGGAGCCGTCCAGCTCGTTCTTCACCTTGATGATGGTGTCCAGCACCGTGACGTGGCGCGGCACCTCCACCCGGAACCGTTCCCGGTAGGGGGCCTTGCCCTCCTCGGGGCACGACCGCTCGATCTCGATCTCGATGCGCATGGCTGCCTTTCGCCGGGCCCTGGGGGGCCCGTCAGTAGGTGCGCTCCATGGGCTCGTAGCGGGTGACGGTCACCTCGCCGTAGCTCAGGCGGGGGCCTTCGTCGGTGTACCGGGCCAGGGTGTGGCGCATCCACTTGGCGTCGTCCCGCTGGGGGAAGTCCTTGCGGAAGTGGGCGCCGCGGCTCTCCTCGCGGGCCAGGGCCCCGGCCACGATGACCTGGGCCAGGTCCACCACGTTCTGCATCTCCAGGGCGTCGGTCAGGTCCGTGTTGAAGGTGCGGGACCGGTCCATCACCTTGGGGCGGCGGGCCCGCTCCCGCACGCGGGCCACGCGGCGCGCGGCCTCCTCCAGCTCCCCGCGGCCTCGGAACACCCCCACGTCCTGGTTCATCACGGTGCCCAGGGCCTCGCGCAGCTCCCAGGGGCGCTCGGTGCCGTGCCCGGCGAGGACCGCCTCGACCCGGTCGCGGGCGGCCTTCAGGTGGCGCTCGGAGGGGGTGGGCATGGCCCGGCCCCCCACGAAGGCGCTGGCGGCGGCCCCGGTGCGGCGGCCGAAGACGATGGTCTCCAGCAGGGAGTTGCCCCCCAGGCGGTTGGCTCCGTGCACCGACACGCAGGCGCACTCCCCGGCGGCGAACAGGCCCGGGATGGGGGTGGCGCCGTGGATGTCGGCCTTGATGCCGCCCATGGAGTAGTGGGCACCGGGGCGCACCGGGATGGGCACCTCGATGGGGTCGGTGCCGGCGAACTTGATGGCCAGGTCGCGAATCTGGGGCAGGCGCTCGACGATCTTGTCGCGCCCCAGGTGGCGCAGGTCCAAAAGCACGCAGCCTTCCACGCCGCGGCCCTCGAGGATCTCGGTCTGCTCGGCGCGGGAGACCACGTCGCGGCTGGCCAGCTCCATGGCGTGGGGGGCGTACTTCTCCATGAAGCGCTCGCCCCGGGCGTTGATCAGGATGCCGCCCTCGCCCCGGCTGCCCTCGGTGATGAGCACGCCGTTGGACTTGAGGGTGGTGGGGTGGAACTGGACGAACTCCATGTCCATCAACGGGGCCCCGGCCCGGAACGCCACCGCCATGCCGTCGCCGGTGTTGACCAGGCCGTTGGAGCTGGTCAGGTAGACCCGGCCGTAGCCGCCGGTGGCCAGGATCACGGCCTTGGCGCGGCACATCACCAGCTCGCCGGTGCGGATGTCGAGGGCCACCACCCCCTGGCACTCGCCGTCCTCGACGACCAGCGAGAGCAGGAACCACTCCTCGTACACCTTGGCGCGGCGCTTCATCACCTGCTCGTACATGGCGTGCAGGAGGGCGTGGCCGGTGCGGTCGGCGGCGTAGCAGGTGCGGGGGTAGCCGGCGCCGCCGAAGGGGCGCTGGGCGATGCGCCGGTCCTCGGCGCGGGAGAAGATGACCCCCCAGTGCTCCATCTGGCGGATGTCGGAGGGGGCCTCGCGGCACATGGTCTCGATGGCGTCCTGGTCCCCCAGGTAGTCGCTGCCCTTGACCGTGTCGAAGGCGTGCCGCTCCCAGGAGTCGTCCTCCCGCAGGGCGGCGTTGATGCCCCCCTGGGCCGCGCCGGAGTGGGAGCGGACCGGGTGGACCTTGGAGAGCACCGCCACGTCCACCCCGGGGCCGATCTCGAGGGCGGCGCGCATGCCGGCGAGGCCGGCGCCGATGATGAGGACGTCGTGGGCGACCTGGTTCATGGGCGGTGGTCGGGCCGCCGGGCGCGGCCGGGGTGGGTTGCGGCGTGGTGCGGTGTCACCGATGCCTTTCGGGGAGGGCGCGCCTCCTCCTTGACGCGGGGGCGGTCCGGCACTCCCGCCGGACCCTGGGTCCACCTACATGATCGGAAGATCGGGCCGGTCGCGCAAGGGCGGTCCCCCCCAAGGCCCCGGCGGGCCCCGTCAGGCGTCCTCCGGCAGGGGGCGGTCCCGGCCGAGCAGCCGGTCCAGGGCGGCGACGCCGAACAGGGAGAAGCCCCGCAGGGCCTCGGGCGGATGGCCGGCCACGCAGACGATCGGCTTGCCGTCCGCCGCCCCCATGATGAGGGGCCGACCCGAGCGCATCGGTACGCCGTCCACGATGAGCGTCCCCACGGCCCGCACCAGGTCCGAGATGAAGTCCCGTCCGCCCACGGCGGTGCCGCCGGAGACGAGCACCATGTCGGTGTTCTCGAGGGCGCGTTTGACGGCGGCCACGAAGCGGTCGAAGTCGTCCTTCATGATCCCGAACGACTCCGGCGCCCCGCCCGCTTTGGCGACGGCGGCGGCGAGCATGACGGCGTTGGAGTCGCGGATCGTGCCGGGGCGGGTGTCGTCGGTGTAGGGCACGACCTCGTCGCCGGAGGAGAACAGGGCCACGCGGGGGGTGCGGGCGACCTCGAGCCGGTCCACGCCGAAGGCGGCCACGGTGCCCAGGGCCGCCGGGTCCAGCACCGTGCCGGCGGGGAGCACCACGGCGCCCCGGGCGTGGTCGCAGCCGCGCTCCTCCACGAAGAAGCGGGGCGGGAAGGGCCGCGTCACCGAGAAGCGGTCGCCCTCCACCTTGGCCTCCCACATGCGGACCACGGCCACGGGGCCGTCCGGCACGATGCTGCCGGTGGCCACCCGGAGGCCCTCGGCCGTGTCGGGGTGGGGGCAGTCGGCGTCGCCGGGGCGGATCTCGCCCGCGATACGGAAGGCGACGGGGTGGTCCTCGGCCGCGCCCTGGGTGTCGTCGGCGTTGACCAGGAAGCCCTCCACGATGGCCCGGTGGTAGGGGGGCGCCTCCTCGGGGGCGGTGAAGTCGGCGTGCAGGGTGCGCCCCAGGGCGTCGGCCAGGGGGCACATCTCGGGGCCGGTGGCGCGGAACGGGATCGCGGCCGCGAACTGTTCCTGGGCCGCGCGCAGGGGGTTGTCTTCGCTCACGGTATGCCTTTCCGGTTGCCGGACACGGATCGCATGTCGGGGTGCCCCGAGGCGGGGCGGCCTATTGTAGCCACACCGCGCCGCCCCGTGCCACGGCGGCCGCCCGGCAGGCACCTCCGGTAGTCGCGTCCGGTTGACGCTTTCGGGGGCCGTGCCCACAATCGGTGCATGACGCAAGGCGCGGGCAGGAAGGCGGTGGTGCTGGTGAGCGGCGGGCTGGACTCCACCACCGCCCTGGCCGTGTGCCGCGCCGAGGGCTTCGCGCCCCACGCCATCAGCTTCGACTACGGCCAGCGCCACCGGGTGGAGCTCCAGGCGGCGGCGCGGGTGGCGAAGGCCCTGGGGGCGGTGGAGCACCGGGTGGTGGCGGTGGACCTGCGCGCCCTGGGGGGCTCGGCCCTCACCGACCGGATCGACGTGCCCAAGGGCCGCGCCCCCGAGGCGATGGGCGCCGACATCCCGGTCACCTACGTCCCGGCCCGCAACACGGTGTTCCTGTCGCTGGCCCTGGCCTACGCCGAGGTGATCGGCGCCACCGACCTCTACATCGGCGCCAACGCCCTGGACTACTCCGGCTACCCCGACTGCCGCCCCGAGTACCTGCGCGCCTTCGAGCGGGTGGCGAACCTGGCCACCAAGGCCGGCGTGGAGGGCGCGCGCTTTTCCGTCCATGCCCCCCTGATCGAGATGACGAAGGCGGAGATCATCCAAAAGGGGCTGGCGCTGGGGGTGGACTACTCATTGACTCACAGTTGCTACGACCCGGACCCGCAGGGGCGGCCGTGCGGGCGGTGCGACTCGTGCCTGCTCCGGCGGAAGGGGTTCGCGGAGGCGGGGATGGTTGACCCTGCCGCTGACGCGGCGAGGTAGGCGTTCAGTGACGGATGGGGGAGGGATGAAGGACGCGGCTGGGCCCTGGCCGGAGACGCGGCCCCGCAGGGCATGGGTGGCGGGGCTCCTCGCAGCCCTGTTCATGGGGCTCGGGCATCTCTACGTGGGTCGGCCGCGGGCGGCGTGGCTCCTGATGGCGTTGCCGCCCTTCACGATCCTCGCCGCGCTGGTGGCGCCCGTGGCTTCGGACCGGGGCGCGGTGGCCGCGATCTTGGGGACCGTGGGACTGTACGGTGCGATCTGGGTCGCGCAGATCGTGTGGGCCGTGGTGGTAGCCCGCGGCACAGGGGCCCGGTACGTGCTCCGCCCGTGCAACCGAAATATCGTGTACGTGGGGTTCGTCGTGGCCTCGGTCTGCGTCAGCGTGGTCGTCGGAACCGCGAAGCAGCTCGTCATCGGCGCGTACCGCCTCCCGAGCCGGAGCATGGCGCCGACGCTCCTCGTGGGGGACCGCGTGCTGGTGACCCGCCTTGCCGAGGCGGACCGGACGCCGCGACGCGGCGACCTGATCGTGTACGTCTATCCGAAGGACCGATCCAAGGACTCCATCAAGCGAGTGGTGGGAATGCCCGGCGACTTCATTGAGATCGTGGACAAGACAGTCCTCGTCAATGGCGAGCCCTATACCGTGCCGGGGGAGGTCCATGACGACCCGATCACCTTCCCGGCCGACAAGAACCCCCGGGACAACCTGGCGCCGCTGCGAGTGCCCCTCGACAACTACTTTGTCCTGGGGGACAACCGGGACCACTCCCTCGACAGCCGGTTCCTGGGACCCGTGCCCCGGTCTGACCTACGGGGTCGGGTGAGGGCGATTTATTGGTCGTGGGGGGATGACGGGGTCCGGTGGGAGAGGATCGGGAGGGTCCCGTGACGCCGCTGGAACTCGCCCGCCGCTACATGGACATTGTCTTCTCCGGCCGCGACTTCGAGCGCCTGCGCCCCCTGCTGGCCGACGACTTCACCTTCGAGGGGCCCCTCTATCAGTACGGTTCGGCGGACGAGTACATCGCGGCCCTCACCGCCGACCCGCCCCAGGGCTTCGCCTACGAGACGATCCGGGCGTACGAGGACGGCACCTCCGCGTGCCTGCTCTACACGTTCGCGAAGCCGGGCTTCACGACGAACATGGCGCAGTGGTGGGAGGTGGAGGGAGGAAGGGTGCGGAGGACGGTGCTGGTATTTGATGCGTCGGGGTTGCGTTAGGGACGGCTCGGCGCGACCCGCGCTGGACGACGCGGGTCGCGCGTCCTTCCGTCAGCCCCCCGACGAATCCGCCAGCGTCCGCAACAGCTTCCCCCCGTCGCCCTTCCATGAACTTCCGTGCATGCAGGCCAGGGTCGTCGGCTCGGTGGCGGCCAGCTTCTCGAGCAGGGACCGGGTATCGGCGGCCGCCCAGCGTTCCACCATGCCTGGCTACAGGAGCGTCGCGCCTTCGGCCAGGCCGGGGGGCGCCAGGGCGTCGATGCGCCGCAGGGTATCGGGGCTCAGGGCGATGCGGGCGGCCCGGGCGTTTTCCTCGACGCGTTCGGCGCGCCGGGTGCCGGGGATGGGCACGATGTCGTCCCCTTGGTGCAGGAGCCAGGCGAGGGCCAGCTGGGCGGGGGTGACGCCCAGCTCGGCGGCCAGGGCCACGAGGGGCCGGAAGCAGTCGCGGTTGGTGGCCAGGTTGTCGCCCGAGAAGCGCGGGTTGTTGCGGCGGAAGTCGCTCTCGCCCAGGTCGTTCACGGTGCCGGTAAGGAAGCCCCCGCCCAGGGGGGACCAAGCGACCAGGGCGATGCCGAGCTCGTGCAGGGTGGGCAACAGCTCCGCTTCGGCCTCGCGCCGCCACAGGGAGTACTCGTACTGCACCGCCGCGAGCGGGTGCACGCGATGAGCCCGGCGCACCTGCTCGGCGGTGACGTTGCTGAGCCCGAGGTGCCGGACCTTGCCGGCGCGGACCGCCTCCGCCATCGCGCCCACGGTGTCCTCGATCGGCGTGCCCGGGTCGGCGTAGTGCAGGTACCACAGGTCGATGGCCTCCACCCCCAGCCGCTTCAGGCTGGCGTCCAGGGCCCTGCGCACGTAGTCCGGCCGGCCGTTGACGGGGAGCGCGAAGCCCCATCCGGTGGGTACCTGGCGCGCCTCCACGCCTTCGTCGAACACGATGCCGAACTTGGTGGCCACGAACGCCCGTTCGCGCCGGTCCCGGACGGCGCGGCCCACCAGGGCCTCGTTGTGGCCGTTGCCGTAGGCGTCCGCCGAGTCGATCATCATCCCCAGATCCACCGCGCCCCGGATGGTGGCGACCGCCGGTTCGTCGTCCGACGCGCCGTAGTACCCCTCCAGCACCATCGCCCCGTAGCCGAGGCAGCCGACGGCGGGGCCCCCGTGGCCCAGCGTGCGTGTTTCGATCATGGCTCTCCCCCCTTTCCATGCCCCGGCGGGAGGGGGCCGGGGGCTTCTCGTTCAACCAGTTCCTGGTCGTGGACGAGGCGCCCCTCCTCTTCCACTCCGGGCCCCGCCAGATGTTCCCGCTGGTGCGGGAGGCGGTGGCGCACGTGATGCCCGTGG
>Ga0210124_1000050_pt1 | contig 73993 bp, 53 predicted proteins | sample Muzzi_PWC_D2_FD_185554 | JGI IMG/M metagenome (GOLD analysis project Ga0210124, IMG submission 185554) | Wetland microbial communities from San Francisco Bay, California, USA, that impact long-term carbon sequestration - Muzzi_PWC_D2 (SPAdes) | ecosystem: Environmental > Aquatic > Marine >...
CCTGGTGCGCGAAGCCTTCGCCCGCGTCCTGCCGGGGGTGGAGCTCCCCCTTCTGTACGACGTCTCCCACAACACCTGCAAGGAAGAGCCCCACGAGGTGGACGGCGAGACACGGCGCCTGTTCGTGCACCGCAAGGGGGCCACCCGCGCCTTCGGCCCCGGCCACCCGGACGTGGCCGAGCCGTTCCGGGCCGTGGGCCAGCCGGTGCTGATCGGCGGCACCATGGGCACGGCCTCCTACGTGCTGGCGGGCACCGCCTCCGGCATGGACCTGGCCTGGGGCTCCGCCTGCCACGGCGCCGGGCGCGCCATGAGCCGCCATGCCGCCACCCGCCGCTGGCGCGGCCGCCAGGTGGTGGACGAGCTGGCCGCCCGGGGCATTCTGGTGCGCTCCCCCTCCCTGCGCGGGGTGGCCGAGGAGGCCCCCGGCGCCTACAAGGACGTGGGGGCGGTGGCCGACGCCGCCGAGCGGGCGGGCCTGGCCCGGCGGGTGGCGCGCCTCGAGCCCCTGGCCTGCGTCAAGGGGTAGAATGGGGAACCGATGGCCCGTACCCTCGGCACCGACTGGACGCCCGGTCCCGGCGACGCCCTGCTGATCGTGGACGTGCAGAGAGACTTCCTCCCCGGCGGCGGCCTGGGGGTGCCGGAGGGGGACCGGGTGGTCCCCGTGCTCAACCGCTACATCGACCGCTTCGCCCGGGCCGTCCGCCCCGTGTACGCCACCCGCGACTGGCACCCGCAGGGGCACTGCTCCTTCGCGGCGCAAGGGGGGCCGTGGCCGCCCCACTGCATCGCCGGAACCCCCGGCGCCGACTTCGCCCCCGGCCTGGCGCTCCCGGCGGACGCGGTGGTGGTCTCCAAGGCCGACACGGTGGAGGAGGACGCCTACTCGGGCTTCGAGGGCACGGACCTGGCGGCGCGCCTCAAGGCCGACGGGGTCCGGCGCCTGTTCGTGGGGGGCCTGGCCACCGACTACTGCGTCCTGAACACGGTGAAGGACGCCCTGGCGGAGGGATTTGCCGTGGAGCTGCTCACCGACGCGATCCGCGCGGTGGACTTGAAGCCCGGCGACGGCGAACGGGCCGAGGTTCGGATGCGCGAGGCCGGCGCCGAGCCCGCGGCCCTGGAGGCCGCCGCCGGATGAAGGAGCCCGCCGCCCCCGCCCTGCTGACCGACCTCTACCAGCTCACGATGCTCCAGAGCTACTACGAGCACGGCCTGACCGACACGGCCGTGTTCGAGTTCTTCGTGCGCAAGCTGCCCAAGGCGCGGGGCTTTTTGCTGACCGCCGGGCTGGAGCAGGTGCTGGACTACCTGGAGGACCTGCGCTTCTCGCCACCCGAGCTGGAGTGGATGCGCGCCTCGGGGCGATTTTCGGGCGACTTCGTGGACCGCCTGGCGGCGTTCCGCTTCACCGGCGAGGTCCACGCCGTGCCGGAGGGGACCGTCTGCTTCACCAACGAGCCCCTGCTGCGGGTCACCGCCCCCCTGCCCGAGGCCCAGCTGGTCGAGACCCGGGTCATCAACCTGCTGCACTTCCAGAGCCTCATCGCCACCAAGGCGGCCCGCATGGCCCTGGCGGCGCCGGGCAAGCTTCTGGTGGACTTCGGCCTGCGCCGCACCCACGGCGCCGAGGCCGGGCTGCTGGCGGGCCGGGCCGGCTACCTGGCGGGCCTCACCGGCACCTCCACCGTGGAGGCCGGGCGGCGCTTCGGGGTGCCGGTGTTCGGCACCATGGCCCACTCCTACATCGAGGCCCACGCCGACGAGGCCGAGGCCTTCGCCCACTTCGCCCGCTCCCATCCCGGCAACGTGGTGCTGCTGATCGACACCTACGACACCGAGGCGGGGGCCCGCAAGGTGGCCGCCCTGGCGCCGCGCCTGGCGGCGGAGGGCATCTCGGTCAAGGGGGTGCGCATCGACAGCGGGGACCTGGCCGACCACGCCCGCAAGGTGCGCGCGATCCTGGACGAGGCGGGCCTCGACGGCGTCACCATCTTCGCCAGCGGCAGCCTGGACGAGTACGCCCTCGAGCGGTTCACCGCCGCCGGGGCCCCCATCGACGGCTACGGCATCGGCACCCGCATGAACACCTCGGCCGACGCCCCCTACCTGGACTGCGCCTACAAGCTCCAGGAGTACGCCGGCACCCCGCGCCGCAAGCGCTCCGAGGGCAAGGCCACCTGGCCGGGGCGCAAGCAGGTGTTCCGCGACTTCGCCGCCGACGGCACCATCGCCGGCGACACCCTGACCACCCACGACGACCCCCTCTCCGGCACGCCCCTGGTCGAGCCGATGATGGCGGCGGGGCGGCGCCTCGGCCCCTCCCCGCCCCTGGAGGCGGTGCGGGAGAGGGCCGCCGAAGCCCTGACCACCCTGCCCCCGGCAGCCCGCCGCCTGAAGGACCCGGAGCCGGTGCCGGTGCGGGTGGCCGACGCCCTCCGGGCCCTGGCGCGCCGCGCCGACGAGGCCGTGGGGGCGTGAGCGGGGTGCCGGTGGACGTCTCGCGCCTGCTGGTCACGTTCGGCCTGGTCCTGGTGGCCGTGGGCCTGCTGTGGCCCCTGGCCCACAAGCTGGGCCTGGGGCGGCTGCCGGGGGATATCGTTGTGGAGCGGGAGCACTTCCGCTTCTACTTCCCCCTGGCCACCTCCATCCTCGTCAGCGCGGTCCTCACCCTCGTGCTCTGGCTCCTGCGCCGCTGAGTGGCACGAGGCCCCGCGCCCCAACCCAAGGAGACACCCGATGACACACGCACCGACGCACCGGGCCCCAGCGGCCGGCACCGGCCTGTGGACCCTCACCCTGGCCGGCGCCCTGGCCCTGGCCCTGGCGGCCTCTCCGGCCCTGGCAGACCCGCCCGCGGGCATGGGCCCCATGCACCCCGGCATGGGCACGGGGATGGGCATGGGGTCCGAGATGGGCCCGGGGATGGGGTCCGGCGGCGGCATGGGGATGCAAGGCAAGGGCGGCTCGCACGGCTTCGGCCCTCACAACGCCGCCGTGCACTTTTTGAAGATGGCCGACGCCCTCGGCCTCGACGCCGGTCAGGTGGCGAAGCTGCGCCAGCTGCGGGACGACTGGATCGACAACAACGCCGCCAGCGAGGCCCGCCTGGAGGCCGCCCAGAGCGACCTGAAGGCCCTCCTGTTCGCCGACTCCATCGACCTGAAGGCCGTGGAGGCCGCGCTGGCACGGATCGGGCCGATCGAGGCCCAGCTGTGGCGCGCCTTCGCCCAGCAGCTGCTGGAGATCAAGGGCATGCTCAACGACGACCAGCGCGCCCGCCTCAAGACGCGCATGCGCCACCGGGGCATGTAGGCCGCCTCAGGCGCCGGTCGTATCGCCGGTCGAATTTCCGGCGGTCCCGCCGCTGGTGTCCCCGGTCGTGCCTCCCGTGGTGTCTCCGGCGGTCCCGCCGCTGGTGTCCCCGGTCGTGCCTCCCGTGGTGTCTCCGGCGGTGTCGCCGGTGGTGTCCGCCGGGGCGTCCTCGGGCAGGGGCTCGGGGTCCGGCGGCACCACGCCGCGGGACAGCAGGGTCACGTTCTCCACCGCCCCGCCGGTGCCCACGAAGCCCGCGTCCACCAGGGCGTCGCTGCCCTGGTCGGCGGCCACGTTGAAGGTGACCACGCAAGTCTCGCCGGACTCGCACAGCAGGTTCTCGTTGCCGACGCCGTCCCCCATGCGCTCCACGGCGTCGGGCAGGAACACGCTGACGCCCGCGTCGGCCCAGAAGTGGGTCAGCGCCCGCTCCCCGGTGGGCGGCTCCAGGGCCCAGTGCACCAGGCGGTCGTCCGGCGCCAGGGTCCAGTCCCAGACGCGGCAGACCCCGGACGCGCAGCGGCCCCGGTTGTCCGGATCGGGGAACACCACGGCGTTGCGGCCGAAGTGGCGGAAGGGGCCGTCGAAGGAGAGCCAGTCGGTGATGCCGGATTCCGCGGCGGCCCCGAAGGTGTCGCCCCCTTGCGCCGCGTCGTCGGTGAACACCGGGCCCAGGAAAGCGTCCCCCAGGGTGACCCCGTTGGTGACCACCGGGTCGGAGCCGTCGGCCCCGGCGCAGGTGAGGTTCTCCAGGCCCGGGTGCGTGCCCCCCTCCTCGGTGCAGTCCCAGGCGTTGTGCCCCAGCAGCAGCAGGCCGGTGAGGTGGTTGCCCGAGCTGTCTCGCAGGGCCAGGCCGGCGGAGCCGTTGTCGGTGCCCGCGAAGTTGGCCAGCACCATGCCCGGCGAGTCGAAGGCGTAGAGTCCGTCGCCGCCGTTGTTGACCGCCGCGATGTTCATGAGGGTGTTGCCCGGCGAGCGGTCCAGCCAGACGCCGTAGGCCTGCTGGTTGGCGGCCGTCACGTCCACGAGCACGTTGGTCCACGTGCTGCGCAGGGCCACGCCCCAGTTGCCGTTGCCACTGGCGGTCACCCCCGCCATCCGGTTGTCGGCGCCGCCGTTCAGGTGCAGGCCCGACAGGGCGTTTCCGGCCACCAGGAGGTCCGTGAACAGGCTCCCCGTGGCGGCGTCGGCGCGGACCCCGTAGGCGTCGTTCTGCACCGCCCGCACGCGGCTGACCCGCAGGGTCCGGGCGTCGTTCAGGAACACCCCGGCGTGGCCGGCCCGCTGGGCGGAGACCCCGTCCAGCACCGACAGGCGCACCCGGTCGGCCCGCACCGCGTCGGCATCGCCCCTGGCGTCGATGCGCCCCTCCAGCCACAGGAAGGCCGCGTCCCGCACCGCCACCACCGTGCCCCCCGTGCCGGGGCCGTGCAGGGTGGCCCCGGGAGCGACCACCAGGGCGACGTGGTCGGAGCGGATCAGGAAGCGGGCGTCCGTGTCCCGGGTGACCAGGAAGATCGCGCCGGGCAGGTCCAGCTCGCCGCCGCCGTTGACCGCGTACACCGGGTTGCCCCACCACGGCGCGGGCTCGGTGGCGAACACCTCGCCCGCGGCGTCGCTGACCCGGAGGACCTCGTCCTTCCAGGCCACCGCGTCGAAGTCCAGCAGGGCCGACAGCCCCACGCCGGGGCGCAGGGACGAGGTCACCATGCGCACGGTGCCGCCGGTGTCGTCGCAGGTCCAGTCGAATGCCCCCAGGGCGTCCGCCGCCGTCAGGCCGTCGCAGGCGGCGGCTCCCGGCACCTCGAAGGCCCGGGCCTCGCCGCCGTGGACGCAGACGCCCCACGGGCCGATCTCCGTTCCGTCGCAGGGGGTGCCGGAGGCGTCCAGGGCCCCGGCGCCGTCGCCCCGCACCCACTGGTTCCAGTGCGACGCCTGGTCGTACACGGCGCCCTGGGCCGGATCGAAGGACGCCGTGTCCACCGTGCCCGCCGCGTAGGCCCGGGCGATGGAGGCGTCGGTGATCACGCAGGTCACGGTCACGCCGGTCACGTCGGCCCCGTCCACGAGCCCCTCGCCGTCCGCCACGGCGCAGGTGCGGCCGTGGGCGGAGGGCTGGTTGGTGATCGTGACCCGGTAGGGGGCGCCGTCCGCCTCCGCGACGTCGAAGGTGAAGGCGCCGTCGGCGGTCACCGGCAGGGTGTCGAGCCCGGCGTTCTCGAGCACCAGGGTGCCCTCCAGGCCCGTGACCGTGCCGCCCACCGTGAAGCGGGCCTCGGACGGGCACGGGTCGGCCACCCGGGCCCCCCCGGCGCCGTCGGACACCAGGCAGGCGTTGGCTCCGGGCTTGTGCTGGCCTCCGCCGGCGCTGGCGCCGGCGCAGCCGGCCAGGAGCGCCGCCGCGATGCAGAATACCGGACCCCCCGGCCATCGGACCTGGCCCATGGCTGAAAACCCTCCTTCGTCGCCGGGCGGGCACCCCAGGCGCCCACCGTCCCTCGTCCCGCCCCGGCCGTCCGAAATCCCCCGGCCGATGGCGACGCACACCACCCTGTGGGGGCCTTATCGGTGGGGGGCCGGGGGGGACTCAAGCGGTTCCTGCGGGGTGCGCGGGCGCCGGGAAGGCGGCTATGCTGGTGGGGCCATGACGCCCCCGAAGCCGGACAGCTCCCCCTGCGACGCCTGCGGCCGCCCCTTCCGGCCCGAGGCGCACCCGCGCTGCTACGAGAGCCCCTACCTGATGCTCAGGGTCTGCCCGGACTGCATCGAGGCCTACATCCGCCGCCACGCGGCCACCTGCGTCAACTGCCAGGGGCCGATCCTGCCCCACTCCCAGGTGGCGGTGTACAAGGGGGACGCGGGCGGGACCGAGTTCGGCCACGCCACCGTGGCCTGCAACCCGGCCGGAAACAGCTTCTACGGCTACTGGGGCCGGGGGCGGCTGGAGTCGGTGTTCCGCTGCATCGAGGCCTGCTGAGCGCCGGGGGCGCCTAGGCCCGCAGCAGGCGGGCGTAGAGCAGCACCGACCCGGCCACGGCCACGTTGAGGGAGTCCACTCCCGGGGCCATGGGGAGGGCGGCCCGGAACGAGCCCCGCCGCCGGAAGGCCTCCGATACGCCGGTCCCCTCCGCCCCCAGCACCCAGGCCACCGGCCCGGCGGGCAGCACTTCGGCCACGGGCGCCCCGGCGGCGCTGGCGATCCCCAGGGCGTGGCCGGCCGAGCGGATGCGCTCCGCCAGGCCCTCCGGGGCCTCCGGCCACACCACGTAGGGCACCCGGAACAGGCTCCCGGCGGCGGCCCGCACGCACTTCGGCCCCGTGGGGTCGGCGCAGGCGCCCGCCAGCACCACCCCGGCCGCCCCCGCCGCCTCGGCGGTGCGCACCAGGGTCCCCACGTTGCCCGGGTCCTGCACCCCCTCCAGCACCAGCAGGTCGCGGGTGCCCCCCAGCACGGCGTCCAGGGACACGGGGGCGGAGCGCACGACGGCGATGGCGCCCTGGGGCTGGCGGGTGTCCGCCAGGCGCTCCAGCAGGGCCGGCGCCACCCGGTCGGTGGGCACCCCCCGCTCCCGGAAGGCCGCCACCAGCGCCATGCCGTCCGGATGCCGGGCGCACGCTTCGGACCAGAACAAGCGCACCACCCGGTCCGCCAGGGGCACCAGCTCCCTCAGCACCTTGAGCCCCTCGGCCACCGCCACCCCCTCCCGGCGCCGCTCCCGGGTCCCGGACAGGGACTTCAGCCAGCGCAGCCGGGGGTTGGCGGCGCGGGTGAGGGTGGGCTCGGCGTCCGCCACCTTGGGGGCCGGTCAGAGGATCTTCAGCACGTTCTCGGGGGGCCGCCCCAGGGCCACCCGCTCGCCCCGGGTCACGATGGGGCGCTCGATCAGGCGCGGGTTCTCCATCATCGCCTGCACCAGGGCGGCGTCGGAGAGCTTGGGGTCGTCCAGCCCCAGGGCCTTGTACTCCGTCTCCCCCTTGCGCATCAGGTCCCGCGGCTTCATCCCCAGGGCCTTCAGGAAGCCCTGGATCCGGGCCGCCGAGGGGGGCGTCTCCAGGTACAGCACGACCTCGGGCCGGATGCCCCGTCCCTCCAGCAGGGCCAGGGTCTGGCGGCTCTTGCTGCAGCGGGGGTTGTGGTAGATGACGACGTCGCTCATGGATCGCTTCCTCCGGCGGGGGCGCCGGGCCGGCCTAGAACGGCCAGGCCATCGGCACCAGGAACAGGGTCAGCCCGAAGATCATCACCAGCAGCGGCCCCCCCACCCGGGCGTAGTCCAGGAAGCGGTAGTTGGCCGGCCCGTACACCAGGATGTTGCTGGGGTGCGCCACGGGCGTGATGAAGGACGTGGAGGCCGAGATCGCGATGGTCATCGCGAACGGATAGGGGCTCAGGCCCATGCCCTCGGCGGCGGCGATGCTGATGGGGGCCACCAGCACGGCGGCGGCGGCGTTGGACATCACCTGGGTCAGCACCGTGGTGCAGACGAAGAACCCGGCCAGCACCGCCAGCGGTCCGTAGGGGTCCAGCAGCGACACCATGCCCTCCGCCGCCCACTGGGCCGTGCCCGACTTCTCCATGGCGATCGCCAGGGGCAGCATCCCGGCGATCAGGAACACCGCCTTCCAGTCGATGGCGCGGTAGGCCTCCACCATCGTGATGCAGCGGGACAGCACCATGAGGACCGCCCCCACCGTTCCCGCCACCGCGATGTGCAGGAGCCCCAACGAGGCGCAGCCGATGGCGATCGCCATGATGCCGATGGCCAGGGCCGCGCGGTCGGTGCGCATCCCCTCCACCTCCACCTCCTCGAGCACCAGGAAGTGGCGCTCGTCCCGCAGCCGCTTGAGGGACTCACGCGCGCCCTGCACCAGGAGCACGTCGCCCGCCTTGATGGGGATTCGCCCCAGCTTGTCGTGGAGCATCTCGCCGTGGCGGTAGATCCCCAGGGCCGTGACCTGGAAGCGGTTGCGGAAGTCGATCTCCTTGAGAGTGCGCCCCACGATCCACGACTGGGGCGAGATGACCACCTCCAGCAGGCCGATCTGGTCCGAGGTGATCGTGGCGGTCTTGGCCTTCAGCTCGGCCTTGATCTGCACCCCCCGGGTGCGGCGCATCTCCATGATCTTCTCGACCTGGGCCTCCACCAGCAGGTGGTCGCCCTCCTTGAGCGCCTCGTGGGGCAGGGGGCTCAGGATGCGGATCTGGCGCGTCGCGGGGGGCTCGCCGGGGCCCTCGTGGGGGGTACCGGCGGGCACCGGGTACTTGCGGATGATGCCCAGCACGGCGATGTCGTAGTCGCGCCCCAGGCGGCTCTCCTCCAGGGTGCGGCCGATCAGGGGCGAGTCGGGCAGCACCACCAGCTCGGTCAGGTAGGTGCGGATGAAGTCCCCGATGCCCGCCTCGGAGCTGAGACGCACCGGCAGGAGCCAGCGCCCCGCCACGGCCATGAAGGCCATGCCCAGCAGCAGGATCGGGATCCCCGTGGGCAGGAAGTCGAACACCTTGAAGCCGCCGTAGCCGTGCTGCTCCAGGGCGATGGAGACCAGCAGGTTGGGGGGCGTCCCGATCAGGGTCACCAGGCCCCCCAGCAGGGAGCCGAAGGACAGGGGGATGAGCAGCTTGGAGGGCGGCAGCCCGGCCTGGCGCGAGATGCCCATCACGGCGGGGAACAGGATGGCGCAGGCGCCGATGTTGTTCATGAAGGCCGACATGGTCCCCACCGTGACCATGATGCCCAGGAGCAGGTAGGTCTCCCGCCCCCCCGTGACCCGGAAGATCTGCCGTCCCACGGCCTGGGTCACGCCGGTCTGGTTGAGGGAGGCCCCCAGCACGAACATGGCGACCACCGTGACCACCGCCGGGTTGGAGAAGCCCGAGAAGGCCTCCTCGGTGGTCACCAGACCCGTGAGGGCCAGGGCCAGGAGGACCAGGACGGCCGTGACGTCCACCCGGATCCACTCCGTGGCGAACAGGACCACGGCGACGGCCATGATCGCGAGTACGAGCCCGATCTCCATGCAGTTCCCGCTTGCCCGGCCCAGCCCGGCCGCTCCCCAACCCCTTCGTCGGCGGGGTAACATACCACACCGTCCGGGGCCCGCTTCCAGGGGCCTTGGGGGGGCAGGCGGACGGCGTTGTGGCGGAAGTCCGGCCCGTCAGCGCTCCACGGGCAGGGCGGGGTCGGCGGTCCAGTCCCACCAGGAGCCGTCGTAGTTGCGCAGGCGGGGAAAGCCCAGCCGGTGCAGCACGAAGAACCCCCAGGCCGAGCGCCCCCCGCCGGTGCAGTAGGGGATCACCTCCCGCTCCGGGGTGATGCCCGCGGCCGCCACGATGCGGCGCAGCTCCGCCTCGGGGCGCAGGGTGCCGTCCTCGGCGTAGAGGGTGATCCAGGGAAGGTTGACGGCGCCCGGGATATGGCCCTCCTTGCGGTACTCCTCCCCCGAGCGGGCGTCCACGATCACGGCGTCGGGTCGCTCGTTGAGGCACGCCTGCACCCCCTCCCGGTCCACGAACGCCTCCATCCGCAGGGCGGCGCCGAAGTCGGCCGGCACCGGGCGCGTGGGCATGCGGGCGACGTCCCGCCCCTCCCGGCGCCACTTGGGGAAGCCCCCGTCGAGCACCCGCACGTCGTCGTGCCCCAGGTAGTGCAGCATCCAGAAGAAGCGCCCCTCCGCCCCCCAGTGCTCGAACGGCTCGGAGTAGACCACCACGGGCCGGTCGGCGGACACCCCCAGGGCGCCGAAGCGCCGCGCCAGCTCCCCCGAGTCGGGGTGCAGCAGGCCCCTGACCGGGGCCTTGGGGTCCACGAAGTCCTGCCAGCGGGTGGAGACCGCCCCCGGGATGTGGCCCATGACGTAGGCCGGCATGCCCCGCGCGTCGAGCAGCGCGGCGCCGTCGGCCAGCAGGCCGGGGAGCGCTTCGGTGGAAACCAGTCCGGACGGCATCGGATACCCCTCATGGGCCCGACGGGGCCCGAAAAAAGCCATTATCCGGGGCCCTTCCGGGCCGGTCAACGCGGGGCGGAGGCCGCCAGCACCTCGATCATCGCGGCGTGCAGCCGGCCGTTGCTGGCCAGGATCTCCTTGTCGGTGATCCGGTGGGGCGAGCCGTCGAAGCGGGTCACCCGGCCCCCCGCCTCGTTCACCATCAGGCTGCCGGCCGCCATGTCCCAGGGCTTCAAGCCCAGCTCCCAGAAGCCGTCGAAGCGCCCGGCGGCCACGTAGCTCAGGTCCAGGGCCGCGCAGCCGGTGCGGCGGGTGGCCTGGGCCCGGCGGGTGAAGGCGGCGAAGTGGTCCAGGTTGTCGTTGGCGGCGTGGTGCACGTCGTAGGCGAAGCCCGTCACCAGCAGGGCCCGCACCAGGGCGTCGGCCCCCGACACCGCCAGGGGCGCGCCGTTCAGGGTCGCTCCCCGGCCCCGCTCGGCCACGAACAGCTCGTCGAGCATGGGGGCGTAGACCACCCCCAGGGCCGTCTCCCCGGCCACCTCCAGGGCGATGGAGACGCAGAAGAAGGGGAAGCGGTGGGCGAAATTGGTGGTCCCGTCCAGGGGGTCGATCACCCAGCGGCGGTCCGAGGCCCCGTCCGTGGCGCCCCCCTCCTCGGCCAGGACGGCGTGGTCCGGAAAGCGCGCCCGGATCGTGTCCACCACGTGCCGCTCGCAGGCCAGGTCCACCTCGGTGACCAGGTCGATGGCCCCTTTCATGCGGACGTTCAGGGGCCCGCCGAAGCCCTTGCGCTGGATCTGGCCCGCCCCCCGGGCCGCCGCCACCGCCGTCTCGCGGGCGGCCGCCAGATCGGGCGGGACGTCGGGCGGGACGTCGGGAGATTCGGGGGGTTGAGCGGGCGGGACCATGGGGGCTGCGGCGCTCCTTTCGGGGCGCCCGGGGGCTTCCGGGCGCCGCTCGGGTCAGGGTATCACGGGGGCCCGGCATGGGCACCGGCGGGGGCCCGGGCGGGGCTCCGGAGGTTCGACGGATCGGACGTTTGCGGGTAGACTGGAGGCGGCGCCGGGCCGGCGGGCGGGGCGGAGGGGCCCGGACCTTCGTGCCCCGGCCCCCGGCCTGTCCCCTCCCCCCCGGGGCGGGCCCCGAGAGCGAGCGGATGACCCGGATCGGCGTCATATCGGATACCCACGGCCGCACCCACCCCCGTGTGTTCGAGTTGTTCGAGGGCGTGGACCACATCCTCCACGCCGGCGACATCGGCGCCGAGGAGGTGCTCATCGACCTGCGCGCCATCGCCCCCGTGACAGCCGTGCGCGGCAACGTGGACGTCCTGGGAGACTGCGACCGCTACCCCGACGAGGCCGCGGTGACCCTGGGCGGCGTGCGCTTCCACGTCACCCACCAGGTCGCCCCCCTGCTGGAGCGGCTGCGGGCGGGCGCCTGGGACGGTCCCCTACCCGACGTGCTGGTGTACGGCCACAGCCACCGGGCCGCCGTGGAGCGGGTGGCGGGGGTGATGCTGTTCAACCCGGGCAGCGCGGGGCCGCGCCGCTTCCGGCTGGTACCCTCCCTGGGCCGCATCGCCGTGGCGGGCGGCCGTGCCTTGCCGGAGCTGATCGCCCTCGACCCCAAGGAGCAGGAGGCCCTTGCCGCCGACTAGCCCCGTCCCCCGCGCCGCCGTCGGCCCCGCCCTCGGCGTCGCCTCTTTCCTGGCCTGCGCCTTGCTCCTGGCGGCGGGCTGCGCGGGGAGCGCGTCCGGCGGGGGCGCCGCCTCCGCCAGCGCCACCACCGCCGAGGACACGCCGGTCACCTTCGACGCCACGGTCGCCGACCCGGACCCGGGCGACACCCACGTCCTGTCCGTGGTCACCCAGCCCGGCCACGGCACCGCCCAGGTGATCGCCAACCGCCTCGTCTACACCCCCGACGCCGACTTCAACGGCACCGACTCGTTCCTGTTCCGGGCCACGGACAGCGCCGGCCACGCCTTCACCGGCACAGCCACGGTCACGGTCACCGCCGTGAACGACCCCCCCACGGCCGCCTCCTGCGCCATCGTCACGGCCGAGGACGTGGACGGCGCCGCCACTCCCACCGTCTCCGACCCCGACGGCGAGACCACCTTCACCCTCACGATCGAGGACGCGCCCCACCACGGCGCCGCGGCCGCCGCCGGGGACCAGCTCAGCTACACCCCGGACGCGGACTTCTCGGGCTCCGACCCGTTCACCTTCCGCGCCACGGACGCCGCCGGGGGGTACGTGGACGGCACCTGCACCGTTTCGGTGACGGCGGTGAACGACGCCCCCACCGCCGCCGCCGTGAGCGTCTTCGTGGCCGCCGGGCAGACCGTGAGCGTCACCCCCACCGTGACCGACCCGGACCCGGGCGACACCCACACCTTCGAGATCGTTACCACTCCCGGCCAAGGCACCGCCGCGGTGTCGGGGGGGCAGCTCACCTACACGGCAGACGCCGGCGCGTCGGGGCCGGACAGCTTCACGTTCCGGGCCACGGATTCGGGCGGCCTGTCCGTGGTCGGCACCGCCACGGTGGACATCGGCACCCCCAACACGGCCCCCTCCACCCCGGACCTGGCCCTCGCCACGGACGAGGACACCCCCCTGACCCTCACACCCGTGGTCACCGACCCCGGCGACACCTACAACCTCTCCGTCGTCACCGTCCCCACCCACGGCACTGCCGTGGCGGGCGGGGCCGACATCGTCTACACCCCGGCCGCCGACTACGCCGGGGCGGACGCCTTCACCTTCCAGGTGACCGACGCCGGGGGCCTCACCCTGGCGACCCCGGCGCTGGTGTCCCTCACGGTCAACCCGGTCAACGACCGCCCCACCGCCACCTCCGGCAGCCTCACGGTGAACGAGGACACCGCCGGGATGGTGGTGCCGGCCGTGACCGACCCGGACGCGGGCGACGCGTTCACCTTCCGGGTGACCTCGACCCCCGCCCGGGGCGCCGCCACCCCCACCGTCGGCTACGCCGCCCAGATCACCTACACCCCGGGCGCGGACGCCACCGGGTCCGACTCGTTCGCCTACGTGGCGCGGGACAGCGGCGGCCTGGAGCGGCCCGGCACCGTGACGGTCACCATCGTGCCGGTGAACGACGCCCCCCAGGTGGCCGACCTGACCGCCACCACCCTGCAGGACACCGCCACCCCCAACCTCCAGCCCGTGATCACCGACCCCGACGCGGGCGACAGCCACACCCTGACCATCGTCACGGGGCCCGCCAACGGCACCGCCCAGGTGAACGGATCCCGCATCACCTACACCCCGTCCGCCGGCTTCTACGGCGTGGACACCCTCACCTTCAAGGCCACCGATTCGGGGGGTCCCGCCGATTCCAACACGGCCACGGCGCGGGTCTCGGTGACCGGCAGCTTCGCCACCGGCGGCACCCCGACCGACGTGGCCTTCGGCGACTTCGACGGCGACGGCCACCCGGATATCGCCGTGGCCAACGCCGCCGACGTGGTCAGCCTGTTCCTGGGCGACGGCGCCGGCGGGCTTTCGGCCCGGATCGACGTGCCCCCCGCCGCCGGGGGCCAGACCCTGGGGGCCGTGGCCCTGGCCGTGGGCCGGCTGGACGGCGACGCCACCGACGACCTGGTGGTCGTGCACCAGGACGACGACAGCTACTCCGTGGCGCTGGGCAACGCCGTGGCCGCCTCCATCGTCACCGCCACCCCGGTCCCCCTGGGCGCCTCGACCTTCCCCCAGGCCGCCGCCCTGGCGGACTTCGACGGCGACGGCAAGCTGGACCTGGCCGTCGCTGAGCTGCTGGCGGACACGGTGGACGTCTTCGCCGGCAACGGCGACGGCACCTTCGCCGCCGCCCCCACGGCCAGCCTCGACACCGGAGCCAGCACCTCGCCCTGGGACGTGGCCACCGGGGACTTCGACGGCGACGGCAACCCCGACGTGGCGGCCGTGGCCCTCCAGCCCAACGCCAACAACCTGCGCTGGGTCTCGGTCTGGACCGGGGACGGCACGGGAGCCTTCACCCTGGAGGCCGGCGACACCGCCGCCCTGGACGTGCAGGCCGACGCCGACCTGGCCGCGGCCGACCTGGACGGGGACGGCTTCGACGACGCCGTCCGCACCCTGCGGTCCCTGGACCAGGCCGCGGTCCTGACGGGCAACGCCGCCGGCACCCTCACCACCCACACCGCCTACGGCGTGGTCCAGTCAGCGGGGGGCGCCCCCGCCGGGTTGGTGCTGGCCGACGTGGACGGGGACGGGGCCCTGGACCTGGTCACGGCCAACGGTGGCGGCGACGCCGTGGCCGTGCTGGCCGGCGCCGGGGACGGCACCTTCGGGACCGCCGCCCTGTCCCCCGCCTTCGCCGGGCCCCAGGCCGTGGCGGCCGGGTTCCTGGACGGCAACGCCCGGGCCGACACCGCCACGGTCCACCCCGCCGCCGACCGCCTGGGGCTGACCCTGCGCTGATCCCGCCCCCCCGCCCCCCCCGGCCCGGACGCCTTTACCATCCGGACGAGGGCGGCTATCTTTGTTCTAATCGGCCCATTTTCGGCCGCTTACGTGCTGGTCGCCAGGGATTTGGCGTAGCAGGCGAACCCCATGCCGGACGAGACGGCGTCCCATACCCACAACCTCTCCCACACCATACGGGTGGCCCGCGGCCTGGCCCCGGCGGATCTGCTCGTGCGGGGCGGGACCGTGGTGAACGTGGCCTCGGGCGAGGTCTACCCCGCCAACGTGGCCCTGGCCGGGGGCACGGTGGCGGGCATCGGGCCCGACTACACCGAGGGCCGCGAGGTGATCGACGCCGCCGGGCGCTTCGTCCTGCCCGGGCTGATCGACGCCCACATGCACCTGGAGAGCTCCCTTCTCACCCCGGCCGAGTTCGCGCGCGCCGTGGTGCCCCACGGCACCACCTCCATCGTCATCGACCCCCACGAGATCGCCAACGTCCTGGGGCTGGCGGGCATCCGCTACATCCTCCAGGCCAGCCGCGAGATCCCCCTCAACCTGTTCGTCATGGCCTCCTCCTGCGTGCCCGCCACGGACATGGAGACCGCCGGGGCGGCCTTCGGCGAGGCGGAGATCCGGGAGCTTTTGGGGTGGGACCGGGTGATCGGCCTGGCCGAGATGATGAACGTCCCGGCGGTCCTGGGCGGCGCCGAGGGGGCGCTGGGCATGCTGGCCGCCGCCCGGGAGCGGGGCCTGCCGGTGGACGGCCACGCCCCCGGCCTGTCGGGGCGCGACGTGGTGGCCTACGCCGCCGCCGGCATCCGCTCCGACCACGAGTGCACCACCGCCGCCGAGGGCCTGGAGAAGCTGCGCCTGGGGATGTACCTGATGATCCGCGAAGGCTCGGCGGCCCGCAACATGGAGGCCCTGCTGCCGGTGGTCACCGAGGGCAACCACCGCCGCTGCCTGCTGGTCTCCGACGACACCCACCCCCACGACCTGGTCTCCCGCGGCCACATGGACCACGCCCTGCGCAAGGCCGTGTCCCTGGGGCTGGACCCGGTGCGGGCCGTGCAGATGGTCACGATCAACGCCGCCGAGGCCTTCGGGCGCAAGGACCTGGGGGCCGTCCTGCCCGGCTACCGGGCCGACCTGGTGGTGGTGGACGACCTCGCGGGCTTCCGGGTGGACACGGTGGTCAAGGACGGCCGCCCGGTGGTCCAGGGGGGGCGCCTGGCCGTGCCCGTGCGGGGCCGGCCCGACCCGTCGGTGTACAAGAGCATCCGCACCGGGGCCGTCACCGAGGCCAGTTTCCGGCTGCCCCTGGCGGGCGGCCGGGCCCGGGTGATCGGCCTGACCGCCGACCAGCTGATCACCGAGCACCGGGTGGCCGCCGTCCGCACCGAGGACGGCTGCGTGGTCAGCGACACCGAGGCCGACATCCTGAAGCTGGCCGTGATCGAGCGCCACAACGCCACCGGCAACATCGGGCTCGGGCTGGTGCAGGGGCTGGGCTTGAAGCGCGGGGCCATGGCCTCGTCCGTGGCCCACGACTCCCACAACCTGATCGTGGTGGGGGTGAACGACCGGGACATGGCGGCCGCCGTGCGCGCCCTCACCGAGATGGGGGGCGGCTTCGTGATCGTGGTGGACGGAGAGGTGCGGGCGAGCCTGGCGCTGCCCGTGGCGGGCCTGATGTCCGAGGCGCCCCTGGAGGAGGTGGCCGCCGCGGGCGGCCGGCTGCGGGCCGTGGCGCGGGAGCTGGGGGTGGCCCCCGAGGCGCCGTTCGTGACCCTGTCGTTCCTGGCCCTGCCGGTGATCCCGGAGCTCAAGCTCACGGACCGGGGGCTGGTGGACGTCAGCCGCTTTACGCTGGTGGACCTGGCCGCGTGAGGCCGGTGGGGCCGGCGGGCACGCCCGGCCGGCCCCCGAAGATCCGCCTCTAGACCTTGATCTCTTTGGCCACCAGGCCGCCGTCCTCGCTCGCGTAGTGGATCACCACCCGCGTGCGGGGCGCCACCTGGGCGAGCTGGGCGTCGGTCACCTTGAAGACCAGCTCCTTGCCGGTGGCGGCGTCCACCAGGGTCAGGGTGTGGGCCGCCGGGTCCACCGACGCCACCATCCCCATGTGGGTCATGTTCTCCTCCGGGCCGCACGCCGCGGCGGGGCCCGCCGCGAACGCCCCCAGGGCGAGCACCGCCAGGGCCGCCGCCATCGTCTTCCGGATCGCCTTCATATGCCTGTCCCTCCATGCATGGAAAAACGCCGTCGAACCCGCCTCGTGTCCATTCGGTCTACACGCCAGTATATCCGCCCCCGCGGGTAGGGGACAGGGGCCCGGGGGAGGCCCGCGGCCGGGCCCCCTGTTCCTTGCTCGCCCCGAATGGCATACAATCCCAATGCTTCCGTTTTTGGAGCCCCGCCGTGAGGCGTTCGTGTGACCCAGGGTGTAAGGAGATCAGGGGCCATGATCATGAACCGTTTCCGCGCCACCGTGCTGGTCGTCGGCCTGGCCGCGGCCCTGCTCCCGGCGTGTTCCGCCATGGACAAGGCGTACGTCGGCACCGTCGGCGCCGTCGACCCGGACCAGCTCAAGCTCAAGCAGGAGACCCGCTGGCTCAACCCCCAGCCCAACATGCGGGTGGTCAGCCAGGACAAGATGACGGTCTTCGTGCGCATGAAGGACAGCTCCGGCTCCGACCTGGACATCAGCCGTGAGCTGCGCATGGCGCTGGAGGACATGGGGTACACCCTCACCCGCAACGTGGACGAGGCCCAGTACATCCTCAATGCCGACATCCGCTACTACGGCGAGAACGCCCGCGCCGACGGCGGCCGCGCCACCATGGCGGCGGGTATCGGCGGCGGCATCGTGGGCGGCATCATCGGCCACCAGTCACGCCGCACCGGCGAGGGCGCCCTGGTGGGCGCGGCGGCCACCGGCCTGCTGTTCGACACCCTGGCCCAGCGCAACAAGATCCGCGAGTTCGACGCCGTGGTGGACCTGAACCTGGGAGAGCGCGTCAAGGGCGGGGTGCGCACCACACGCACCACCTCCGACGAGCAGGCTGTCGGGCACGTGGGCAGCGCCTCGAAGGGCGGCTTCGACGTGGGCGCCTCCGCCTCCAGCAGCGAGGACACCCAGCGGGCCTTCGTGGAGGAGGACTTCCTGTACCACAAGAACCGCCTGGTGACCTACGTCTCCAAGCTGAACCTGAGCCCCGAGGAGGCCGACCCGGTCCTCAAGGAGCGCCTGGTCAAGGCGCTCTCCAACGTGCTGCCCTAGACGCCGCCCGCGTTCGACCGCCCGTGGGCAGCTCCTTCGGCCGCATGTTCCGCATCGCCACCTGGGGCGAGTCCCACGGCGGCGGCGTGGGGGTGACGATCGAGGGCTGCCCTCCCGGCCTGGCCCTCGCCGAGCCCGACATCCAGGCCGAGCTGGACCGGCGCCGCCCCGGCCAGAGCGTGCTGACCACCCCCCGGGCCGAGGCGGACCGGTGCGAGATCCTCTCCGGCACCTTCGAGGGCCGCACCCTGGGCACCCCCATCGCGGTGCTGGTGCGCAACGAGGACGCCCGCCCCGGGGCCTACGCCGACTTCGCCCGGGTCTTCCGCCCCTCCCACGCCGACTACACCTACCTGGCCAAGTACGGCCTGCGCACCTGGCAGGGCGGCGGCCGGGCCTCGGCCCGCGAGACCATCGGGCGGGTGGCCGCCGGGGCCGTGGCCCGCAAGGTGCTGGCCGAGGCGTGCGGGGTGGAGGTGCTGGCCTGGGTGGACCGGGTGTTCGACGTGGACGCCAAGGTGGACCCCGCCTCCGTCACCCGCGCGGCCGTCGAGGCCACCCCGGTGCGCTGCCCCGACCCGGACGCCGCCGCCCGCATGACCCGGCGCATCGAGGACGCCCGCAACGACGGCGACTCCCTGGGGGGCGTCGTCCGCTGCGTGGCCCGCTCCGTCCCCCCCGGCTGGGGCGACCCGGTGTTCGACAAGCTCGACGCCGACCTCGCCAAGGCCCTGATGAGCATCCCGGCCTGCAAGGGGGTGGAGGTGGGCTCCGGCTTCGAGGGCACCCGCCTGACCGGCGCGGCCCACAACGACGCCTTCTACCTGGAGGGGGGACGGGTGCGCACCCGTACCAACCGGTCCGGGGGCATCCAGGGGGGCATCTCCAACGGCGAGGACATCCTGGTGGCCGCCGCCTTCAAGCCCACCGCCACCATCTCCCGGCCCCAGGAGACGGTGGACGAGGACGGCCACGAGGTCACCCTCAGGGCCAAGGGCCGCCACGACCCCTGCGTCCTGCCCCGGGCCGTGCCAATCGTGGAGGCGATGGTGGCCCTGGTGCTGTGCGACCACCACCTGGTCCAGCGCGGCCAGTGCGGCCGCTGACCCCAAGCGGGCCGCCGAGAACCGTCGCGAGGAAGGCCGGATGCAGGGCCCGCGGCGCGCGGCGACCGAGACAGATCCAGGCGATCGGCGAGGGATCGAGCACCGCGCAACGCCGCAGACGGCACTCCGCGGCAGGGTTTCGGCCGCCCGCTAGACCTCGACCCCCTGGTGCTCGGTGAGCACCTGCATGATCCCCTCCCGCACCCGCTCCATCTCGGCCGGCTCGGTCACCTTGGCCCCCTTGGCGTTCTTGACGTAGAACACGTCCACCGCCCGGTCGGCCTTGGTGGCGATGCGGGAGAAGAAGATCGAAAGCCCCAGGTCGGCCAGGGTGCGGGTGATCATGTAGAGCAGCCCCTGGCGGTCGGCGGCGAACACGTCGAGCACGGTGAAGGAGTCGGAGGTCTCGTTGTCGATCCGCACCAGGGGCTCGGTGTCGGAGAACGGCAGCCCCTCGTAGGTGGTCCGGCCCCGCCCCCCGGCGAACAGGGTCTCCACCGGCACCCGCCCCTCCAGCACGTCCAGCAGGCCGCTGCGGATGCGCTCCCAGCGGTTGTGGTCGATGAAGTCCCCGGCGGTGGGGTCCTTGACCCGGAAGATGTCCAGGATCACGTCGTCGCGGAACGTGGTGATGCGGGCGTCGAGCACCTCCAGGTCCTTGGCCGTGAGCGTGCCCGCGATGCGCGAGAACAGCCCCGGCACCAGGGCGTCGTGGGCGCACACGGTGATGTCGGCCAGGCCCCCCTCCTGGGGGCTGATCTCCACCTGCGCCACCCGGTCCTTGAGCTTGCGCACCAGGCTCACGTGGGTGCACAGGTCCTCCACCGGGTGGGCCACCAGGTAGCGGCCCGGCAGGCGGTCCAGCAGGCCGCTGATGGAGGCGCGGTCCTCGGCCGGGAAGCAGGCCACCACCCGCTCCCGGATGTCCTCCACGGTCTTCTTCATGTCCCGCACGAAGCGGCGCCCGGCCAGCACCTCCAGGGCGCGGACGTACAGGTCCGTCAGCAGGCCGTCCTTCCACTTGTTCCAGGTGCCGGGGCCCACGGCGCTGATGTCCACGTGGGTCAGGACGAACAGCATCTTCAGGCGCTCGGGCGAGCCGATCTGGTGGGCGAAGCGGGTGAGCACCTTGTCGTCCGACACGTCGCGGCGGAAGGCGATGTGGCTCATCTCGAGGTGGTCGCGCACCAGGAACACCAGCAGGTCGGTCTCGGCCGTCGAAAGGCCCAGGCGGTGCGCCACGGCCGCCGCCAGCTCCTCCCCCACCTCGCAGTGGTCCCGCTCCAGCCCCTTGCCGGCGTCGTGCAGCAGCACGGCCAGGTAGAGCACGTCCTTGCGCTTGATCTGGTGGAACACCTGGCCGTAGATGTCGTCGGCGTGGCGCAGGGCCTCGAGGATCTCCACCGCGTGCAGGGTGTGTGCGTCCACCGTGTACTTGTGGTACTGGCTGAAGGTGACGAGGCTGTCCACCCGGGCGAATTCCGGGATGATGCGGCCCAGCACCCGCAGGCGGTGCATGCGCTGGAGGGTCTCGGCCACCCCCGAGTCCCACCGCAGGATGTTCAGGAACACCGCGCACGCGTCCGGGGAGCGCAGGGCCCGGCCGTTCAGGCGGGCGTGGCTGAGCAGGTCCACCGTGTCCGGGTGGAGCTTCAGGCCGTAGCTCTGGGCCAGGTGGAACAGGTTCACCACCCGCTTGCCGCTCTTTAAGAAACCCTTCTCCTTCCCGGCGTCCACCCGGATCTCCCGGTTGGTGAGCGTGAAGCAGGGCGCCACCTTGCGGGCGAAGATCATGCGCGACAGCCCCTGCTTCAGGGGCCGGGTGGCGGCCCGCTCCACGAAGCGGGAGGTCACGTCCAGCACCTTGGAGGCGTACTGATAGTAGCGCCGCATGAACCGCTCCACCCCCCGGCTGCGGCGGGTGTCGCCGAAGCCGAAGCGCTCGGCGAGGGCGAGCTGCTCCTCGAAGGTGAGCAGGTCGGCCCGCTTGCCGTGGCTGAAGTGCAGCTCGTTGCGGATGCGCCAGAAGAAGCCCTGGGCCTTGACCAGGACCAGGTAGTCCTGCTGGACGAGGAGGCCCTTCTCCTCCAGCTCCTTCAGGTCGCCCGTGCCGTGGCGGGCGATGGCGGCCCAGATCAGGTAGTGGATGTCCCTGAGGCCCCCCGGGCTCTCCTTCACGTTGGGCTGCTGCAGGAACACCGTGGAGCCGTACCGCTCGTGGCGCAGCCGGGTCTCCTCGGTCTTCTGGTAGAGGTAGGCGTGGACGTCCTTGCGCACCACCTTCTGGGTGAACTCCCGCTTGAAGCGCGCGTACAGCTTCGGGTCGCCCACCAGCAGGCGCGACTCCATCATGCAGGTGCGGGCCGACAGGTCGCTCTGGGCGATCTCCACGCAGTCGGCAATGGTGCGGACGGAGTGTCCCACGGCGTACCGCAGGTCCCACAGGGGGTAGAGCACCTCGTTGGCCAGGGCCTTGACCGCCTCGGCCCGGGCCGGGTCGTAGAGGAACAGGAGGTCGATGTCCGAGTGGGGGTTCAGCTCCCGCCGCCCGTAGCCCCCCACGGCCACCAGCGCCAGGCCCGGGGTCGCGTCCGGGGGCTCGCCGGTCAGATGGCGGCCGGCGGCTTCGGTGTAGAGGGCCTGCAGCAGCTCGTCGGTGAGCCGGGTCAGGCGCCGCACCACGCGCCGGCCGGGGGCGCCGGAGGTGTTCAGGTCGCGGATCTCCTCCAGGCGACGGTCCAGCTCGGCCCGCAGGGCGGCGAAGCGCTCGAACGGGTCCTCCGCCGTGAACGCGCGCGCCAGGATGTGCTCGAAATGGCTCATGCCTTTGCCCATTGTAGGGGCCGCCCCCCGCGCCGGGCCAGGGGCGCGCGTCACCGCTCCAGCCAGGCGGCCATGCGGCGCACCCCCTCCTCGAGGCGCTCCAGGGACGTGGCGTAGGAGAAGCGCACGTGCACGTCGGCCCGGTGGCGGCCGAAGTCGGCCCCCGGGGTGGCGGCCACCCCCGCCTCCTCCAGCAGGCGGCCGCAGAACGCCGTGCTGTCTGCCGTAAGGGCCGCCGCATCGGCGTACACGTAGAACGCCCCCTCGGGCACGGCGTCCACGGTGAAGCCCAGCCCCGGCAGGGCCCCCAGCAGGTAGCGGCGCCGGGCGTCGTAGGCCTCCCGCATGCGGGCCACGGCGTCCGTGGCCCCCAGGGCCGCCAGGGCCGCGTGCTGGGACAGGGTGGGAGCGGCAATGAAGATGTTCTGCATCACCCGCCGGCAGGGGTCCACCAGGGGCTCGGGCACCACCATCCAGCCGATGCGCCAGCCGGTCATGGCCCAGCGCTTGGAGAAGCCGTTCACCACCACGGCCTCGTCGTCGAAGGTCAGGGCCGAGGCGGCCCGGGCCTTGCCGTAGGTCAGGCCGTGGTAGATCTCGTCCGAGATCAGGCGCCCGCCCCGCTCCCGGCAGGCGGCGGCCACCGCCTCCAGGGCCTCGGGGGCGATCACCGTGCCGGTGGGGTTGCCGGGCGAGGTCACCACCGCCAGCCGCGTGGCCGGCCCCCAGTGCCGCGCCACGGCCTCGGGGCCCAGGTGGTAGCCGGTCTCGGGCCCCACGGGCACCGCCACCGGCTCGCCCCCCGCCAGGCGCACGAAGTGGCGGTGGCAGGGGTAGCCCGGGTCGGCCAGCAGCACCGACTCCCCGGCCTCCAGCAAGACCAGGTAGAGCACCAGGAAGGCCCCGGAGGCGCCGGGGGTGACCAGGATGCGCTCCGGGGTCACCTCGACGCCGTACTCGGCCCGGTACCAGTCCGCGAGGGCCGACTTCAGCTCCGGCAGGCCGGTGGAGGGGGCGTACAGGCCGGCCCCGGCGTCCAGCGCCGCCCGGGCAGCGGCCACGGCCTCCGGGGGCGAGGGGAAGTCGGGCTCGCCGATCTCCATGTGGACGACGTCGCGCCCCTCGGCCTCCAGCTCCCGGGCCCGCTCCAGGATCTGCATGACCCGGAAGGGTTCGATGGCGTCCACGCGCCGCACGGGCCCAGTGTAGCCGAAAGCCCGCGCCCGGCCCCAGCGCGCGGTGCCCCCGCCGCCTCGCGCCGGCCCGTCCGGCTTGCTATAGTGGGTCCCGAGGGGTGTCGTACGCGGGCGCGTCCTAACAAGGGGGGTAGGCGGGCGCATCCTCGGCGACGACGGGTGGATCCGCTGGGGAGCGGGATCTTCTTTTCCACCACACACGGCCGGCCCGGCAACCCCAAGCGGCGGCCGTCGCGTACGTGGGAGGAGACCATGCAGACAGGCTGGATCGCGTTGGGTTTGCTGGCGGTGCTCGCCGCCTGGGGCTGCTGGATCGCGTGGAGGGGCATCACCGCCCCGTCGGCGCCGTTCGGCGAAGGGGGCTACGGCTCGGGGCCGGAGTCCGAGAAGCACAAGCGGCACCGGGCCGCCTCCTAGGGCCCGGAACCGGAGCCGAGGAAATCGACAACCTCCCCCCGCCGGGCGGCCGCGCGGGGGGAGCCGGGCCCTGCGCCCCGCCGGCGGGGGCGTGAGGGCTTCGTGCGTCCGGCGCCCGGGCCGGCCGCCGTGCCCCGTCCGGGGCGATCCGATTTCAGCCTGACGGCCCGATGGGGTTACACTGGGCCACACGTGATGCCTTTTCGCCAGCGGGCAGAAACGTGTGCGGGATAGCGGGCGAGGTCCGCTTCGACGGGCAGGCTGCGTCCGCCGCCCGGGTGGCCGCCATGACCGAGGTCCTGGCCCCCCGGGGCCCCGACGCCTCCGGGCTCTTCTGCCAGTCCCGCGTGGCCCTGGGCCATCGCCGCCTGAAGATCATCGACCTGTCCGACCGGGCCCAGCAGCCCATGGTGGACCCCGATCTGGGCCTGGCCGTGGCCTTCAACGGCTGTGTCTACAACTACCCCGAGCTGCGCAAGGAGCTGGCGGACCGGGGCTACCGCTTCTTCTCCAGCGGCGACACCGAGGTGATCCTCAAGGCGTTCCACGCCTGGGGCCCCAAGTGCGCCGAGCGCCTGCTCGGCATGTTCGCCTTCGCCGTGTGGGAGCGGGACAGCGGCAAGGTCACGCTGGTCCGCGACCGGCTCGGCGTCAAGCCCCTCTACTACACCGAGCCCGCGGGCGCGTTCCGCTTCGCCTCCACCCTGCCCGCCCTGCTGGCCGCCGGGGACGTGGACCGGGACCTCGACCCGGAGGCCCTGAACCACTACCTCAGCTTCCACGCCGTGGTGCCGCCCCCCCGCACCATCCTGAAGGGGGTCCGAAAGGTGCCCCCCGCCACGGTCCTGACCCTCCACCCCGACGGCCGGCGCGAGGCGGAGTGCTACTGGACCCTCACCTACGGCCCCCACGAGGGGGATGCCGCGCTGGGCCCGGAGGACTGGACCGAGCGGGTGCTGGAGGCGCTCCGCACCGCCGTGCGGCGCCGCCTGGTGGCCGACGTGCCGGTGGGGGTGCTGCTGTCGGGCGGGGTGGACTCGAGCCTGATCGTGGGGCTGCTGGCCGAGGCGGGCCAGACCGGGCTCAACACGTTCTCGGTGGGATTCGAGACCGTGGCCGGGGAGCGGGGCGACGAGTTCCAGTACTCCGACCTGATCGCGGACCACTTCGCCACCCGCCACCACAAGATCCGGGTGGACAGCGCCCACCGCCTCCTGCCCGCCCTGCCCGACTGCGTGGCGGCCATGGCGGAGCCCATGGTGAGCCACGACGCGATCGGCTTCTTCCTGCTGTCCGAGGAGGTGTCGCGCCACATCAAGGTGGTCCAGTCCGGCCAGGGCGCCGACGAGGTGTTCGGCGGCTACCACTGGTACCCGCCCCTGCTGGCCAGCACCGACCCGGTGCGGGACTACGCCGCGGTGTTCCGCGACACCGACGACGCCGAGTACCGGCGCACGGTCCACCCCCGCCTGCAAGCAGAGGGCGACCCCGCCGGCGACTTCATCGCCGAGCACTTCGCCCGCCCCGGGGCCGAGCGGGGCATCGACAAGGCCCTGCGCCTGGACACCCAGGTGATGCTGGTGGACGACCCGGTCAAGCGGGTGGACAACATGACCATGGCCTGGGGCCTGGAGGCGCGGGTGCCGTTCCTCGACCACGAGCTGGTGGAGCTGGCGGCCCGGGTGCCGGCCGAGCTGAAGGTGGGCCACGGCGGCAAGCACGTCCTCAAGGAGGCCGCCCGGAAGGTGGTCCCGGCCGCCGTGATCGACCGGCCCAAGGGCTACTTCCCCGTGCCCGCCCTCAAGTACCTGGAGGGCGAGGTGCTCGGGACGGTGCGGGGCGCGCTGACCTCGCGCCGGGCCCGGGAGCGGGAGCTGTTCGAGCCGGCCTACGTGGACATGCTGCTCGAGGCCCCGGCGAAGCACATCACCCCCCTGAAGGGGTCCCGCCTCTGGCAGCTGGCGCTGCTGGAGATGTGGCTCCAGGCCCACGGACTCTGATGAGCTCCGAGCGCGAGAGCGGCCAGGGGGGCCGGGGCCGCGCCCGCCACCTGTCGGAGCGCGAGAAGAAGCGCGGCGCCCGCCTACGCACCCTGCACCGGCTGCCCCCGGACGTGCTGCTGGACGCCCCCGACCCGGACGTGGCGGTGCACCTGGGTTGGGGCCGGCTGATCTTCGCCCAGACCTTCGACAACGTGGAGGACATCGTCGCCCTGCTCCAGGGCGAGGCGGCCGACGAGCGGGACATCGCCGTCTACGTCACCGACCCCCACGTGGCCCTGGCCGCGGCGCCCCAGGAGGTGTTCCTGGACCCCTCCCACACCTACCGCCTGTGGCTCTCCCACTACCGCCCCGGCCGCCGCCGCCCGGGCGGGTTCACGGTGCGCCGCCTGCGCAGCCGGGCCGACGCCGCGGCCGTCAACCGGATGTACGCCCGGCTGGGGATGGTGACGGTCCCGGCCGACTTCTTCATGAACCACCGCAACTCCCGCCGCCTGCTCCACCTGGTAGCCGAGCAGGAGGGCACGGGCGCCGTGATCGGGTCCGTGACGGCCGTGGACCACCGGCGGGTGTTCAACGACCCGGAGCAGGGGGCCAGCCTCTGGTGCCTGTCCGTGGACCCCCAGGCGTCCCAGCCGGGCATCGGCGAGGCGCTGGTGCGCTACGTGGCGGAGTACTTCCAGGCCCGGGGCCGCTCGTACCTGGACCTGAGCGTCCTGCACAACAACGCCCCGGCCATCCAGCTTTACGAGCGGCTGGGGTTCCGGCGGGTGCCCCTGTTCTCCCTGAAGCACAAGAGCCCCTTCAACGAGCGCCTCTTCATCGCGCCCGAGCCGGCCGCCCGCCTGAACCCCTACGCCCGCATCATCGTCAACGAGGCGCGCCGCCGCGGCATCGGCGTGGAGGTGGAGGACGCGGACGCCAACCTGTTCCGCCTGTCGTTCGGGGGCCGCACCATCGCCTGCCGCGAGTCCCTCTCGGACCTGACCTCGGCCGTGGCCCTGAGCCGGTGCGACGACAAGCGCCTGACCCACCGCCTCCTGGCGCGGGCCGACCTGAAGGTCCCAGACCAGGCGGAGGCCGGCGACCCGGTCGAGAACGCCGCCTTCCTGGACCGGCACAAACGGGTCGTGGTCAAGCCCGCCCACGGCGAGCAGGGGGCCGGGATCAGCGTGGACATCGACAACCCCGAGGACCTGGAGCAGGCCGTCGAGCGCGCCGCCCGGGTCAGCGACACGGTGCTGCTGGAGCGGTTCGTGGAGGGACACGACGTGCGCATCATCGTGATCGGCGGCGACGTGGTGGCCGCGGCCGTGCGCCGGCCCGCCCAGGTGGTGGGCAACGGCCACGCCACGGTCGAGGAGCTCATCGGGGTCCAGAGCCGGCGGCGCGCCGCAGCCACGGGGGGCGAGAGCCGCATCCCGCTGGACGCGGAGACCGAACGCTGCGTGCGGGCCGCCGGCTACCGGATGGACCAGGTGCTGCCGGAGGGCACGGCGCTGCCCGTGCGCAAGACCACCAACCTCCACACCGGCGGCACCATCCACGACGTGACCGACGCGCTGCACCCCGCGCTGCGCGAGGCGGCCGTGGCCTCCGCCGAGGTCCTGGGGATCCCGGTGGTCGGCCTGGACTTCCTGGTGCCGGCGGTGGACGGGCCCGACTACGCGATCATCGAGGCCAACGAGCGCCCCGGCCTCGCCAACCACGAGCCCCGGCCCACCGCCGAGCGCTTCATCGACCTGTTGTTCCCCCAGACCAAGGTGCGCGCCGGATGAACCCCGAACACCCCACCGAAACGCCGCCCCGGGCGGCCGGCATCCGCCCCCTGGAGGTGGACAGCGATGCGCTCACCGGGCTGCTGCTCAAGATGCTGGCCATCCCCAGCCCCACGGGCTACACGGACCGCATCGTCCACTTCGTCGGCGAGTGGCTGGAGAGCCGCGGGGTGTACTTCGAGCTGACACGGCGCGGCGCCATCCGCGCCAACCTCTCCGGGGGCCAGCCCGGACCGGACCGGGCCATCATCTCCCACCTCGACACCCTGGGCGCCCAGGTGAAGCAGCTCAAGGAGAACGGCCGCCTCGAGGTCGTGCCCATCGGCCACTGGTCGGCGCGCTTCGCCGAGGGCGCCCGGGTGACCGTGTTCACGGAGGACGGGTCCCGGCGCGGCACCGTCCTGCCCCTGAAGGCCTCCGGGCACACCTACGGCGACGAGATCGACAACCAGCCGGGGGAGTGGACCAACCTGGAGGTGCGGCTCGACGAGCGGGTGGCCTCGGTGGCGGACCTGAACGCCGCCGGTTACAACGTGGGCGACTTCATCGCCTTCGATCCCGCACCCGAGGTCGACGCCCACGGCTTCATCAACTCCCGACACCTGGACAACAAGGCCGGCGTGGCGGTGATGCTCACGGCGATGGACGCCCTGTTACAGAGCGGCGCGACCCTGCCGGTGGACTGCCACTTCCTGTTCACGATCTCGGAGGAGGTGGGCTCGGGCGCCTCGGCGATCCTGCACGGCGACGTGTCCGAGCTGGTCTCGGTGGACAACGGCACCCCGGCGCCGGGGCAGAACTCCAACGAGACCGAGGTGACGGTGGGGATGGCCGACTCGTCCGGGCCGTTCGACTACCACCTGACCCACCTGCTGCTGGAGCTGGCCCGGGTCCACGGCATCCCGCACCAGCGCGACATCTTCCGCCACTACCGTTGCGACGGGGCGTCGGCGGTGGAGGCGGGCAACGACATCCGCACCGCCCTGCTCACCTTCGGGGTGGACGCCAGCCACGGCTACGAGCGCACCCACCTCGACAGCCTGCGCCACCTGGCCCGGCTGCTGACCGTGTACGCCCAGGCGCCGGCCGCCGTGGCCCGGGACCGGGGCGAGCAGCTGGCCCCGCTCCGGGGCTTTCCCGAGCAGCCGATGGACTAGGAGCGCCGGGCCCCGCGCCGGGGGCCGGGCCTTCAGGCGGCGCGCGGCGCGGCCGACAGCTCCAGCTCGGAGGCGTGGCAGCCCACCGTGTAGCCGTGTCCCGCGAAGTGGACGCCGTACACCAGCGTCCGCCGACCCAGGGTCGCGATGCGGGTCACCCGGCCCACGTCGCCCACCGCGGCCAGCAGCTCCCCCACGGCCTTGCCGGGAAAGCTCCCGTCGTTGACGATCCCCGTCCTGAGCACCACCGTCTGACCGTATGTGAACATCGCCTGCCTCCTCACGGTCGGTTCCGACCTCCCACCCCGTGCCCAGGCATGCGCCGTGCCAGACCCCGAATACCGATAAAACCCACCTTTTGTCAACGGGTTGAACCGGAGCCGCCCGTGTCGGCGGGCCCGGTGCCCGCCCCCCGGCGGGGCAACAAAACGACGTAATTGTCCTAACTTTTACCACCTCGTCGGACCGGGCCCCCCCCGGGCCGCCCCGCCGCCCCGGGGCCGGGACCGGCCGACCCATGCCGGGGCCCGGTCCCGGAACCGCAACACGGATGTCGCCCTCCCGACCCTGGTGTCGGAAACCCTGCACGCCCGGAAAGCCGCACCGGGCGGGCCTGCGCGGCGCGAATCCCCCAAACCCTCGATTTGAACGGGTTTCGCCCACCTGGCACCGCTCTTGCCCGGCGCCGGGGGGCGGGTGTGGCGCACCGGCACCGTCTTTCAAGGGGCGGGCGTCCAGCGCGCGGGGGGCGCCGCCCGAGGGCCGAGGGGCCCGTTACGGCGATCACGATCGGAGCAGCGCTATAGCTTAGGAGGGCGCGATGCAACTCAAGAGGGGATTGACGGCTTTGGCAATGGCGGCGATGGTGTCCACCCTGGGGGTGAGCCCGGCGCGCGCGGAAGGGCCGGAGGTGGGGGCCGACATCGGCGTGTTCAGCCAGTACGTCTGGCGCGCGGTGACCCAGACCGCCGGGGCGACGGCGGTGCAGGGCGACATGAGCGTGGCCCTGGGCGGCCTGTCGGGCGGCGTGTGGTTCTCCAACGCCTACCCGTCCAGCAACGGGCGCAGCGTGGTGGAGTTCGACTGGACCCTCGACTACTCGGGCAGCGTCGGCAGCCTGGGCTACTCGGTGGGCGGGGTCTACTACACCTACCTGTACGACGGCCACTCCAACTTCACCGAGGCCTACGTCGGGGCCTCCTACGACACGCTGCTTGCGCCCAGCCTCACCGTCTACTACACGGTGACGGACACGGACAGCGGCTTCTACAAGAACGGCGACATCTGGGCCGACCTGGGGGTCTCGGGCTCGGCCCTGGGGGCCGACCTGTCCGGCACGCTCTCCTTCGTGAGCTGGAAGAGCGACGCGGGACGCACGGCCGACCTGTACGAGGACGGCCTGGCGGCCCTGGCCCTGGGCGCCAGCAAGGACCTGCCGGTGGACGGAATGACCCTCACCCCGTCGGTGACGATCACCGTTCCCCTGGTCAGCGACTCGTCGGACGGCAACCAGTACATCTACGGCACGATGGTCAAGCCGGAGTTCTTCGCGGGCCTCAACCTGGCCTATTAGGACGACGGCCTGTCCAAGTCCCCCACCGGCGTCCGGACGCCCGGCGACCGGGCGCCCCGGCGGCCGTATGCCCGGCGGTGGACGTTCTCATCCCTGTCCATCCACCCGGGGCATGCGGGCCGGGCGGCGGTGCCTGCCGCCGTCCGGCCACGCCCGCCGGGGAGCAGTTGGAGCGACCGAGATCCGAGGGGTCGGGCCGGACGCCCCGGCCCCTCGATCCGTTCGCCGTCCGGCGCCGTCCGATTTTGGCCACTCGGGCCCGTTCGGATCCGTACATACGACCCCTCACCCCCCCGAAAGAGGGGGGTCCGCGCAGTGGCCGCAAGACCGCTCGGGGCGTGGATTTGCGACCTTTGTTGGACCGGGCCCGGGGTACGGGCAAGGGGTATGCATAATTTGCCGGGCCGGAGAGGGTGGGTTCCCGGCCCGACCGGGACGACGAGGCCGTCGCGATGGGAAACCCGGCTCCCCCCCAAGACTCCGTGCGCCCCCACAGGTGCCCCGCGCTCCCCGGGGCTGCGGCCACGGCATCCACCTTCACGGCCGCGTGCCTGCTCACCCTGCTGCTGGCGGGGTGTGGCGGCGGCGGCGAGACCACCGTCACCCTGACCGGCACCGCGGACCCGGCCCTGGCCGGCTCCCGCGTCACGGCGACGAGCCTCAAGGACGGCCGCACCTTCCCGGGGCCCGAAGGGGCCGTCGTGGAGAAGGACGGCCGCTTCGCCATCGACGGCGCCCCCGAGGGCCACCGGTTCCTGCTCCACGCCAAGAAGGGGGCCCGCTCCGAGGAGCGCATCACCGGCCGGGCCCACGACGACGACGGCGACGGCGCCTACGAGGACGGCCTCGTCGACACCGCCAGCACCGCCACCACCATCATGCTGGGGCAGGAGGTCGCCCGGCGCCTGGACGGCCGCGCCCACATCGAGCGCGGCGAGTTCAACCGGCGCGACGCCGACGCCATCGAGGACGCCCTGAGCGACCTGGAGCACTTCGACCACGGTCGCCGCGTGCGGCGCCTGGGCGAGGGCGTCGAGCAAAGCGAGAACCTGTGCGCCGACGGCGACCTGGACGCAACGGACCACGTCCGCGTCAACGCCTACCTGGCCGCCCGGGCGGTGATCCGCGTCTCCCGCGAGGACGCCGACGGCGACGACCTGCGCGCCTGGCTGCGCACCGGCCGCATCGGCTCCAACGTCAGGGTGCCTGGCAAGGTCATGCACCCGGACTGCACCCTGCAGGACGACCCGGACCTGGACCCGGACGACGTCGGCGGCGGCGACACCACCCCGCCGGAGACGACCGTTACCGCGGGCCCGGCCGATCCTACCCGCGCCACGGACGCCGCCTTTGTCTTCGACGCGAGCGAGGCGGGTTCCACCTTCGAGTGCGCCCTGGACGGCGCCGCCTTCGCCGCCTGCGTCAGCGGCCAGGCCTACGCCGGCCTGGCCGCGGGCTCCCACGCCTTCGACGTGCGGGCCACCGACCCCTGGGGCAACGCGGACCCGACCCCCGCCCGCTTCCCCTGGAACGTCGACACCACGCCGCCCGTGCTCACGGTGCCCCCCGACGCCATCGTGGAGGCCCCCGGGGACACCTCGCCGGCGGCCACCGGGACGGCCACCGCCACGGACGCGGACGACCCGGCCCCGGTCGTCACTTTCGCGGACGCGTCCGTCCCCGGCACCGGGCAGCTGCTCGCCACGATCACCCGCACCTGGACCGCCACCGACGCCGCCGGCAACAGCGCCAGCGCCGACCAGGCCATCGCCGTGCGCGACACCACGCCGCCCGTCCTCACCCTGCTGGGGACCGACCCGGCCACCGTGGCCCACGATGCGGTGTACGTGGACGCGGGTGCCACCGCCCTGGACGCCGTGGACGGCGACCTCACCGCCGCCATCGTCACCGGGGACCCGGTGGACACGGGGGCCCTGGGGGACTACACGGTCACCTACGACGTCTCCGACGCGGCGGGCAACCCGGCCGCCCGGCTCACCCGCGCCGTCCACGTGACCGATGAGGCCCCGCCGGCCCTCACCGTGCCGCCCGACGCGACCGTGGAGGCGCCCGGCGACACGAGCCCCGCCGCCACCGGCACCGCCACGGCCACCGACGCCGCCGACCCCGCGCCCGTCGTCACCTTCGCCGACGCCGCGACTCCCGGCGCCGGGACGCTGCTGCGGACGATCACCCGCACCTGGACCGCCACCGACGCCGCCGGCAACTCCGCCAGCGCCGACCAGGCCATCCGGGTGGAGGACACCACGCCCCCCGCGCTCACCGTGCCGCCCGACGCCGTCGTGGAGGCCTACGGCGACACCAGCCCCGCCGCCACCGGCGCGGCCTCCGCGTCCGACGCCGTGGACCCGGCCCCCACCGTGGCCTTTACGGACGTGACCGCCCCCGGCACCGGCCAGGTGGTCTCCACGATCACCCGCACCTGGACCGCCATCGACGCCTCCGGCAACGGCGCGGGCGCCGACCAGGTCGTCACCGTGCGGGACACTACGCCCCCCACGGTCATCCCCCCGGCCGACATCACCGTGGTCGCCGCGGACGACACCGGCACGCCGGCCACCGACCCGCAGATCGCCGCGTTCCTCGCCGGCGCCACCGCGACCGACGTGGTGGGCGTGGCGGGGCCCGTCACCCACGACGCCCCGGCCCTGTTCCCGCCGGGCACCACGGTGGTGACCTTCTCGGCCGCCGACGCGGCCGGCAACGTGGGCACGGCCACGGCCAGGGTCACCGTCGACCGCTGCGGCGCGGCCACCGTGCAATGGACCGCGACCACGAGCGGCTACTGGCGCGACCCGGCCAACTGGAGCACCGGCGCCGTGCCGGGACCGGCCGACGTGGTCTGCATCGACGTGGCGTCGGACATCACGGTCACCCACGCCCTGAACACGGACCGGATCGGCACCCTGGTGGCCTTCAACCGGGTGACCGTCTCCGGCGGCACCCTGGAGATCGCGGACCCGTCGCGGATCGGTAACGCCTTCACCCTCTCGGGCTCCGGCACCCTGACCGGCGCGGGCGACCTGACGGTGACCGGGCTGCTGACCTGGAGCGGCGGCACCATGACCGGCACCGGCGCCACGGTGGCGGAGGGCGGCGCCGAACTGAGTGTCGCCAGCAAGCGCCTGGGCCGCACGTTCCGGATCCCGGCCGGCGCCACGGCCGACTGGACGGCGGGCTCCGTCGCGGTGGAGTCCTCCGGCACCTTCGACAACGCCGGCACCTTCCGGGCCGCCCACGCGGGGGGCGCCAGCCTGTACAACGCCGGCGGCGTCGGCACCCGCGGCTTCCGCAACACCGGCACCTTCGTCAAGGCCGCCCCGGCGGCGGGCAGCGTGGGGACGACCACCTTCGGCAACCCCCTGTTCCTCGACAACGACGGCACCGTGCATGTGCGGGCGGGCGAGCTGCGTCTCGAGGGCGGCGGCACCCACACCGGCGCCTTCGACGCCGCCGGGGGCACGCTCACCTTCGCCAGCGCCAACACCTTCCAGGCCGGCGCCGCGGTCACGGGTACGGGCAGCGTGGCCTTCGGCTCCGGCGCCACGTCCACCTTCCAGGCGGGCTCCACCTACGCAGTGGCGGGCACCACCACGGTCGGCGGCACCCTGGACCTGAGCGGAGGCGGGCCCGTCACCATGGGCAGCTACGTCCAGAGCGCCGGAACCCTGACCGGCTCCGACACCGTCACGGTCACCGGGTCCCTCACCTGGAACGGCGGCACCCTGGGCGGCACCGGCGCCATCGTGGCCGCCGGCACCGCCGACTTCGGGGGAAGCACCAAGACCCTGGGACGCGCGTTCACCGTTCCGGCCGGCGCCACCGCCACCTGGACGGCGGGCTCGACCGCCCTCACGGGCGCGGGCGGCTTCGACAACGCCGGCACCTTCCGGGTCGCCCACGCCGGCAACGCCAGCCTCTTCAACGGCGGCGGCACCGGCACCCGGGGCTTCCACAACACCGGCACCTTCGTCAAGGCGGCCCCGGCCGCGGGCAGCGTGGGGATGACCACCTTCGGCAATCCCCTCTTCCTCGACAACGACGGCACGGTGCGGGTGCAGTCGGGCGAGCTGCGCATCGAGGGTGGCGGCACCCACACCGGCGCCTTCGACGCCGCCGGCACCCTCACCTTCGCCAGCACCAACACCTTCCAGGCGGGCGCCGCAGTCACCGGCGCGGGCCACGTGGCCTTCGCCTACGGCACCGCCTCCGCCTTCCAGGCGGGCTCCACCTACGCCGTCGCGGGGACGACCACGGTCAGCGGCACCCTCGGTCTGAGCGGTGGCGGCGCCGTCACCATGGGAAGCTACGTCCAGAGCGCCGGCACCCTGACCGGCTCCGACACCGTCACGGTCACCGGGCCCCTCACCTGGACCGGCGGCACCCTGGACGGCACCGGCGCCATCGTGGCGGCCGGCGGCGCCGACTTAGGGGGCACCACCAAGACCCTGGGACGCACGTTCACGGTCCCGGCGGGCCGGACGGCCAGCTGGACGGCGGGCTCGATCGCGTTCACCGGCGCGGGCACCTTCGCCAACCTGGGGCGCTTCGAGGCCGCCCACGCGGGCAACGCCAGCCTCTTCAACGGCGGCGGCACCGGCGCCCGCGGCTTCGACAACGCGGGCACCTTCGTGAAGATCGCCCCGGCCGCGGGCAGCGTGGGGCTGACCACCCTCGGCAGCCCCGTGTTCTTCCACAACCACGGGGCCGTGGCGCTGCGGGCCGGGACGCTCCAGCTCTCCGGCGCCGTCTACACCCAGACCGCCGGGAGCACGACCCTGGACGGCGGGGGCCTCCTCACCAACACCCCCGTCGACATCCAGGGCGGTCTGCTGCAGGGCACGGGCGCCGTCACCGGGCCGGTGACGAACGCGGGGCGCGTGGCCCCGGGCCTGTCCCCCGGCATGCTCACCGTCTCGGGCAGCTACACCCAGGCGTCCGGCGGCGCCCTCGCCATCGAGCTGGGCGGCCTCGCGGCGGGGAGCGGCCACGACCAGCTCGCCGTGGCCGGCGAGGCGTCCCTGGGCGGCACCCTCGACGTCTCCCTGCTGGGCGGCTTTGTCCCTTCGGCCGGCGACACCTTCGACGTCGTCACCTACGGGCTGCGCACGCCGGGCACCGGGTTCGCCACCGTGAGCCTGCCCGCCGGGGTCAGCGGCACGGTGAGCTACGGGGCCGACCGGGCCACCCTCACCATCACGGGCGTCTCGCTCCCCGCCGGATCGTCGGCCGGCGACCCGGACCCGGACCGGGACGGCCTGACCACCACCGAGGAGCTGGCCCTGGGCACCGACCCGTCGAACGCGGACAGCGACGCGGACGGCGTCGGGGACGGCGTCGAGGTCCTCGCGGGCGCCGATCCGCTGGTGCCCGAGGCGTCGGCCCATGTCCTCTTCGTGGCGGCCGCCACCGGCAACGACGCCTGGCCGGGCACCGGCTGGGCGACCGCCAAGGCGACGACCCAGGCGGCGCTGGCGGCGGCGCCGGACGGCGCGCCGGGCGCGCCCACCTTCATCCTGCACGACGCGGGCACCTATCCGGGCGGCGTCGCCGTCAGCGGCCGCACCGGCTTGGTCCTGGTGGGCTCGGTGGGCCCGGCCGTCCCGTTCCCGGCCGAGCGGCCCACGTCCGTGCTCGACGCCGGCGGGGCCGGCGGCGTGGTCACGATCGACGCCAGCCAGGAGGTCACCCTCATCGGCTTCGAGCTCACCGGCGGCTGGGCCGCCGACGGCGGCGGGCTCCGCGCCGTGGTCAGCGCGCCGGTCCGCGTGTACGGGGCCCTGATCCGGGCAAACGCCGCCTCCCAGCGGGGCGGAGGGGTGTACGTCGAGGGCGGCAGCCTGGAGCTGCGCGCGAGCCGCGTCGCGGCCAACGACGCCCTGGCGGGCGGCGGCGGGCTGTACCTCAACGGCGGGTCCCTGCGCGTCGAGGACAGCCTGTTCACCGCCAACCGGGCCGGCGCCGAGGGCGGCGCGATCGCGCTCGTCCTGCCCCTGGGGACGGTGGACGTGTTCAACAACCTGCTGGTAGGCAACGTGGCCGCCACCGGCGGCGCCCTGGCGATGACCGACCCCGGCGGCGGGACGGTGGTGCGCGCCAACACGATGGCCTGGAACCAGGCGACGACCCCGGCCGGAGGCGGCGCCGTCGCCTACGCCAATCCGGGCCTCTGGCCCGATCCACTGGTGGCGGACAACGTCCTGTGGCACAACGAGGACGCCACCCTGGAGGCCGCGAACGATCCGGGCGACGACCTGGCCGGCCCGATCACCGCCGCCGTCTCCAACCACAACGACATCGGCCAGGGCCCGGTGAACGCCGGCACCGACATGAGCGTCGATCCGGGCTTCACCCGGGGCTTCTACCTGGATCAGTCCCGGGTGGCGCCGGCCGGCCCCGTGGACGGCGGCAGCACCGCGGCCGCCGACCTGTTCACGGGCCTTGAAACCACCGACGCCGCGGGGACGCCGGACTCCGGGACGGTGGACATGGGCTTCCACCACGACGCCGGGGCCCCGGCCGGGACCCTCACGGTCGTGGTGGGCTACCCGTCACCGCCGGTGGGCTACGCCGCCGGCCAGGCGGCGGTGATCCGCCCCGAGGTGGACGGCGCGGACCTGGGACCGGGCCACCGGGTGGCGGTCCGCGCGGGCGCGGGCACCACGCCGGGCGTCACCCTGGCCGCCCTGTCCCCCCTCGACCCCCTGTCCACCGGCGACAGCGTGCTGGCCGACGACAACGGCGACGGCACCTACACCGTGTACGTGGACACCACGGCCGCGGCCGGGGGCACCCTCAGCCTCGACGTCCATGTGGACGACGACCCGCCGCTGACGGGCGCGGGCGCCACGGCCTTCTAGCGCCGGCCCGCCCTGCCCCTCGCGGAACACCGTCAGGTGGATCTCCAGGTGGCCCTGGCGCTCCGTGGCATCGGGCCCGAATCCCCTTTACGGGATACGGGCTTCGTGGACCTTCCCGGATCTTTCTGGAACGGAAGGCGATCGACTCGACTGCTCAACGCTCTGAACCCTCAGGAGCATTTTTCAATTCGAGCCCCGAAGCTGCCCCCAGAGTCGCCCCCGCATGTGTCCTGTGGACCGTTGTTTCCCACGAACCCGGATGGCTGGAAGTCGGGGTTCGTGTCAACGAGCACGTTGCCCCAGGCTTCGTAGCCCATCCGCTGGGCGATCGCACCGGTGGCCCCGTCCGCCGCCGCGAGGGGGCAGCCCAAGGGGTCACGCACGAAGCGCAAGCGAGCCCCGCCCCGCCCCGGGCAGCCCGCGAGCCGGGCGCGACGCGTGCCGTCGGAGACCGGGCGCTCCGTTTCCCGTGGCGGGCATGGAGCGGCGCGCCCCGTTGTCGAGCCCGAGGAGACTGCCGGCCGAACGGCGTCCCCCCGTGAGGATCGAGCTCCCGGCCTCCCTACTCGCCGCAGGCGAAGCGTTCCAGGCGCTCGGCTTGGCTGATGGTGATCTGGCCCCGTTCCATGGTGATCCAGCCGGCCTTCCGCCACGCCTGAAGCTGCTTGTTGACGCTTTCCCGAGAGCTGCCGACCAGTTGCCCGAGGGCCTGTTGCGACAACCGGCGCCGGATCGTGGTCCCGTGGGGCCCCACCACGCCGTGGGCCGCGGCGAAGTGCAGGAGGACCTTGGCCAGCCGCGCCGACAGCCCGAGGAACGCCACGTCCTCCAGGCGGGCGTTGGTGGTCCGGATGCGCTCGCAGAGGATGTTCAGGAAGTAGAGGCACAGCTCCGGTCGCCGGGTCAGGAACGCCCGGAACTGCCGGTGGGGTATCACCAGGACCTTTGTGGACCCCACCGCCACCGCGTTGGCGGTGCGCGGCCCGCCGTCAAGCAGTGCGATCTCGCCGAACAGCTCCCCCGGTCCCATGACACCGAGCATGAGCTCCTTGCCGGTGGGGGACGACACCGTGATCTTCACGCTGCCGTTCAGGATGCCGTACATCCCGCTCCCGGGCTCGCCACGCAGGAACAGGACCTCCCCGTCCTGGAGCCGCTTCGTGACGCTCAGCGCGAGGATCTCCTCCAAGATCGGGGGCTCCAGGCCCCGGAACAGCAGGTGGCGGGCGAGCAGGTGGCGCGTGTCGAGCATCGGTCCCCTCCGGCGACGGCGTCCGGCCCCGAGTCTCGCACATCTTGACGGCCAATTCGCGCCGGGTGTGAACCGCGTCACACCGGCGTTCCGGTCCGTGCTCCATCCTGGATACCAGGGGGAGGGCACCGGAGGACCCGCGTTGAACGTGAACCGGGCCTCCAGCCGCTTGGGGACGACGCGGTGCCGCGCATCGCGGAAAGCGCGGCGGGGATCACCGCGGCTCGGAGAGGGGGCGCGGCGACCCACGCGGTGCCGGAGCACCGAACCGGGGGTGTTCCGGCCCGGGCTCCGCCCGCTCGCAGCCGCCTCGATGGGGGGCGGCTGGGGGCGGGCGGGGCCTTCGGCCGGGACGGGCGGCTACGGGACGACCTCGAACACGTCGATGGCTCGCGCCTTGCCCTTCACCCGCGCCTCCGGCAGCGGCCGCAACGGCACCGTCCCGTTCAGCCGCCCGGCGGCCGCGCCCGTCAGCAGAATCTGCCCGCCCCGGGCCAGACTCGAGAAACGCGAGGCGACGTTCACCGTGTCGCCGATCACGGTGAACTCCATCCGTTCGGGAGACCCGATGTTTCCCAGGAAGACCTCTCCCGAGTTGATGCCAATCCCCATCTCCATCGTGAGGCCGTAGGCGGTCTGCCACCGCTGGTTGAGCGCGGCCATCCGCCCCATCATCTCCACCGCGGCCTCCACCGCATTGCGCGCCGGGTTCTCCAGCTCGATCAGGCTGCCGAACACGGCGACGATGGCGTCCCCGATGTATTTGTCCAGGGACCCGTTGTGGGCAAAGATGACCTCCGCCATCTCGGTGAAGTACTGGTTGAGGATCTGGACCAGCTGGTCCGGGGGGTGGTCCGCCGTGATGGTGGTGAAGTTGCGGATGTCGGAGAACAGCACCGTCACCTCCTTGCGGTCGCCGCCGAGGTTGAGCTGCATGTCCTGCTCCACCACCCGGTCCACGATCTGGGGCGAGAGGTAGCGTGACAGGTTGGTGCGCACGAGCTCCTCGTGCTTCATCTCCTGCGCCAGACGGGCGTTTTCCAGGGCGGCTCCGCCCTGGTGGGCCAGGGTGCTCAACAGGTCGATATCCTCGCGCGTGTAGAACCTTCCGGACTTCTTGTATCCCACCGCCAGGGCCCCCACGAGCGTCCCCTGGGCGGTGAGGGGGAGCAGCACGCTGACGCCCAGCTCCTCGAGCCGCCGCGCGCACGCCTCCTTCTGGACCTCGTAGGCCGGATTCTCGTCCACGTCGTACTTGGTGATGAGCTTGCGCTCCCGCATCAGGAGCTGCAGGACGGGGTCGTCGCAGTCGTACACGCCCTCCCGCCGCTTGGGCCCCTCCGAGCTGCCGGAGCGCTCCTCCACGAAGAAGTGCCGGCAGGTCATGGCAGCGCGGTCCAGGGTGATCACGCCGGCGGTGTCCACGAACATCTCGTCGCGCACCGTCCGCACGATGCGCTCCACGACCGCCCGCCGGTCGAGCAGCGTGGAGAGGGCCTCTCCCACGGCGATCACGGTGCCCTTGTAGTCCGCCTTGGCGCGGAAGAAGAGGCGCTCGACGGCCCGATGGACGCGCGTGTTCAGGGGGCTGTACAGGAGCACCACCAGAAGGGCGAAGACCACCGGATAGGCCTTCTGCGCCGCCTGCCCGAAGAAGGGATCGAGCACCAGCGCGACCGTCGCCGTCTGGATGCCGAAGTAGGCCATGGCCACCACCGCGATCATGATCACGTAGCCCAGGGCCCGCTTCAGGTAGACGTCGACGTCGAACAGGTTGTGGCGGATGATCGCGTAGGCGATGGAGGCGGGGAACAGGAGCAACGGGAGCGTGAGGTAGTTCGATTCGATCCGGACCCCCAGGAAGGAGCCGAATACCGCCTGCGACAACCACGCCACGGCGGGGATCGGAAATGCGACCGCAGCCCCGAGCAGGACCACCTGGGCCCGCTTGCGGGCGATGACCGAGGTGGGACGGAAGACCGCCAGGACAAGCGGGAGGAGCAGGACGACCGCCCCCACGATCCAGTAGACGAGCAGGGGCTGCCAGAAGGCGAGGAAGCGCTCGTCGGGATAGAGCAGCAGCATGGGCACCGCGCTCGCGGCCGACAGCAGGTACGGGAGCGCCTCGAGACCCGGGCGTCGCTCGAGCCACCCGACCTTGCGGGGGAAGTGCATCGCCAGGTGGATCGTGGCCCCGGGCACGAACGCGTTCGCGAGCAGGTACAGGCGCACGAACCCGAAGTGGGTGGACAGCACGTCGAAGATCGTGACCGAGTAGATGCTCATCAGGACGCACGCGAAGAAGAACACCCAGCTTCGGCGCGTGTTGAACTTGAGGATGATGACCGCCACGCCGATGCCCAGGTAGAACGTCGCCACCAGGGCCATCACGCCGTACGTCATCGCCAGGTCCGTCCCGGTGAACCGCATGGAGCGCACGCTCACCGACAGCGGCTGGCCCCGCCGCTCGACCGTGTACGTGAACGGCGTGCCCTCCGGCGCCGCCTCGACGATCCCCATCAGCGCCTGCATCGTGGAGACCGGGCGGCCGTTCACCGCCACCACCCGCTCCGGGTAGCGCAGGCCGGCCCGGGTCCCCGTCCAGCCGTACTGGCCCACGGTGGACACCGCCAAGCGCTCGTTGAGCAGGAAGCCGGGGAACACCCGGCCCACCCATTGGAAGGCGTTGTAGGTGCAGACCACCGTCACGGCGGCAACCAGCAGCAGGAGCGTCGCGGCGAACGCGGCCTGGAGCCCGTGGCGGGACAGGAACACCCGCAGCCGCTCGGCTCGGCTCTGTTCCCTCATGCGCGTCCCCCGGCCCCTTGGCCCCTCGGCGGCCGGAGGACGCAGGCCCGAAGGACCATCACCACCGCGAGGGCCATCATCGCCTGGGCGAACCGGTCGCCATGGCGCGTGTAGAAGGTCTCCGGACCGCGTCCCGGCAGCGTGTGGGTCAGGTTGCCGGCGACAAAGGTCTCCCGGGCGCCCTCGGTCACCGCGCCGATGATGCGGCCGGAGGGCGCGATCACCGCGGACACGCCGGTGTTGGCCGCCCGCACGACGGGCACGTTGTTCTCCACCGCGCGGAACACGTTCATCGCCAGGAACACGTACGGGATGTCCGTATCCAGGAACCAGGCCTCGTTGGTGATGTCGATCACGAAATCCGCGCCGTGCCGGACCGTATCGCGCACAAGGTCCGGGAAGATGGACTCCCAGCAGATCAGCACCCCGGCCACCCGTTCGCCCCCGCCGCCAAGGACGCGGAACAGGCCGACCCGGTCCCCGGGCCGAAACCTCCCGGCCAGCTCCCTCAGGTGCCGCGGCCAGGGAAGCCCGTCCCGGTGCGGGAGGTACTCCGAGAACGGCAGGAGCCGGCGCTTGTGATACTCCCCTCCCACCCTGCCATCCGGGGTGACCAGGACGGCCGCGTTGTAAAGCACCTTCCGCACGATGCGGAACGCCTCCCGGCCGTCGACGCCGCCCGGCACCAGCTCGAGCCGGACCCCGCCGACCTTGGGGCCGGTGGACGTTCCCACCACGATGGGCGCGGCAGCCTCGCGCGCCAGGGCCGAGATCGCGCCGCGCATCTCGGTGGACCGAAGCAGCGCCGCGGGCACGGTCGACTCCGGCCAGATGATCAGGTCCGTGGCCCCGGACTCGGCGGCATGCCGGGTCAGCGCCACGTGCTTCTGGAAGTGGGCGCGGACCCGGCTACGGTCCCACTTGATCCCCTGGGGGATGTTGCCCTGGATCAGCGTCACCCGGAATCCCGTGTCTCCCGGGGTCGCGGCCAGCCGGAACACGCCGAACAGCAGCACCCCGGCCAGCGCGACCCCCGCCGCCAGCGCCGCGGGCCGGACCGGCCTCCGGCGCACCAGCGCGTCGGCCACGGCCGCGTTGACCAGCGCCACGACGGCCGAAACGCCGTAGACCCCCGTCACGGAGGCGACCTGGATCATCGGCAGGTAGCCGTGCTGGGTGTGGCCCAGCATGCCCCACGGCAGGCTCAGGAACCCCGCGTGCCCGCGCAGGTACTCGATGCACACCCAGAACACCGGGACCGCCGCCCAGAAAGGCACGCCGCGCCGCGACACGGCGGCGACCGCCGCGCCGAACAGGCCGAACGGGGCGGCCAGGAACAGTCCCATGAGCGCGAAGTGCCAGACCCGCACCCCCTCGATCAGCAGCATCGAGCGGGACAGGGTCATGCTCAGGACGAGGCCGAACAGGAGGCACAGCGCGAACGCCCGGAGCGGCCGCTGGCGGTGGAGGGCCACCAGCAGCGGCACCAGGGCCACGTACGCGAGCCATCCCTGGTCGTACCGCGGGAACGCCGGCACGAGCAGGAGCGCCGAGGCGCACGCCAGCGCCGCCGCGTATCGCAGCCTCATCCCGGCCATGCCCCGGCCGCGGTCCGGCACCCATCCCTGGGAGGGCTTCGACGCGCGCCGGCCGCGCGCCGACCTTCCGCCGCCCGGTCAGTTATTGCCCGGGGTCTCGATCACCCACAACAGCTGGACCTCGGCCGCGAAGGTGTAGTCATCCCATGGCCCCGATCCCGGGACGTCGGTGAAGAACTTCGGGACACTGGACACGATGAACTTGCCGATCGAGTTATGCGGCGCGTGGAACATGCACACCCCGGGGACCCCGTAGGTGAAACCGATCAGGTCCTTCGCCTGCATCGCCTCGGGAACCCCCCCCGGCCACGCGGCTACATTGTTCTGGAGGGAAAAGGGCGTGCCCTGGCATTCCCCCGTCACCTGGATGATCGGCGCGCTGTAATAGATGAAAGCGGTCGCCCCGGGGCCGACGGCCATCTGGTCCTCCGGCAGGGGGTCCTGCCCCGGGTACGGTCCTGCGGCCTGGGTCAGGCCGGCCGTGCCCAGGACAAGCGAGAGCGCCAGCGCCGCGCGGACAGGGCCGTGGATTCCTTTGACACGTCTCATGGGTTCGATCCTCCTCATGGTGTGATTCCCCCACCCTCCCTACTGGCTGCGCCTTCTGCCGCCAATGGCAACGCCTCAGAAATACAGTTGCACGGTGGCGCTCACGTACCGGGACTTGAGGACGTTGTTCCTGCCGTCGAATCGGTTCCGGTACTGCAGCGTCGCCGCCCACGGGACCCCCGATCGCGTCCTCATGTAACGCGGCAGCGTGGAGTAGGTCATGCCCACGTAGTAGACCTCCTCCCGCCAGGCCGTCTCCTGCTCCAGCGACTCGTAGGCGAAGCCCATGCCGCCCGACACGTGGTCCCTGCCGCTGGCCTTGAGCTTGTAGCGGGCGAACACGCTGAGCGGCTCGGTGACGGCCACCGTGCCCGTCACGTCCAGGCCGTAGTGGTCCCCCAGGTTGCGCTTCACCTTCTCCCGGTTCATGGTGATCGGCAGGTTCACATCGTCCGGCACCCGGCGGACCTCCTTGTCCGGCAGCACCCACTCGTAGAGCAGGGTGACGTTCATCAGCACGCGGTCCCACCCGGTGAAGTCGTTGTTGGCGTGGAACAGCAGGGCATACGCCCCCTGGCCGAAGGGGTAGGCCATCAGGTTGTCCGGGTCGTTCACCTTGCCGGAGGGCAGGCGGACGGCGCCGGTGAAGGCCAGGCGCCAGTCGTCCGACTTGAGATACTGGTAGCGGCCGCCGACCTCGATGTCGGAGAAGCCGTGTCGCGACCAGCTCTCCACGGGCTGGTACCCGTACACCGAACCCAGCAGGGCCTGGACCTCCGCGGTGGTGATGAAGTGATCGAACGTCGGGTCCAGCACGGATACGATGTTTCCGCCCGTCCCGATCCCCACGTTCGCGTTGGTCGCGTCGGCCACCACCTCGGCGTCCACCTTGTTCTTCACCCACCAGTACGGGACCTTGACGCCGAGCGCGAACCGGTTCGTCACGCCGTAGGCATAGGTGAACTCGACGATCCGGAAGTCGTACTCGATGTCGACCACGCTGTCGCCCAGGACGGCGCCCGCGGGCAGCACGCCGGCGAAGACGGTGCTGTCCAGCGTGGTGTTGTAGTCCACGGCCACGTCCTCCACGTGGCCGTCGGCGCCGTAGCGCTGGTCCACGGGGAAGTAGAACTGCCCCTCCAGGGAGGCCCGCGAGACGCCCTTGGGGAGCACCCGGGCGTCCTCAGCCCGGGCGGTCGGGACGGCGAGCGGCGCCCCCGCCGTCCCGATCAGCAGCAGGAAGAGCACCGGCACGATGGCCGCCCGGCGCACAGGCGTGCGGGTCCCGCAGGCCATGACTACTGGAGCTTGAACCTGACCGTGTTGGAAATGAGCCTCCCCCCCACGGCCCCCTTGGCATCGGCGTCGGTCAAGTCCTCCCGTTTCTGGCCCCCGGCCAGAACGGAGGGCACCGTGACCAAGGAATCGGCGCGATAGACCCGGATCGGGAGTTCCGCATGCACCTCCCACGTGCCGGCCTTGTCCAGCTCGTACAGCGTGCGGACGTCGATCTCGGTGCTGACGGAATCTTGGGGGAGGAACCTGCGGGACAACTCCACGGCCCTCATCTTGCCGGTCGCGTCGACCACGGTATGAAGCGGGGGCGGCGTGCGGACCGGTCCCGTGTACGCCACCCGGCGTCCATCCGGGTCGCGGAAGACCAGGCGCGTTTTCAGCTCCCGGTCCGAAATCTGCCGCTTCGGCACCTGGATCGGCGCTCCGGAGCCGGAGTAGCTGATTGTCCACGTGATCTTCAGGGTCTCCGGGGGATTCAGGTCATACGTCGCAGGATCCTTGTCCAGCGCGATCTGCAGCTTGACATTCGAAAGGGGGGGGCCGGGGGAATGGGGGACCGCCGGGTTCCCACCCCCGTCCTTGGACTCGTTGATCGTGAGCTCCTTCCCCGGCTTTAAGGGAATGGTGCGCTCCCTTCCCGCGGCCAGCACGTACGTAAGGCCGACGACCAAAGCCGCTACCGCGATGAGGGTCCACGTGCGCTTCATGTCCCGGCCTCCTAGTTGTTATGGATCCAGATCTTGACATCCACCACGGCCGGCGACGCGAATCTGTTGTCGTGGTGCCAGTCCTTGGTCGCGTCGTACATGATGCCGGCAGGATCCGACGTTTGGTGGTCCGCGCCGACCGCGTGCCCCATCTCGTGGGTGATGACCTGCTTCAGGACCTGGGCTTCGCTGTATTCCGTGGGGTCTGGGGGTAGTTCCACGCCATGGGGACCCGTGCCCGGATACGGATTCTGGTCATCCTGGTCCACGTCGTAGGGAGATAGGTCGCGCTTGGGGTGGCCCGACACGGGGGGCACCCAGGCCCGGTCCACGTGGTCGCCGTCGAGGTTGCCGTCCTTGTCAAAGTCCTCTTTACTACCGCCGCGCGTACACGGCCCCCCCCCGGTAGGCACACCGTCGTCATCCTGGTCCTCCACCATCCAATCCACACCACACGTTCCCCCGGTCGGATCCAGCATGTTGTTCGCACCGGTCGGGAACGGGTCGGGGTGGCCGGTCGGTTCCGTGTCCCCGAGGTCTTCGTACGGCTTGTTTTCGAAGTAGCCTGTGACGCTCTTGTCGAAAACCCGGGCGGCAAGGTGCGATGGTTCGACTTCGCTGCCGTATTCGGTTTCGTTTCCGTTGGAGCTCTGACCGAGCGTGTCGAAGGACCAGTCGCGGGCGATGGGCATCTCCCGATTGATGAACCCGTCGTCCGCCTCGAAGAAATTGGCCTTGTCGTTCACGATGTCGAGCAGATCGATCTCATTTTGCTGGCTGAAGCTTCTCGGGTCTCCCCAGGCCCCGCTCTTGTCCCAGAGATGCACCTCGATCCCCTGCTGGTTGAAGGCATCCCCGATGGCGAACGGGGGGTCCGTAGCAGGATTGCTTGAAAAGCCCGAATAGGTGCCCGTGAAGTCCCCGTAGACAACGAACAGGTCGTATCGGGTCGGGTCAGTGCGGACATGGCTTCGGGTGGGCAGGGGCAGCCAGGCGATCGTCGCGTAGACGTTGTTCGGGTCCGGGTGCTGCGCCTTGTCTCCCCAGAAGAACCCACGGTATTCCTGAAACGCGGTGAGCCCGTCGCCGGTGCTGTCGACGTTGCCGCTGCTCTCGTTGTCGGTGCCTGCATCGTTGACGAGTGGATTGAGGCCGACCAGGTTCTCCCAATCGTCCGGCATGCCGTCCCCATCGGAGTCGAACGGCAGCGTCATGGTCGCGGACGCTGCGCCGGTCGCGCCGACCTGGATCCAGCCCCCGTAGTCGCGGGGATGCAACGTCATCGTGGTCGTCCACGTATTCCCCACACCCTCGTCGAAGTCCTGCTCCGGTGAAGGATTGGCGATCCCGTCGTTGGTGTAATCCCCCGGTGTTTTCTGCGACACGTTCGTGACGGCGAGATTGACCGGAAGCGGGGCGCTGGCGGGGTCAACCTGCACCGCACCCGTAGTGGCGTCGATCACCCGTGCCACCATGGTGACGGGGACCGGAGTCCCCGTGCCCGGGGCCACCGTCCCGCCGTTCGGGAGCCACTGGTAAACACCGTCGGACACCTTGAACGATCCGCCCGGCGCCGGATGGGTCCAAGTGCCCGGCGCATCCACCTCGGCCTGGAGCCTGAGGCCAATGATCAGCCCGGCCTCAGACATGGGTGGCAAGACCATCCACGCCGCCAGCAGCCCCGCCGCCATCCAGATCCCCCAGCCCCCCGGTCTCGTCCGGATTTCCATCACTCCCCCTCCCCCTCTAGGTGCCTGACTCCCGGTCGGCGTCGAATGGACGCCGCACCGCGCCGACCGGCCGGTCGGCCACCCCCCGGAACCTCGCGGAACCGCCATTGGAACGGGTTGTGTCGGGCTGACCCGGGCGGGCGCGGACCGGTCCGCAGGCCGGGCACACCAAGCCGCGGCGCGCCGCGGACGGAACCCGGCGTCCCGACACGGCGCTTGGCCGAGTTCGCGGGCCCCGCATCCCCTCCGGGGTTCCGGCAAGCCGGACCCCGGTTGAGGTCAGGACGTTCGGCTTCGCGGCCACGTAAACGTGGCCTGCACACCCCACCTGTTCCGACCATTGGCGCGGCCTCCCCCGACCGGCACACTGCGCCGGTACGGCTCGCCCATGGACTCCAGCGTCTCCCTCGGACAACCCCCCATGTCCGAAGGACACCGATCGGAATACCGTTGGTACGTGCCTTTCCATATAGCAGATCAACTCCTCCAACCGCAACGAACCGCGCGGAAAACGTCAAGTTCCCCTCCACAGCCTCGAGGCATGCCGGCGGATGCCGGCCGGACCCGGGCGGAGTCAGGCGCCCCCCACCGAACGCTCGATACCCGGTGTTTCTTGGCCCCGACTCTGTGCGGGGGATTCCCGGGGACCACCCGTGGCCCGCGGTCCGCGCCGGGATCGGTCCCGGGGGCCGGCGCAGGGGGCCGGGGCGCCCGGCTGAGGATCTCCTCCCGGCTGCCTCCCAGGGCCCGGTACCGTTCCAGGCTCCGCAGCGCCAGCGCCTCGTCGCCCACGAGCTCGAAGTACAGGAACAGCCGGGCGTGGAACTCCGGATCCTCCCGCGTCAGGGGCACCCCGCGCATGCGGAGGGCGGCGGCGTCGGCGTAGCGCGCTCGGCTCTCGTACAGCCCCGCGACCCGGTCGAGCAGCGCCCGGTCGAGGGGCAGCACGACCAGCACCGCTTCGTGCAGGGTGATGTCCTGGTTGCAGCACGCACCGTCCAGCGTGACCAGCAGGTAGGTCCGGGCGGAGGCCTCCGTCGGGTCGAGGGCGATCGCCGCCGCCACGGCGCGCAACCCGTGGGTCGTCTCGCCCCGCTCGACCATGGCGCGCCCGGCCCCGAAGTACCGCCTGGGGCCGCCGGCCTGCGCCACGGCCCCCGGTAGCACGGCAAGAAGCACGGCCACGGCGGCCGACTTCACTGCACTGGATGTCCCGATCCCGGTCATTCCGCGTCCTCCCCGATCCGCCCGCCCCGGATGATGCATCCGACTATGGCGCCGGACGCCGGAGGAGGCTGTGAAGTGCTTCACAGATGGGGTGAGAACGCGGGTGCCGCGGACCCGCGGGGAGGGCCTAGATCGTGACCTCCATCCCGTCCTCGAGGACCGTGAGCCGCTCAAGGCCCAGGGCCCCGAGCTGGGCACGAATCTGCTCCCGGTAACGGGGCTTCATGTGATAGGCATGGACCGGCAGGTCCGGCCGCCCGAGCTTCCCGAACTCGACCGCGAACTGGCGCGGCGTCAGGTGCCCGGTCTCCGCCGCCAGCTGCGCCAGCTCGTCCGGGAACGAGGCCTCGATGAACGCGGCCTTCAGATGGGGATCTTCCTTGGCGGCGGCCCAGATCCGCCCCGTCCGGCCCGTGTCGCCACTGTAGACGAATGAGCTGGTCCCGCGGCGGATGAGGAACCCCGCGCTCGCCACCGGGTGATCCACGACGAAGGCCCGGACCTCCAGGTCCCCGACGGTCATCGACTCGCCCTCGGTGAGTGGCCGAAACGCGAACACGGGTCGGTCCGGGTCCGGGATGCGGGTGAAGTCCGGCCACAGCCGGCCGTTGAAGAAGTCGCGCCGCAGGTCTGCCACCACCTCAGGCAGGGTGATGAGGGACACCGGCTCCCGACCTTCGGGCACGAACAGGTTCTCGGACAGGTAGGCCAGGGCCTGGACATGCTCCAAGTGGACGTGGGAAACGAGGATGTGACGGATCCGCCGCTGCGCCTCCAGGCTCAGGGCGGACGCGGCGGTCCCGGCGTCCAGCAGCACCGTGTCGTCGATGAGGAAGCCGCACGGGGCGCATCCCGGCATCGCCCCCCCGTAGGCACCCAGCACGTGGATTTTCACGAGTACCTTTCCTCCGGGCTCCATGCCGGCCATCGCAGACGCCCGGGCCGGGCGCGGTGCCGGCAGACATCTCCACCGAACCACAGGGATTGCCGCAACGGGGCTTCCCGCCGCGACGCATGTCGAATCGCCACGCGGCGCGGTGCCGACCGCGGTCCCCGCCGCCGCCAAACCCCGACGTCCCGCGACCCGGCTTCGACCGGGGCCGGCGCGGTTCCCGCGTGAGCGGCCGCCACCCGTTCTTCCGGCCCTGGCGGCGGCATCACCGGCCCTTCCCGATCCGGGGAACCGGCGCGCGCCTGGGCTTCTGAGGGGCATCCGCTCATGGCTTGCAGGTTCGCAGAAGAGATCCCGCGTGGCTGTGAACCCCGTCACAGCCGTCCGCTTCTCCACGTTCGAAACTCAAGGTGAAGACAACGAACGGAGGAGGACGTGTCATGAGCTGCATCAACCACGGATCAGCCCTGGGAGGGCTCACGCGGGCGCTGATCGTGTGGGCTGGCGTAACGGGGATCCTCGCGCCCGCCGCGCCGGCCCCGGCTGCCGACGTGTCCGTCCGGAGCTATTTCGAGGCCGCCAGAGCGTTCCTCGGGGAAGGCGACGGGGCCAGGGGCCTGCCGCTCCTGGCCGCCGCGGCAGTCGCGGGCCGCGACATGGGGCCGGCCCAGGTCTACCTGCTGGGGGTGCTCAATCAGACCTGCTTCGAGTGGGACCTCGCGGGCCTGGAGGCCGCGCGGCCGGTGCTGCCCGACGACCCGGCGCTTTTGGAGTGCCTGGGGCGTCGATACGAGGGCCAAGGCCGCTACGACGAAGCCGAGTCCGCGTTCTTGCGTTGGGCCGGGTCCCACCCGGAGCTGGCCGAGCCCTACGCCCGCGTGGGCGAGCTGTACGTGACCGCGAAGCGGCCGGACCGGGCGCTGGCGGCCTTTGCCCGCTACCGCGAGCTCAATCCGGGCAGCAACTACGCCGTACGCCGGATGGCGGACGTCGCCGTGGACCGGGTCGAACGGTTCTGGCCGCGCGCGTCGGTCCCCGCCAAGGTGATCTCTGCGCCCGGACCCCCGCACCTCACGGCGGGACCGGACGCGGAGGCCCAGTTTGGCCTGGCGGTCCGCTATCAGCACGGCCTGGGGGTGCCGGTGGACCCCACCCTGGCGGCCGAGGCGTATGCCCGGGCCGCCCGGCTGGGGCACCCGGTAGCCCAACTTCGCCTCGCCGTGCGGCTGCAAGAAGGCCACGGGATCGCACGCGACCCGGAGGCGGCCGCCCGCTGGCTGGCCCGGGCCGCGGAGAGCGGCGTGCCGGAGGCCCAACTCCGCCTGGCGTTGGCGTGCCTTACGGGGAACGGCCTTCCCCGCGATGCCGCCCAGGCGGTGTCGTGGAGCCGGCGGGCGGCGGTCAAGGGCCTCCCCGAAGCCCAATTCCTGCTGGGCACGCTCTACCAGTACGGCATCGGGACCGGGAGGGACGCGGACACCGCCACCGAATGGCTCCTGAAGGCCGGCGCCACGTTCCTGGAGACGGGGAAGTGGCGCGCGGGGCGTGCGGCGGTGCTTGCGTCCTTCGAGGCCGAGCGGCCCGGTCCCCCGACCGGGCCCCGCGACTGACGGCGGCAGGGAACGAGCCAGACCGCAAGAGGGGGACAACGCCATGAACACGATGCACGAGAGGGGCACACGGCTCCGTCGCCTGGGACGCGGCGCTGCTGTGTGCGGGCTCGCCGTCGCCTGCCTGTGGGGCGGGGCGGGCCCGGCCCGGGCCGACACACCGAAGGTCCGGGGATATTTCGAGGTGGGACGGGCCCTTGTCGAGCAGGGCCAGGCCCACGACGGGCTGCTCTACGTGGCCGTCGCAATCGCGGTCTCACCGGCCGACCTGGCGGCCCAGACCTACCTGCTCACGGTCCTGGACCGGGACTGCTGCCGCGCCGTGCTGGGCCTGCACGAGTCGCTCCACGCCGTGCTGCCGGGCTACCGCCCCCTGACGCAGCGGCTGGCGCGGTTGAAGGCAGGGCGGGCGCGGGACGGTGAGGTCGCCGTCGCGGTGTCGCAAGACGGCAGACCGCCAGCCGGCCCCGGGGAGCTCGTCCGGGTGGCGAGCCGGACGGAGCCCCGGCGAGTCGTCTCTTCCAGCCTGGATGCCCCGGGTGGACCCGGCGATCGGCCCGAGGCCTCCGCATCCACCCTGGCGATGGCGTCTTCCGGTGACGGGACGGTCCCGCCGGGCAGACAGTGGAACCCGGTCAGCCTGGAGCCGGATGCGCGAACGGGCAACCCCATGGCCATGTTCGTGACGGGGCGCAAGTACATCGTGAACGGCACGAACGCGGGCAGGCAGGACTGGATCGAGCGGGGACTCGCGTACCTGGACGGGTCTGCCAAGCAAGGCTTCACTGCGGCGCGACGCTTCCTCGGCGCCCTCTACCTGTCGGGTGAGTTGGTCCCCCCGAACGTCGCGCGCGGCATCGCCCATTACGAGCGCGCCGCCAGCGCCGGGGACGTGATCGCCCAGCGGCAGCTGGCGGACATGTACTACGACGGGGTCCACGTCCCGCAGAACTACTCCCGCGCGGTGTTCTGGTATCAGACGATCCTGCACAACCCGAACGGAGGGCAGACCGCGTACAAGAGCGACGAGACCTGGCGGATCGAGCTGCGCCTCGCCGGCCTCTACCTGGAGGGCAAGGGCGTGGACAAGGATCCGATCCAGGCGCGCGCGCTCTGGGAGCACGCCGCGCGATCCTCGAAGGCCCCGCCCGCCCTCGAGGCGCTCGGCGAGGCCTTCGAGAAGGGCCTGGGCGGTGACCAGCGCGACCAGCATGCCTTGATGATGTATGCGGCCGCCGCACGCGGCTACCTGGACCACGGCTACGAATACGGCCTCGACCCCGACGCGGCGCGGCACGAGGCCCGCACGATCCTGCGCGCCATGGAGCGGATCGGCCCCGAGGCCCGGCTGACCCGCGAGCTCAGTGGTCGACTTGCGGCCTTGTCCGCGGCGCCCTAGCGTCCCCTCGTGGACTCCACCCAACGAGTGCGCGGGCGAGGCGCCGCGGGCAAGCCCGTCACGCGGGGGCCGACGGCCGGAAGCCCTGCCGTCGGCCCCCGCTGGGGTCGATCCCATTGATGACAAGTCGGTCGGGTTCCCGGCCTCGCGGGGTTCTGGATGCCGGGTGCTCCCATCCGGCTCCCGGCCGTCGGCGTCCGTTCCGCGGACAACGGGCCTCACATCGGAATCGGTATCGCGCGCCTCCGCGGCGATCGAACGGATGCAACAACGTATTGGAAAATCAGGAGGCAGCTATCGGGGTCTCCGAAATTCCTCTACGACCCGTGCCACTGAGAATCACCCCCGAAATCGGCCGGATGGCCACGGACCTACCCGGAACTTACGGGACAAGAAGAAGCCCGAGCCCCCTTATGGGACGCGGGCGGTGTGGACTTTCTCGGACTGTGGCGGAAGGCTATCGAACCTGAAATCCAACCGGTTGATCGCTCGAGATTCGCCCCGATTCGGTCTCCGAAGATGCCCCCATGGTTGCCCCACGCCTCCAGGTCCCTGGAGGAAACGACTAGCGCCGCCCGGTTCGTCAGGCACCTCCCCCGCCCCCCGGGATGCCCGCACCACGACGCAACCGGCACCGCACGCCTCACAGGTGTGTCGCACCGAACCCCACACGCGTGAGAATCCTCGGGGTTGACTGATCGAGCCTCCGCTTGCGGTCAGGGTGTTGCCGGTCCCCGACAGGCAACGTCCTTCGGCCGCCTTGACAGGCGGAGCCGTGCGCACCACCATCGGGGTCCGCCTTCCGGCATCCAGTCCCGGCGGATCGCGGCCCGCGCGAGCGGCGGGGCCGGGATCGATGCCGGTTCGGAGACCCGGCCCGGCGCGCGGAGCGGGGCCCGGAGCCGCCTTCCCATCCGCGGTAGCCCGCCGGACCGGTATCGGGAAGGCCGACCGGCCGATGTCTTTCGTCACCCTGCAGACGCGCACCCCCCGGGCCGCCCGCTGGCTGCTGGCGGCGATCGCCCTCCTGGCCCCGGTCCTCGCGGCGGGCGCCGCCCCGGCACGCACCCCGCCCGGGGTGCTGGTGGTGGGACAGGTGGCCGAGCCCAAGTCCCTGGACCCGGGCGCGGTCACCGCGCTCAACGACTTCCGGATCCTGGTGAACCTGTACGACGGCCTGGTGCGGTACCGGCCGGGGACCCTTCGGATCGCGCCGGCCCTGGCCACCTCGTGGACCGTGAGCGAGGACGGCACTCTCTACACGTTCCGCCTGCGGGAAGGCGTCAGATTCCACGACGGCACGCCGTTCGACGCGGAGGCTGTGAAGTTCACCTTCGACCGGATGTTGGATCCCAAACACCCCCAGCATGACACCGGGCCCTTTCCCCTGGCCGACTTCTTCTTTGGCCACGTGCGGGCGGTCACGGTGGTGGATCCGCACACGGTGCGGTTCCGCCTGGACGCGCCCTACGCGCCGTTCCTGTCGAACCTCGCCTATCCCACGGCCCTGATCGTCTCTCCCGCCGGCGTCCGCAAGCACGGCGCCGACTTCGGCCGCCACCCGTCCGGCACCGGCCCCTTCCGCTTTGAGCGGTGGGACGCCAACCGCCGGGTGGTGGTAGAGCGCAACGACGGCTACTGGGACGGAGCGCCGAAGCTGGACGCCGTGGTGTTCCGCCCCCTCACCGACCCCACCACCCGGGTCACCGAGATGCTCTCCGGCGGGCTGGACCTGATGCTGGAGGTGCCCCCCGACCAGGTGGCCGCGTTCACTGGGGACGACCACTTCCGGCTGCTCCGGAAGCCCGGTCCGCACCTGTGGTTCCTCATCCTCAATACTCGCGAGGGACCCTTCGCCGACCGCCGGGTGCGGCGCGCCGTGGACTACGCGATCGACCGCGAAGCCCTGGTCGACCAGTTGCTGCAGGGCAATGCCGCCGTGGCCTCGGGGGTGGTCCCGGCCGCCTTCGCCTGGGCCCACGACGCGAGCCTCGCACCCACGTTCCACGACCCGGACAAGGCCCGGGCCCTGATCCGGGAGGCGGGGCAGGAAGGCGCCGAGATCACCTTCTACGTGGCCGAGGGGGGCTCCGGGATGCTCGACCCGGTGCCCATGGGCACCGCCATCCAGGCCGACCTGGCCCGGGTGGGCCTGAAGGTCACCATCGAGACCTACGAATGGAACACCTACCTGCGGCGGGTGAACGCCGGGCTGGCCGGCAAGGCGGACATGGCCGAGATGGCCTGGATGACCAACGACCCGGACACGCTGCCCTACCTGGCCCTGCGCGCCGAGGCCTGGCCAAAAAAGGGCGGGTTCAACTCCGGGTACTACGCCAACCCCGAGGTGGACCGCCTGCTGGATGCGGCCCGCCGCGCCACGGACCGGGACGAGCGGGGCCGGCTGTACCGGCGGATGGAGCGCATCGTGAGCGCGGACGCCCCGTGGGCCGTCATCGCCAGCGGCAAGCAGACCGCCGTGACCACCGACCGGGTGCGGGGCTTCTCCCTGGAGCCCTCCTTCTCCCTGTTGCTGTGGCGAACCGGCAAACAGTAGGCTGAGCCCGACGGGCCCCGGCAACTCCGCCACGCCCTTCGGGAGCGATGTACGGGTACGCATTTCGACGCCTCCTGCTCGCGGTTCCGGTCCTGCTCGGGGTCTCCGTCGTCGTCTTCCTGCTCATGGCCGTGATTCCGGGCGACCCGGCGCACGCGATCCTGGGCCCCTACGCCACCCCCGAAAACGTCGCCCGCCTGCAAGCCGAGCTGGGCCTCGACCGGCCCCTTCCCGAGCGCTACCTGGTGTGGCTGGACAACCTGGCACACGGCGACCTGGGCCGCTCCTACAGCCTCAACCGGCCCGTGCTCGACGAGGTGACCGAGCGGCTCGGCCCAACGCTCCTGCTGGCGGGCACGGCCTTGCTGCTGTGCACCCTGATGGGCTTGGCCGCCGGGGTCGTGGCCGCGGTCCGCCAATACGGCTGGCAGGACCGGGTGCTGACCCTGCTCGTGCTGGTGGGCATCTCCACGCCGTCGTTCTGGCTGGGCCTGGTGCTGACCCTGGTCTTCTCGGTGCAGCTGCAGTGGCTGCCGGCCAGCGGCATGCACGCCCCCTACGGGGCCTCGGGGGCCCTCGACGTGCTGCGCCATCTGCTGCTGCCCGCCGTGACCCTGGCGGTGGTGGCCGCGGGGGTGATCGCGCGGCTGACACGGGCCGGCATGCTGGAGGTGCTGCGCCAGGACTTCGTCCGCACCGCCCGGGCCAAGGGGGTCAGGGAGGCGCGCGTGGTGTTCCGGCACGCGTTCCGGGCCGCGCTCGTGAACCTGGTGCCGGTGATCGGGATCCAGACGGGGTTCGTGATCGGCGGTGCCGTGTACATCGAAACGGTGTTCCAGTGGCCGGGGATCGGCCGCATGCTGGTGGAGGCGATCTCGGCCCGCGACGTGCTCCTGGTGCAGGGCGGCGTGCTGGTGATGGCGGGCGTGTACGTCCTGATCAATCTGGCGGCGGATGTGGTGCAGCACGCGCTCGATCCGCGGATCGGCACGTGACGGACCCCCGCTCCGGCGCCGGCCGCCCCGGCGGGTGGGCCCTGCTGGCCCGTAACCGGATGGCGGCCGGGGGCCTGGTGGTCGTGGGCGCGGTGGCGGCGGTCGCGCTCGCGGCGCCCCTGCTTCCCCTGCCCGACCCCGACGCCACGCGCCTGGGGGAGCGCCTCATGCCCCTCTTCAGTCCGGGGCACCCACTGGGGACCGACCCCCTGGGGCGGGACCTGCTGTCCCGCATCGTGTGGGGGACACGGGTGAGCCTGGCCGTGGGGGCGGTGGCGTCCCTGTTCGCGGCCGTGGCGGGTTCGGCGGTCGGGGTGGTGGCCGGCTACCAGCGGCGCTGGCTCGACAGCCTGCTGATGCGCGGGATCGACGTGCTGATGGCCTTCCCCTACCTGCTCCTGGCGCTCGCCATCGTGGCCGCGCTGGGCCCGGGTTTGGTCAATGCCATGCTGGCGATCTCGGTGGTCAACATCCCGTTCTTCGCCCGCACCGTGCGCGGCGCCACCCTGGGCGTCGCCGGGCGTCCCTTCGTGGACGCGGCGCGTCTGGCGGGCATGGGTCACGCCCGTATCCTGTGGGGCGAGGTGCTGCCCAACGTCCTGCCCGTGATCGTGATCACCCTGACCACCACCCTGGGCTGGATGATCCTGGAGACGGCGGGCCTCAGCTTCCTGGGCCTGGGGGCCCAGCCGCCGCAGGCGGACCTGGGCTCCATGCTGGGCGAGGGACGGGGGCTCATCGTCACCGCCCCCCACGTGGCCACGGTCCCGGGCCTGGTGATCCTGCTGCTGGTGATCGGCATCAATCTGCTGGGGGACGGCATCCGCGACGTGCTCGACCCGCGCCTGCGGGCGGGCGTCCCGGAGCGGCCCGGCATGGCCACGGCGGTGGGTCCGAAGGTGGGCGCGGAGCCCACCGCCGAATCGGGGGGCGCGGTCCTCGCGGTGACCGGGCTGAGCACCCGGTTCCGGCTGGGCGGCCGCACGGCGCGTGCGGTGGAGGACGTGAGCTTCACCGTCGGGCGCGGTGAATGCCTGGGGATCGTGGGCGAGTCGGGTTGCGGCAAGTCGGTGACCGCCCTGTCGCTCCTGCGGCTCGTCCCCACGCCGCCGGGCGAGGTCGACGCGGGCCGGGTGGCCTTCGGCGGCCGGAACCTGCTGGCCGTGGCGCCGGCCGAGCTGACCCGGTTGCGGGGCGGCCGCATCGCCTACGTATTCCAGGACCCGGACACCTCCCTGCACCCCATGATCCCCGTGGGGTGGCAGATCGCCGAGGCGGTCCGGGTGCACCAGGGGGTCGGGTGGAGAGCGGCGACGGCCCGGGCGGTGGCGCTGCTCGGACAGGTGGGCATTCCCGACCCCGCCTCCCGCGCCCGCGCCCACCCCCACGAGCTGTCCGGCGGCATGCGGCAGCGTGTGGCCATCGCCATGGCCCTGGCCAACGATCCCGAGCTGCTGGTGGCGGATGAGCCCACCACCGCCCTCGACGTCACGGTGCAGGCCCAGGTCCTGGGCCTGCTGGACCGCCTGCGGCGGGAGCGGGGCATGGCCGTGATGCTCATCACCCACGACTTCGGCGTGGTGCGGGAGGTGTGTGAGCGTGTGGTCGTGATGTACGCCGGCCGGGTGGTCGAAACGGGGCCGGTGCGGGACGTGGTCGGCATGCCCCGCCACCCGTACACGCGCCGCCTGATCGCCTGCGCGCCTCGGGTGGGGGAGGCCGATCGGCCGCTGACGGAGATTCCCGGCCTGCCGCCGGCCCCGGACACCCTCCCGCCGGGGTGCGCGTTCGCCGACCGGTGCGAGCTGGCGGTGGCCGCCTGCCGCGCCCCCGTTCCACTGGAGACGCCCACGGCAGCCCGCACGGTGCGGTGCATCCGCTGGCGCGAGGTGGGACCGTGACCGGGGGGTCCCTGGTGGCGCAGGGCCTCACCCGTGTGTTCGCCGGCGGCCGTACCTGGAGCGGGCGGCGGCGGCGGGCCGTGCAGGCGGTGCGGGACGTCGACCTGCGCCTGGAGCCGGGCCGGACCCTGGGATTGGTCGGGGAATCGGGATGTGGCAAGACCACCCTGGCCCGCATGCTGGCAGGCCTCGACCGGCCGAGCGAAGGACGGATCGGGATCCAGGGCCGGCAGCTGGCGGAACCCGGCCGGTGGCATCGGACCGGGTTCGCAGGGCAGGTGCAGTACGTGTTCCAGGACCCGGTGGGGGCCCTGAACCCGCGCAAGACGGTCGGCCGTATCCTGGAAGGCCCCCTGCGCTCCCTGCTGGGCATAGCCCCCACGGCTTGCAGGGCGCGGGTCGGCGAGTTGATGGAGCAGGTGGGACTGGCCCCGGCGCTCGCCGAGCGGTACCCGCACGAGCTGTCCGGAGGCCAGGCCCAGCGGGTGGGGATCGCGCGGGCCTTGGCCGCCGAGCCCGCGTTCCTGGTGCTCGACGAGCCGGTGTCGGCCCTGGACGTGTCGGTCCAGGCCCAGATCCTCAATCTCCTACGCCGCCTGAAGGGCGCCACCGGCCTAGCCTACCTGTTCATCACCCACGACCTGGCGGTGGTGGAGACGGTAGCCGACACGGTGGCCGTCATGTACCTGGGACGGGTGGTGGAGGAGGGCCCACGGCAGCGTGTGTTCACCGCCCCCCGCCACCCCTACACGTGGCTCCTGCTCGCCAGTGTGCCGGGTTCCGGGCGCGCGGCGTGGGCCGTTCCCGCCGGGGGCGAGCCCCCCGACCCCGCCCATCCTCCCCCCGGCTGCGCATTCGCCCCGCGCTGTCCGCGGGCGCGGGCGGACTGCGAGGCGGCGTCACCGGCCCTGGAGGGACCGCCCGGCACCCATCCGGCGGCATGCCTGTTCCCCCTCGGTCCCGGCGAAGTGCCCTAGGCGCACGCAAGGGGGCTTGGCCGGATCCCGTCGCCGGAGCGGTCCCGATCGGGTACGCGAGGGGCGATTGTCGTAGCGCACCTGGCTGGAGATGGGCCGCACCCCGTATCTCGGGGGCACGCTGCCCCCCAAGTCGGTGGAGCGGGCGGCAATTTCGGAGGCAATCGCTCCCCCACCCGTCGACCGTTTCCGTCCCGGTCAAGGTACGGTCCAAGCTGGGCCGGGCCGGGTCGAAGAGCAGCCTCGCCTACCGGACTGGCATCGTGGCACCACCGGCTGCCCACCGATCAGCTCAACGAGGTCCCGCAGCTTTCCGGTCGCGTCCAGCGTCGCCTTGTCGTGATACCGACCAACGTGCCGGCAGTGCTTGTCCGGCGCCGCGTTGCGGTGTGGCGGGCCGACCGTCGTGGCCGTGACCGACACGAAGCCCGCGGGTCACCCCGGCCACCTGGACACCGCTTGGTCCAGGGTCGCGAGCAGCGCGTCGAACCCGAAGGGCTTTTCCAGGAAGCCGTCGTACCCCCGGCCACCGGTTTCCCGCGTCACGGTCTCCTCCGAGAAGCCGGACATCAGCACCACCGGAACGTTCGGGCAGGAGTCCTTCAACGCCTTGAGCAGGTCCGTGCCGTGGATCTCGGGAAGCATGAGGTCGAGCAGCACCACATCGACGCCCCCCTCTCGTTCTCCGATGAGGTCCAGCGCGGTCCGCCCGTCCGGAGCCGCCAGGACGTTGAACCCGGCGCCTTCCAGAAAGGCCCTCACGACGCCGCTGAACTCCGCGTCGTCCTCGACGAGCAGGATGGACCGGAGACCGGTTGGCTGCGGAGCCGGGGCCTTGTCCGCCTGTCCCCGGGCGGGCGGACTCCGCTCGGCAGTCGCCTCCTCGGAGGCCGGAAGGTACAGCCAGAAGGTCGTCCCCCGGCCGGCCGAACTCCCATAGGTGAGCTCACCGCCGTGCTGCCGGGCGATGTTGCGGGCCGTCGCCAGGCCCAAACCGGTCCCCTCGCCCCGCCGCTTGGTGGTGAAGAACGGCTCGAAGACCTGACCTCCGATGGCGTCCGGAATCCCGGCGCCTTCGTCCCGGACGGCGATCGCCAGGTAGGCCCCCGGCGCCAGGCCCGGTGGCGTTCCCGCGGCATCCTCGCGCACCTCCCGATTGGCGGCCGAAACCTGGAGCCTGCCCCGTCCCGCGGCCAGGATGGCCTCACGCCCGTTGAGACAGAGGTTCATGAGTACCTGTTGAATCTGCCCCGGGGTCGCCCCGCACGGGCCGGAGATCCGGATCGATCTCGCAATCCAGGGCAACGGGCGGACCCGGGCGTTGGGCCAGCAACTCCACCGTCTCCTCGATCAGCTCGCCGACATCCACCTGTTCTTCCCGCATCCGGCCGCGGCGGGCGAACCCGAGCAGGTTCCGGGTCATCCCCGCCGCGCGCTCGGTCGCCCGTTTGAGCGTTTCGAGCTTGGCCAGGCGCGGATCGTCCGGGCCGGTCTCGGCGCGCAGCATGTCCGTGCATCCGCGGATCGTCGCCAGAAGGTTGTTGAAGTCGTGGGCGATTCCACCCGCCAGCGTGCCCATGGCCTCCAGCTTCTGCGCTCGCACCAGGTCGTCCTGCAGGCGCCGCACCTCGGTCAGGTCGGTAAAGGCCACCCCGCACACCGTTTCCCGGCCCTCCATCCCCGGTCTAAGGTCGGCCGTCATCAGCACGGGCACGATAGCGCCGTCCACCGCCTTGAGCCCCACCTCGCGTTCCCGGATGGTCTTCGTTCGAAACAACTCCTCGCGCAGCGATGCCCATCGCCCGGCATCGGCCAGGACGTCGTCCGCCAGGGACCGGCCGATCACCTCCGCCGGGAAGCGGTATGCCAGTAGCCGCACCAGCGCGTTGTTCACGTCCCCGACCGTGCCGTCGGACGTGCAGATGCAGAGCGGCTGGCCGATCCCCTCGAACAACTCGCGGTACTTGCGCTCCGACCGGACAGTCGCCTCGGTCGTGTCCGCCAGGGCGCCGGCCATCTGGTTGAACTCGCGTCCCAGGCGGCTGAACTCATCCGCACCGGCCAGCGCGATCCGGTGCGACAGATCGCCCTGACCGATGCGCCGGACCCCGTCGGAGAGAGACCGGAGGGGCCGCGTGGCCTGGCGGACCAACAGCAACGCGGCCACGGCGCTCAGCCCCAGTAGCACGCCGGCGGTGATCAGCGTATTGCGGACGGTGTTCCGCCATGCCGTGACGATGGAAAGACGGGACAGCCCAACCGAGACATACCCCACGAGCGCCCCTGAATCGGCGTTGCGAACGGGCGCGAGAAAAGCGCTGATGATCGTCCCGCCTTTGTCCTCCACCGGAAAGGACGTGTAGCGGAACAAGCCCTCCGCTGTCGCTTCGTCAAAACCGAAATCCGGTGGATACCGTCGGGTCCCGGGCCCCACGCGCACGATTGGATCGCGCGCGGAGTCGTACACGTCTACGAACTCGACGTCTGGGAGTGGAACAAGGCTAGAGGCGGTGTAGTAAAGAGACTCTGACCGCTCCGTCTCGATCGCCAACCCGTTGGCATCCCCGTACGCCTCGACGATGGACCGTCCTTGGCGGAGCAGTGCCTCCTCGAGGGCGCGGTCCTGTCCCATGAGGAACAGCGCCGCCGCGCAGCCCAACGTGACCAGGACCATGGCGGCGACCATCAGGTACGCCTTGGCCCCGAATGACAGACGCCGGATCATCCACCTCTACGCCAAGCGGTCGTCCCGGGCCCTGCGGATCGCCTGCTACACCCTAAGGGGACCTGCGCTCATACCACCGATTCAAGCGGAATTGCCCGTCGTTGGCAAATCGAGAAGGGCCCGACTAGTATTCTCCCTTGGCCAGGGACGGCATGCATCTGCACGATGTGCCGCATGCGGAATCAGGCATTCAGCCATACGGACACCCCGACCGTTTTCATCGTGGACGATGACGCGGACCTGCGCGCCACACTGTGCATGATGGCCGAGTCAGTCGGCCTGCGCGTTGTCGAGTACGGGGACGCCTCCGCCTACCTCCAGGACTACGACCCCGCCCGGCCCGGCTGTCTGGTGCTCGACCTGCGCATGCCCGGGCGGAGCGGGTTGCATCTGCAGGAAGAACTCGTCAGACGGGGAAGTCCTCCGCCAATCATCTTCCTGAGCGGTCACGGCAGCATTCCTGCGGCCATGAAGGCCGCAAAGGCCGGAGCGGTGCATTTCTTCGAAAAGCCGTTCGACGCGCAGGACCTGCTGGACTGCATCCAGCAGTCCATCGCCGATGATGCCCGCGAGCGGGCCGGCCGAACGGCCCTCGAGCAGGTGCGTGCCCGGTTGACCACGCTCACCGCCCGAGAGCGGCAGGTGCTCGACTTGGTTGTGGCCGGGCACGCCAGCAAGGTCATCGCTGCCGACCTGGGCATCAGCGAGAAGACCGTGGAGAACCACCGCCATCACATCATGGAGAAGATGGGTGCGGGCTCGGTGGTCGACCTGGTCCGCGCCGTCCTCTCCGTCTCATGACTGGGTGGATCCGCCCATTCCCGCTGGGCGGATCTCCCGATTTACGCGTCGTTTCCCCTCCGCTTCACTGATACCCGAAGGGGGGCCGTTCCGGAGCGGGGGCGGCGGTGGCACGGGGCGCCCGCCTCCGGCGCGTCCCGGGTCGCCGTCGCCCGAGCCTTCCCGGAGGCGCCCGTCTCACCGGAGCGCAAGGAGGGTAGCGTGGCCAAGGTCGTTCCAACCGCAATGACGCTGCTGGGGCTTGTCCTCGGCTCGGCGTGTGCCCAGGCACTCCTGGCCGCGGAGCCCCAGACGGGCCCTTCCGAACAACGGGACGCGGGATCCGGCGATAAGGCGTCCGCCGACCAGCCATTCGTCCCCTTGATCGACCCGCAAAGGGCCATCTTCATGGACAGCACCGGAAGGATCGCGGGCACCGGCGACCCCCGCGGGTTCGTCGGGGAAGCATACAAGGCGGGCCGCGGGCCCCACCCCGAGGCCCTGGAGCTTTCCAAGGTGCCCATGGACCAGTACGGTCTGGTGGATTGGGCACGGGCGATCCGCGAGGGCTACATCACCCCCCGCCACTCCCTGGACCCGGCCAAGCAGGACAAGCCCGACGACAAGCCGTTCGGCCTGGCCCTGCTGATCCCCACCAAGTCCGAGTCCATGCCGGACGTGATCTTCCCCCACGACATCCACACGATGTGGCTGACCTGCAACAACTGCCACCCCGAGATCTTCGCGATGAACGGCAGGCTCAACAACAAGGTGATGACCATGCCGAAGATCGCCGCGGGGGACTACTGCGGCCGCTGTCATCAGCGCGTCGCCTTCCCGCTCGAAGACTGCCAACGCTGTCATGTCCTTGAAAAGGGGGAGCCGGTCCCGAAGGGCGTGAAGGCTCCGGCCCGGTGACATCCGGGAAGGGCGGCACCTCCGCGTGGGGCCGCGAGCGGCCGGCGCGCAATGGCACGGTCGCAAAGACGGACCACGCGAGCCGAGTGCTGATGTACGGGCACGAGACCGCCGTGTTGGACTCCGAGGCCCGCGACCGGTCGCGGGCCCGTCGCGATGAATGGGACCTCGCCCATCCCGCCATAACTCGAGGCAAGAAAGAATACAAGGGGTTGGGCAAATCGGCAGCGTGGCCGGTCATTGCCCTTTGCGGTGGCTGATCGCGGGTAACTGGACCACCAGTGGACCACGGTGGGCGCCATCACCCGGGGGATTGCGGGGGCAACCGACTCGATTCCCTTCTTGATACCCGGATCCATTTGTCGTACGAAATAGGCGAGCTACGCGTCTGCAAATGATGGCGCCTGAAGGCGACGGCGCTAAGGATCTGACGCAAAATGAGAAATGCGCCTAGCTACGATTCGCAGTGCGGGAAGGGAATACAGCGAGGGAGGCCCCTGTCGTGATCGAACGCTGGCGGCAGCACGAAGATGATGACCGGCCGCGTAGCTCCCTCGGATGTCGCCTGCTTGCCCTGGGCGCCATCCAGATGGCTGCTCCCCCGGCACACCGGACGTGGTCGCGGCGGATTCAGGCCAGTGAACCTGAGGACCTCTCGCTAATATAGAGACTGGTGCGAAGAATGGGCCGGCAGGTCAGTGAGTAGTCGTTCAACCAGGTCAAAGGCCGCCCTCATTGTTTCGGCACTTGTCGCCGTCATGGTGGCGGCGTCTGTGTTGACGTTGATGCGCCGGCCGGATCTCCCTGGAGGCTTCGTGTCGAGCAACGGCCGCACGGAAGCCGTCGAGGTGGATATCACGACGAAGTACGGCGGCCGGCTTGAACAGGTGCTGGTCAGGGAGGGCGATCCGGTCGGCGTCGATCAGACCTTGGCCCGCCTCGACACGCGGGAGCTGGCGGCGCAACTGCGCCGAGCCCAGGCCGATGTGCGCCGCAGCGAACAGGAACGGCAGTTTGCCAGTGCGGTGATCGCTCAGCGCCGGAGCGAGCTTTCCCTCGCCGAGAAGGACATGGAGCGGGCCAAGGGGCTTTACGAGAACGACAACCTTTCCCTGGAAGAGTTGCAGCGCGACGAGACCGCGGTGGAAACCGCCAGGGCGACGCTCGCGGCGGCGCGCGCCCAGCTCTCCAACGCCAAAGCGGCCGTGGAAGCCGCCATCGCCAACACCGACCTCATCCAGACCCAGATGGACGACAGCGTGCTGCGGGCTCCGATCCGTGGCCGGGTGCTGTACCGTCTGGCCGAGCCCGGCGAGGTGCTGCCCGCCGGCGGCAAGGTGCTTACGGTACTCGATCCCACCGACATCCACATGACCCTCTTCCTGCCGGAGCAGGCGGCGGCCAGGGCGGGGATCGGCGCCGAGGCCCGCGTTGTGCTCGACGGCGTACCCGACCGGGTCATCCCCGCCACGGTCTCCTTTGTCGCCCCGCGGGCCCAGTTCACCCCCAAGGAGGTCGAGACCCGCACCGAGCGCGAGAAGCTGATGTTCCGCGTCAAGGTCCAGCTCGACGCCGGCTTTCTCGAACGCCATGTCGAGCTGGCCAAGGCCGGCATCCCGGGCATCGCCTACGTTCGCCTCGAGGGGGATGCGGAGTGGCCGGAAGGCCTGCGTGCCGCCGAGCGCAGGCAATGACGTCTGCGGGGGATTGAACGGAGAGGGGATCGCCGATGCAGCCCATCGCTCGCGTCAGCGCGCTTCGCCACGGGTACAGGAACAGCGTGGCCCTGGACGGCATCGACCTGGAGCTTCCGGCGGGCGGGATGGTCGGCCTGATCGGCCCCGACGGGGTCGGCAAGTCCAGCTTGCTGGCCCTGATCTCCGGCGTGCGCAAGATCCAGGAGGGCTCGGTGCAGGTGCTCGGCCGCGACCTGCAAAGCGGCCCGAACCGCAGGGCCGTCGGGCCGCGCATCGCTTACATGCCCCAGGGGCTGGGCCGCAACCTCTACATGACGCTGTCGGTGTTCGAGAACGTGGATTTCTTCGGCCGCCTGTTCGGCCATGGCCCGGCGCAGCGAGCCCGGCGTATCCGGGAGCTGCTCGAGGGCACCGGCCTGGCGCCCTTTGCCGACCGCCCCGCCGGCAAGCTCTCGGGCGGTATGAAGCAGAAGCTGGGGTTGTGCTGTGCCCTGATCCACGATCCCGACCTGCTGATTCTGGACGAGCCCACCACCGGGGTTGACCCCTTGTCGCGGCGGCAGTTCTGGCGCCTGATCGACCGCATCCGCGCCCGCCGCCCGGGCATGGGCGTGATCGTGTCCACCGCCTACATGGACGAGGCCGAGCACTTCGACTGGCTGGTAGCGATGGATGCGGGCCGGGTGCTGGCCGGCGGCACCCCTGCCGACCTGAAGTCCCGTACCGGCACCCGCAGCCTGGAGGCGGCCTTCATCGCGCTGCTGCCGGCCAAAAAGCGCCGCGGCCACGAAGCCCTGACGATTCCGCCTCGTCGAACCCGGGACGCCGGAGCGGCCATCGAGGCCGACGGGCTCACCCGGCGTTTCGGTGATTTCATCGCGGTGGACCGCGTCAGCTTCCGCATCGAGAGCGGCGAAATCTTCGGCTTTCTCGGCTCCAACGGCTGTGGCAAGACCACCACCATGAAGATGCTCACCGGGCTGCTGCCGAGCTCGGGCGGGAAGGCGCGGCTGTTCGGCCGGCCCGCCGACGCCAGGGAGGTCGACCTGCGCAAACGGGTCGGCTACATGTCCCAGGCCTTCTCGCTGTATGGCGAGTTGACGGTACGCCAGAACCTGGTGCTGCACGCGCACGTCTTTCAGTTGCCGGGGAGCCTGATCGAGGCCCGGGTGGCGGAGATGACCGAGCGCTTCGGTCTTGGCGACGTGACCGACGAGCTGGCGGAAAGGCTGCCCCTGGGCGTGCGCCAGCGCCTTTCCCTGGCGGTCGCGGTGATCCATGGGCCGGAGATGCTGATCCTGGACGAGCCCACCTCGGGGGTCGACCCGGTGGCCCGTGACCGGTTCTGGCAACTGCTGGTCCGACTGTCCCGGGACGACGGCGTCACCATCTTCATCTCCACCCATTTCATGAACGAGGCCGAGCGTTGCGACCGCGTCTCGCTCATGCACGCCGGCCGGGTGCTGGCCCAGGGCACCCCCGCCGAGCTGGTGCGTGCCCGTGGCGCCAGGAACCTCGAAGAGGCCTTCATCGCCTACCTGGAGGACGCCGCCGGTGACGCGCCCGCCCCCGCGCCCGCCGGGCCGGATCGCCGATCTCCTGGCCGCCCCGGCCCGGCCGCCCCGGCGCCGAGAGTGCGAAGCATGGCACTGGACCCGCGCCGTGGCTGGGCCTACGCCCGCCGTGAAGGACTGGAAATCGTTCGCGACCCCATTCGGATCGCCTTTGCCCTGCTCGGCCCCATCCTCCTGATGATCGCCTTCGGCTACGGCATCACCTTTGACCGGGAAGACATCTCCTACGCGGTGCTCGATCGGGATCAGAGCCCGGCAAGCCGCGCATACCTGGAGAACTTTGCCGGGTCGCGCTATTTCGAACAACGCCCTCCGCTGCGCGACTACCGCGACCTGGACAACCGGTTGCGCGAGGCACGGGTGGCCTTCGCCATCGAGATTCCGCCGGGGTTCGGCAAGGACCTGAAGCGCGGCCGCGGGCCGGAGGTGGGCATCTGGCTCGACGGCACCTTCCCCTTCAGCGCCGAAACCGCGCGCGGATACATCCTCGGCGTGCACCAGTCCTACCTCGAGCAGCGGCTGCAGAGTGAATCCGGCCCCGGCCGGCGGGCCGCGCCCCTCACCATCGAAACCCGCTTCCGCTACAACCAGGACTTCAAGAGCATCTACGCCATCGTGCCCGGCACGATCATGCTGCTGCTGATCTGGATCCCGGCCATGATGACGGCCGCCGGGGTGGTGCGTGAGAAGGAGATGGGCTCCATCACCAACTTCTACGCCACCCCGGTGAGCCGGCTGGAATTCCTGCTGGGCAAGCAGTTCCCGTACGTCGTCATCGCCCTGGTCAACTTCGCCGTCCTGGTCCTGCTGAGTGTCTTTCTGTTTCAGGTGCCGATCAAGGGCAGTTTCGCCGCCTTGCTCGCCGGGGGTGCGCTCTATGCTATCGCTACCACGGGCCTAGGGTTGTTGATGTCGTCGTTCATGAAGACCCAGATCGCGGCGATCTTCGGCACCGCGATCGCCACCACCGTGCCGGCGGTCAACTTTTCGGGTTTCTTCGCCCCGGTGGCCTCGCTCACGCCCGGCGCCCGGGTGTTCAGCTACCTCTTCCCCAGCAGCTATTTCCAGCAGATCAGCCTGGGCACGTTCACCAAGTCGCTGGGATTTGAGGCATTGATGTTCGACTTCTTCATGCTGGCCCTGCTGGCCCTGGTCTACCTGCTGCTGGGAATGGCCCTGTTGAAGAAGCAGGAGCGGTGACCGTGAGACGCTCCCTTTCCAACATCCTCCAACTGGGCGTCAAGGAGCTGTTCAGCCTGCGTTACGACCCCATCATGCTGTTCCTGATCGTCTATTTCTTCAGCTTCGCCGTCTTCGAGGAGGCCAGCAACGCCACCACCGGCATGGTCAACGCCGCAGTGGCCATTGTGGACGAAGACCGGTCCCGGCTTTCCCGGGGCATCGGCGATGCCCTGCTGGAACCCCGCTTCCAGCCGCCGGCGGCGATCACCCTGGAAGAGGTCGATGCCGGCATGGAAACGGGGCGCTACGCCTTTGTGATCGACATCCCACCGGGATTCCAGGCGGACATCTCGGCCGGCCGGCCGGCGGTAATCCAGCTCAACGTGGATGCCACGGCCATGGGGATGGCCGGTACCGGCGCCGGCTACATCCAACGGATTATCGCCCGGGAGCTGAACGCATTTCGGAAAGACGGGGGGGCGGCACCGGCCATCGAGGTTGTCACCCGCGCCAAGTTCAATCCCAATATGGAGGCCGGAGGGTTTCAAGCCGCGATGGCGATCACGAACAACATCACCATGATGGCCATCCTGCTCGCTGGCGCGGCGCTGGTCCGCGAGCGGGAACACGGCACCATCGAGCACCTGCTGGTGATGCCGTTGCGGCCGGTCGAGATCATGCTGGCCAAGGTGTGGGCCAATGGACTGGTGATCGTCCTGGCGGCCGGTCTATCGCTCTACTTCGTCGTGCAAGGCGCCCTGGCCATTGCCATCTTCGGCTCCATTCCGCTCTATCTGTCGGTCGCGGTCCTCTACCTCTTTTCGGTAACCTCGCTGGGCATCTACCTGGCGACACTGGCCCGCTCCATGCCCCAGTTCGGCCTGCTCGCGATGATCGTGTTCGTGATCATGATGCTGCTGTCCGGCGCCCATACCCCGTTGGAGAGCATGCCCGCGGGATTGCAGGGCATGCTGCAGCTACTGCCCTCCACCCATTTTGTCCGCATGGCGCAGGCCATCCTGTTTCGTGATGCCGGCGTGGATGTGATCTGGCCGGATCTGCTCGCCACGGCCGGCCTCGGCGCGGCCTTCTTCCTTGCCGCCCTGCTGCGTTTTCGCAGGACCGTCACGCTGACGCAGGTATGAACCCAAGAGGTGAGACCCGGATGAGACGCGCCGGCTTTTTCGGTCTGCCGGCGATGCTGCTGCTGTTGTTGGGTTCCACCACCCAGGCGGCAGAGGTCATCCGAATCGGCATCGTCGTGGACGGCCCGATCGAACACACCAGCTGGTCCCCCCAGCTGTTCAAGGACGAGTTGCTGGCCCTGACCCAGGCCGACTTCGATGTTCGCTTCCCTGCCGAAAAACAGATTGACGGCGCATGGTCGGCCGAGCGCATCGCCGCGGCACACCGACGGCTGCAGGCAGACCCCGAGGTCGATATGGTGCTGGCGCTGGGCTATGTCTCCAGCGCCGTGGTCGCCCTCGCCGGGCCCTTAAACAAGCCGACTTTTGCCCCGTTTGTGATGGACGCGGACCTCCAGGGCCTGCCCAGGAAGGACGACCACAGCGGCGTCAAGAACCTCAATTACCTGAGCGGCGGCGCCCATTTCGTGCGCGACCTGCAGGTCTTCAACAGCGTCGCCGATTGCGGAAAGATTGGGGTATTCGTTGATGAAGCCCACTACGCGGCGCAGCCGGGGCTGATTCGCCGCGCACGGGAGGTGACCGCCGCCGGCGGCGTCGAGCTGGTGTTTGTTCAGCAGCACACCCGCAACGAAGACCTGGTCGCCCGGTTGCCGCCGGATGTCGACTGCGTGGTCGTGACGGACCTGGCGCGGCTTGACCCTGCAGCCATGGACCGGCTCATCGATGCTCTGATCGAGAAGAGGTTGCCCGGTTACAGCCTTCTTGATTCGCAACTGGTCGAGCGGGGGCTGCTGATGGCGGAAGCCCCGGCCTCCGATTGGCGGCGGCTGGCGCGCCGCAACGCCCTGAACATGTACGCCGTGTTACGGGGTGAATCCGCCGAGGATCAAGCGGTCACTTTCCGGAGCAAGCGGCGTCTGACCATCAACATGGCCACCGCGCGGGCCATCGGCATCTCCCCCCGCTTTGACATCCTCGACGAGGCCGTGCTGATTCACGAAGAGCCGGAGCTGCAAGGGCGGCCGCTCTCTCTGGCGGCGGTTGCACTGGAGGCGGTCGAGGCGAATCTGGACCTGCGCGCGGCCGCGCTGGGACTGGAAGTGGGGCAGACCGAGGTGGCCCAGGCTCGCGCCGGGCTGCTGCCACAGGTGAACGCCGGCGTCGCGCATGCCCGGATGAACGATGACGGCACCGCGGTGATCAGCGGCGCGGCGCCCGAGCAGTCCACCACCGCCGCCATCACGCTGAGTCAGCTGATCTATTCCGACGCCGTGCGCGCCAACGTGGAGGTGCAGCGCCATCTGCAGGCCAACCGAGAGGCACTCAGGCGCCAGCTCGAGCTGGACATTATCCAGGAGGCGACCACCACGTACCTCGGCCTGCTCAAGGCACAGACCTTCGTCCGAATCCGCCGGGAAGACATGAACCTGACGCGTGCCAACCTGGAGGTGGCCCGGGACCGGCGGCGGATCGGTGTCGCCAGCCCCGCCGAGGTCCATCGCTGGGAGAGCCGGCTGGCCACCTCCCGCCAGGCGCTGCTGGATGCCCAGGCGCGGCATCAACAGGCCCGTGACGCCGTGAACCGCCTGCTGCACCGGCCGCTCAAGGAGCCCTTCATCGCCGAGCCCGCCACCCTGGAAGATCCCCGGCTCATCGTCAGCCGCAAGGAACTGTTCGATTACGTGAGCAATGATCGCGCCTTCGAGCTCATGGGCGATTTCATGGTGAAGGAGGGCATCGGGGCCTCGCCCGAGCTGGCGGGGCTGGAGGCCCTGCTTGCCGCCAACCGGCGGGAGCTGGAAAGCAACCGGCGCGCCTATTGGTCGCCGAGGGTAACGCTACGGGGCGGGGTCACCCATGTCGCGGACGAGACACGCGCCGCCGGCCTGTCCGCCGAGGACGATACCGACTGGTCCGTGGGCCTGAACGCCTCGCTGCCGCTGTTCGAGGGCGGGGCCCGGCGCGCGCGGCTCTCCGGCAGCCAGCTGAGGCTGCGGCAACTGCAGTCGCAGCGGGATGCCGTGCGGGAGCGGATCGAGCAGCGCGTCCGGGCGACGCTACACCGCATCGGCGCATCCTACCCTTCCATCCAACTGTCCAAGGCCGCCGCGACCGCGGCGAACAAGAATCTGGACATCGTGACCGACGCCTATTCCCGCGGTGCGGTTTCCATCCTCGACCTGCTCGATGCCCAGAACGCCGCACTGGTGGCCGAAGAGGCGGCGACCAACGCCGTCTTCGACTTTCTCATCGACGTGATGAATCTGGAACGGGGTATGGGTCGGTTTGATCTCTTTCTCGACGCCGAGGAGCTGGACAGCTGGCTAGAGCGCTTGAGAAGGCACATCGAATCCGCGGGAGGATAACGTGACCCGCCCCCTTACGGTGCCCCCAGGTCTCCTCGAACCTGGACGGGTTTGAGGGGGCAGGTCATGGGCCGCCGAAAGGCTTGAGTCCGGCAAGGCTCTCCGGGCCGGATTCGAAACGACACCGCTGCGTCGGGCAGTTGGGGAAGGGCCCAAACGACGGCACGACCCAGGGCCGGGTAGGGGAAGTTCCGACGCCTACCCCTGATTTGCCGGGAAGCGCTTCTCCGGAACGTGGGTGCAAATCGGGGCTCCTTTGCGACCCATTGTACTTTAACGGGAGAATGGTTGCGGGGGGCACAAACGATCATATCTGCTTTTCAGCATCCAGAGGATATTATCCCATCCTTTCAATGGGTTATTGCCTGAAAAGCTCGCCCGATTTCGGGATCACCCTCGGGAATTTTAGTATTGTGTCCCCGGAATTCTACGGATTGTTTTCGTTGTCGCCCATGTTCCTCTGTTCACTCAGTAGATCCCAGGACTCAACCGATAGCGCACGCGACGTGCATAGTCTCGATAGCCCGGCAACTCGTCCTGTAAAGTCTGGTCTTCAAGTACCGTTCTAAATACCGAGATGATTGATGCCACCGCCACAGGAATCAGTGTCCATACCGACCCTAGAGCAAGAACAATACCGAACAGTGCAAAAATATTCCCAGCATAACCCGGATGCCGCACAAACCGGTACGGACCACTGTCACACACCACATGCCCTCGATCCGTCTGAATGCGCACCACGCTGTAGAAAAAGCGGTTCTCTGCCAATGCCCATGCAGCGAAAGCGTATCCGAGCGAGACTAAAATGAAGCCAATGACATCTAGCCATGGCGGAAATTCGGGGGACCAGTTATAGCGGTGGTCCAGCCCTGCCACAATGACCACGGGGTACCCGATACTCACCGCCATCAGTGGAGCGAGCACTTTGTCCCAGGCTTTTGCGTTTTGGATATCTTCAATATCTTGTCGTTCGGCCGTCAATCCGGGGTGTCGCTGTTCCGCCCACATGCGCCCCCCTATACCCGCGGTAACGATCAGAAAGGAATAGAGCCACGCCTGCCACCAACCGAGGTCCCCGCCGCATATCAATAAAATCAGCGGGATTAGGAGATACACCACAGCTAATCTGATCCACTGGCGAGGGGATACTGTTTGAGCTGCCCCTTCACTGCCGCGATTCGCTGACATGTCATTCCCCAACCGACATACCCCAGTTGAGTTGCCTCCCGTAAGGTTACCACCACCTGAGGTGAGCATCGAAGCGTTCTCCACCCTGGTACCTCGCGAACGGTAAGCTCCGGGACGAACTGCTCAACGGGGCGGTCTTCCACACGCTGAGAGAGGCCCAGGTCCTGATCGAGCGGTGGCGGCGGCACTACAACACCACCCGGCCGCACAGCTCGCTTCGATACCACCCGCCGGCTCCAGAGGCCAGCCAGCCGGCAACTCACCCAACCGACTGGCCGTGGCTCAGACAGGCTCAGGCGTGCGAACTCCAGGCGCTGGGACTAACATAGAGGCTGGTACGACAACTGGGGGCAGGTCACTCCCCAGGTGGTCGCTGACGATCCGGTACGTGGTGCCGCCCTTCACCATGTAGTCCGGCACGTTGGACCGTGAGCCGTACACGAAGCGGGCCACCACCGCTCCCGTCCCGTCCAGTTCCGCCACCGGGTTCAGGGCGTCGCCGTACAGGAAGCCCCGCACCAATGGGTCAAACCGAAAATGAAGCCGGGAGTTCCGCGCCGTCCTCAGCCCACCTAATGGCGCGCGGGGTCGAACAACACTGCAGCCACTCCCATAACGACGAACACTGTCCCAATTACTATCATGATGACCTTCGGAACGACGCGAATGACCCAGGAGTCGTAGTCCTGATTTTTGGCCAGGGCGCGATCCAGCGCTTTCTGTGACGAGATCATCCGGTCAACAAAATACTGATTCTCGGCGATCACTACGGCCCCGATGACGAGGAGAATCATACCGAAGAGGATATTCATGATCTCCTGATCCGCTATCACCCGCCTATCGCTTGGATTAGATTAAAGATCAATTGCCTATCCACTTGACAATATACCCCCTCTGTCGAATCGCTTGGGCGAACCAGGGAGCCGAATCCGAAATCACTGCCAATGCGATAGGGTGAACCAGCAGGAGAAGACCCCAAATATTAACCAAAGGTTATTCCAGGAACGTCTGAAAGCCGAGCGTCCCCGGGCAATTTGGGAACGAGCGGATACCCCTGAGGCTGCTGCGGAAGATCGATCTGCGGGAAGGGTTGATCATGTTCCACGACAACCACGCGTCCGTCCGTTTCCAACTGGGCCTTAAACGTTCTCTTCGCCCATGGGCCAAAGCCGGAGAATCTGACAAACTCCTCGGCCGGATCCACGGTGGCGTAAGTCCAGACTCCGAGCGGCGTCGATACCTTAAGCCGGGATGCCGGCCAGTTTTCCACCTCGATATACGTAGAAGCCTTCAAAGAAATAGTTCGCCGTTCCATACCGAGGCTCTCAATCGCGACAGATGCGTCATAGGAAGTATTGTTGAACAGAATACAGCTGGTCGCAATCGTACATCCCGGGATGAAGGCAAGGCTCAGCACGATCATAAACCGAATCACAAACTCACTGTCCTTCCTTCGCTCACCTCCTGAAACAAACATCCTTCAATTGCTCCAAGGCCCGTCTATGCGCTTCCGCATAGATGTCCGCATGATGGATCGGGCGAAGAATACTGTCCAGACGTGGCCGAGTCCGGTGGATGCTTTCTTGGATGAGTGTCTCATAGAGAAGCCGCCTCTCATCGTTGGTCAACGGCTGTAAGAAACGGGCATCGATTGTTATGGAGCGGCTCGGAGTAAACGGGTTTGTAAACCCAAGAGAGTTTGGATCAAGAAAGTCCGCCACTTTCACAGTTTCCGGAACCCTAAGGTCTGGGTTTCTCTCACGCGCGAGTTCAAGAAGGACTTCGATATCCTGCTGCGTTAGTCCAGTAGCGTCTGCCAAGTCAACCGGATCCCCCACCACATACCCATACAGGTTCGCATCCCCACCCCCAAACCCGATCGGATCCTTCGCCGTCCACCTACCCACCTCCGGGTCGTAGTCCCGCGCCCCGAAACGCAGCAGCTTCGTGTCGCGATCATACAGCCCGCCCGCGAAC
>Ga0210124_1000051_pt1 | contig 73686 bp, 70 predicted proteins | sample Muzzi_PWC_D2_FD_185554 | JGI IMG/M metagenome (GOLD analysis project Ga0210124, IMG submission 185554) | Wetland microbial communities from San Francisco Bay, California, USA, that impact long-term carbon sequestration - Muzzi_PWC_D2 (SPAdes) | ecosystem: Environmental > Aquatic > Marine >...
ACCTTCCATACCTATTTCGAGGAGTATCTCTACCATTACGTCCCGTTCATGCCCAGGCGGCTGATGATGGCAGCCGCGCGCCACTTTACCCGCAAGCAGTGCAACCGCCTGGACGCGGTCATCGTTCCCTCCCGGGCCATGCATGACGTGCTCCGGCGCTATGGCGTAAGGGCACCGCTTACCGTCATACCGACCGGCCTGGAGCCGCACAGCTACGCGTCCTATTCGAAACTCGAATTCCGCGCACGGCACGGTATTGCCGTCGACCGGCCGCTCCTGGTCCATGTCGGTCGCGTCGCGCATGAAAAGAACATCCCCTTCCTGCTCGATGTACTGGAACTAGTGCGCGGCACATTCCCCGACATTCTGCTGGTGATCGCCGGCGAAGGTCCGGCGCGTGCCTCCCTGAGCAGACGGGTCGCGGACCGGGGACAGGGTGAGAACGTATTATTCATCGACTACCTGCCACGTGGCCCGGCACTGTGGGAATGCTACAGTGGCGGGGATGTCTTCGTATTTGCATCGGCCACCGAAACACAGGGCCTGGTCCTGCTCGAAGCCATGGCACTCGGCGTCCCGGTCGTTTCCACCGCACGCATGGGAACGCGGGATATCCTCGCCGATGGCAGGGGCGCGCTGGTCTCTGACGGCGGTCTGGAGGATTTCGCCGACAAGGTCTGCAGCGTGCTGGGCAGCCCCGAACTTCGGCGGCAACTGGCACAGGAAGCCCGGGGTTACGCGCGCGAATGGACGGCGGACAGGATGGCACACCGACTCGCCGGCCTCTACGAACACGTCGCAGAACGTGGCGAAACCTTACAGGTCCTGGCGGGACGGGACGGCGCCGCAGCCGGTTGACGTCACTCAAGACTCACCGGCCGGCCGCAGCAGGACGCAAAGCGCGGGAGGCGTTACGCCGGCCGCCGTTTCCGGGATAGCGCCCTTGCTGTTCCATGGCGGGTGGCGGTTGCCGGTTCGATCGCCGCTTACGTCTGCGCGGCCGCGCACCGGCTATGGATCATTCCGCGAAATCGAGCCGCTCCTGCACCGCGTCCAGACCACGCCGGGCACAGGCGGCGTCCCTGTCACCGCCGGGGGCACCGCTCACACCGACGGCGCCGATCATGGAGCCGGCGACGCGGATCGGCAGCCCGCCCTCGATGAGCAGCACGCCGTCGAGTTCGTCGAGTTCACCGCGGATACGCGCCATGTTCTCCTGCAGCTCCCCGGACGCCAGGCCGGACATCACAGCGGCGTTGGCCTTGTCGTGCGCCAATTGCGTCATGTGTTTGCTGGCGAACACATCGCGCAATACGACCACGGCATCACCGCTGCGGTCGGTCACAACGACCGCCACCTGATAACCGTCCTTGCGGCAGGCGTCGATGGCCCCCTGTGCGATATCGCGTGCCAGCTCCAGGCCCAGCAGCCGCGCGGGCACCACGTCCTGCGCATGCACGATCGTGGTTATCAGCAAATACACCGACAGGCCAAGGCATGTGTTCAGCAGCGCTTTCATCGTTCCACCTCCGGTTGCAAACCGATTTGTTCAATGCGCACGAGCAGGGCCGGTTCTGCGTCCAGCAGCTGCACCTCGACCAGGCGCGGCACCAGCTCGCGCCAGCCGGCGTCATCCCGGAAGACCCCGGCGAACACGGGCAGCGCCGCCTCGGCCCGCCCTGCATTGACCAGCGCAACGGCGTGCCAGAACCTCATCTCGACATTGTACGGCGCCAGCGCCTCCGCCGCCCCGTACTGCGCCAGGGCGCCGTCGATATTGTCGCGCTCCAGCGCCTGATCACCCTGATTCATGTGTGTATAGGCCCGCTCCAGCGTCAGCAGACGCCGCAGTTCACGTAAGGGCGCTGGATGATCCTCGACGTGCAGGTTTACGAGCGTGTCTTCCCACGGGTGATCCGAGGCCTGAGCACGCACCACGATCAGCGCAGCCGACTGCATGCCGCGCAGGTCGCCACCGGCCGCCTGCGCGGCATCCAGGGCCGCCAGCATGCGTTCGGCGAGACTGCCGTGCGCGGCGCGAAAGGCGTCGGCCATGGCCTCGGGTACCCCGGGTGCTTCCATCAGGTTGGACTGTACCGCGAAATTCCCGCCGGCCAGCTGCTCGGCATAGCGGATGCAGTGCCGGCCGGTGTGCTGGGCGATACGGCCCTGCGCATCGATCATGCCGATCTGGCGCAGCTCCGGAGTCGGGTCGGCACGCAGTAATGCCTCCAGCGCCTGCGGCGCGGACTTGCCCTGCGCCATCAGCGCGAGACCTTCGACGCCGTAGCGCGCATCGATGAACGACTGGGTGGCCACCGCCCCCACGCCCGCCCTCGCCCAGGGTACCAGCGTACCGACCGAGAACCAGTGCGACTGCACCGCCACGCCGAGCTCGCCGCTGGCCGGGTCGCGAGCCACGATGGAGTAGGTATGGACGGGACGGACCGATCCGGGCGACGGCTGCGCCGGCAGCGTCCGGGCCGGTTGCAGGCAAAGGATCACCAGTACCCATATAATGAAGCCGCGCATGTCTTGTCCCCGCCAGGCAAACCGTGCAAATCCCGAACGACCGCAGTTACTGAAGTCCATCGCCTATTATGCAAACTCGCCCGCCCCATGTAACCCTGACACGCCTGATGGCGATCCTGCTGCTGGGCGGGCTGGCACGGGGAACCGCCGCCGCGGCCGAGCGGCCATTCCAAGGACCGTACATCGAGAATGATGACCTTCTGGTCGTGCTGATACCGCGCACGCGCGAACAGATGGCCGCTTTCTACGAGGCGCGCGGTTTCCCGCCTGCGGCCATCGAGCGCATCGGGCAGACCTGTTTCGTGACCGCGCACATCGAGAACCGGAGCCGCCGCGTCATCTGGCTGGAGCTCGATCAGTGGCGCTTCACCAGCAACGGCAAGCCGCTGTCACGCCTCGATGCCGATTACTGGCGCGCACAGTGGGATACCATCGACCTGCACCAGGCAAGCCGTTCCACCTTCGGCTGGACCCAGCTGCCGGCGGTGCGCGACCTGCAGCCGGATGAGCCGGTCGGTGGCAACCTGGTGTTTCCCGGCGACACACAGCGCCTGACGGTAGAGGCCGAGTTTCCCACCGGCGTCGACCGGCAGGGCGTACCGGTCAGCGTGAACTTCGGCGCCATCGGCTGCGACCGCGGAACGCGACAGCCATGAACAACGTGATCCGAATCACCGGTTTGCTGTGGCTGCTGACGTTCGCGGTCACGACGGCCGCCGATGCACTACCGGCAGGTGTCATGCGCGTGGATGGCGCACCGGCACCGGCGCTGCGGCTGTCCGATCTTGACGGCGCACCGTACGACCTGGCGGATACGCAGGGCCACTGGCGCTTCGTGCACTTCTGGGCGAGCTGGTGCGGACCCTGCCGCCGCGAGATGCCCAGTATCCAGCAGATGGCGAAGCGGCTGGGCGATACGGAACTCGAGATCGTGCTCGTGAACACGGCCGAGACCGAGGACGAGGTCTTCGCCTTCCTGGCGGCCGTCGCACCCGACCTGATGCCGCTGCTCGACAGCGATGGCCTGGTGACGGAGGCCTGGCAGCCGCGCGGCCTGCCCGCGACCTTCCTGGTCGACCCGCAGGACAGGATCCGGTACCAGGCACTGGGCGGACGCGGATGGGAACAGCCCGCCTACATCAATTTCCTGCGCAACCTGCCCGCGTCTACAGCCACGCCAGCAGGTAATAGATGAACTGCCCCTCCGAGGACTTCGAGGGCCCCACGACGCGTGCGGCATGATGCCTGTTGTCCGGGTCGGCCGCGGCAAGCGCCTGCTCCCGGGTCGGAAAAATCTCCACGCAACCGGCCGGGAACCGCTTGCGGTTCTTGCGCGGCGTGAAGATCACGGCGAAACGTTCCTGGGAGACGCCGGTCTCTGGATCCGGCGGCACGATCCCGCGCAGGCTCACGAGGCGTTCCCCTCAGCGCACAGTTCCGGGCGCAGCATCCACGCCAGCACCCAGCGCTCGTGATCGATTCGTTCCAGGCACAGCACGGAGCCCGGCCGGTAACTGACCAGTTCCCGGTCGGCATCCCGCAGCAGCAGCAGCGATGCCAGCCGTGACATGAAAGGGAGGTGTCCGACCACCAGCGTATCCTCCTGCCAGACGTCGGCATCGGCAACGAACTCGTCAACCGGATCCTTCGGCCCGAGCCCGGTGACCGGTTCGGGCTGGCCACGCGGCATCACCCGCCGCGCCAGGCATGCGGCCGTCTGCAGGGCACGCGGCTTGCCGCTGTGCCAGACACGCTGCACCCGGACACCGGCATCACCCAGCAGCCGGGCGAGGCACGCGACCTGCTGCCGGCCCGCCTCGCTCAGCGGGCGTTCCGGGTCTTCCTCCTTGCTGAGCGCCAGGCCGTGTTGCGCGAGATAGAGTTTCATGGCCGGTACGCTCCTGTCAGCCCGTGCACGGGAACTGTCCGCATATCTCCTCCCTTCCCAGGTCGTATCCTGCGAGAGACATGTGCACCGGCATTATAGGGCACGGACGGCGCCGGATCAGCGCCCACCGATAAAGTCCACCACGGCCCGGACCGTTTCCCGGTCACGCAGGATGCGACCGTGCCCAAGCCCGCGGGTCTTCAGGAATTGCGCGCCCGGCCAGGCCGCGGCAATCCTTTCCCCCTGCTGCCAGGGGACACTGGCATCCCGTTCGTCATGGACGATCAGGGCCGGCGCCGTCAGCCGCCGCGCGTTGCTCTCCGTGGCGATGCGCTCCCAGAAGTCCCCGTCGAAACGCGCCTCGAGCCGCCGGCGCAGATCCCGGATTACCGCCGCATGCAGATTCAGGGTACGGGCAAAGCTCTCGACCAGGAAATCGACGTCCGCGGGCGCGCTGATGCAGACCACGCGTTGCACCGACAGCCCATGATTCATGGCGTAGGCCAGCACCATGCCGCCGAAGGAATGCGTGATCGCCGCGTACACCGGGCCACAGTGCCGTTGCAATGCCAGCAGCACCCCGGCGCACTCCAGGATATTGGTACGCGCGCCTGGCGTCGCCCCGTGCCCGGGCGCATCCAGCGCCACGACCTGGTAACCGGCCTTCAGCAAGGGCTCGACGAACGCGGCCACTTGGCTGCCGCGTCCGGACCAGCCATGCATAAACACCACCACCGGACCGGCGCCCCAGCGGTATGTCACCACCGGTATTCGGCCTACCGCGAGCGTCTCGCGCACGGCGGTGAGGGTTACCTGCTTGCCGGCGGACGACTCCGGAAAGCGGCGCGTCCGGAACCACAGGTCGTAAGCCCAGCGACCGAGCAGACGCGGCACGAGGCCGCCGACCGGTCCGAACAGGAAGCGCATCACGCGCAGGCCCGGCGGCAGCGGCCGGTCCGCCCGGCGCTCACCGTGCAGCTGTTCTTTCCGACTGGCCATCGCGGTTGTTCACTGTATGTCATTGACGCGCGGTGCGGGTATACAGGACATGGCCGCGGCCGGCCCATCCCGCCCCCGAACGTCAATCGTAGCATGTTAATCTGGAAAATCAGTCCCTTGTAGGCGGGTCTTCCGGTCCGTACAGAAATCCGTATGATGGCCGTCCACCCGCCCGTCAACCGGCATCGCCTGATCGGGCAACACAGGACTCCGGAGCAATCATGGCATCGACAGTAGAAGAACTGAGCATCCGCTACGAGGAAGACGGTATCGAGACCGTAAAGGAACTGGACAAGAAAATACTTACCAAGGGTGCCTGGTCAACGGTGATCTACCGCTATCAGGACTGGGATCGCGCGAAGCAGGCCTACGGACCGGACAAGTACTCGATCCGCCGCTACCAGAAACGCGCCGGCGAGTACCAGCAGAAGTCGAAGTTCAACATCTCCAGCAAGGACCAGGCGGAACAGATCATCGCCGCGCTGCAGTCGTGGATCAGCTAGGGCGTGCCGCGCGGTCCGCAACGGCTGCGGTTTCCAGGCGCTCCCGGGTGACCGGCTTTTCACGCAGCAATTCGTCAAACAGGGCACGCCGGTGCCGCGAGCCGGTCTCGCACTGTGCATCGGCGCGATCGAAATAGTACTGCACGGCGGCCCGGATCATGGCGCGCGGACGCTTGCTGATTTCGAGGGTGGACAGCTCGCTGCCGATGCCCGCCTCGATCTGCCGCGCCAACTCCAGCAGGGTGTAGCGTGCGACCTGTGCACAGTCGGAGCCACCCGCCGGGTAGGCGGCGCGGGCATATTCGCGGACAGCGCGGCACAGGATGTCCCCGACGACGCCATCGCACGCGAGTGTTATTTTTCCTGCCGCCATACGGGGATTCTAGCCCGGCGGGTGACATGCGCGGGATCACCGGGAGGGGATGTATCGAGTGGCTGGCCGGCAAGCCGCCGGCACGTAATTAAAGCACCGTGGGACCTATTCGTCGGCGAACACGTCGTAGAGCTGCTCTTTGAGCATTGCGTCTTCCTGCATCATTTCGAGCTTGCGCCGGGCCAGCGCCTTGCGCAACGCCTTCAGGGCGGCCATGCCCTTGCGGCGTTTTTTCCTGCCCCGCTTGCGTTTAGGAACCACATCCTGAGTGACAGCGCTCATGGTTTTCCCCCTTGGGACTCCGGCGGCAGACCCACCGGCAGGACTCTGAAGGGCTATCGGCCATGGCTGGAACCGTCTTTAGACCCCGCCGGCGGTGGCCGCCGCGTCCGGCGGGGGTAAACGAAATGACTCTTATTTCACCAGTACCCGGCTCATTATCCTGCACACCGCTTCCCGCAGGGGGCTCACTGCAGGGCAAACCCGGAAGTGCGCTATCCTGAACTCGGGCCCGCAAATCGGGTCATACAGGCGAGGCGAGCGGATGATGAAAGCGACCACGATCGCAGGCGGCTGCCTGCTGTTTCTGCTGATACCCGCGGCGTGGGCCGTACGCGTGTATTCCTGGACCGATACCGCGGGCATCACCCATTTCAGCGAAACACCACCGGACGATGCGCCATACGGATTCACCGTCAGGGATCTCGAACCGGCGCCGGTTGCCGGCATACCCGCCCCCGATGATTACTACTCCGTGGTCAACCAGGCGGCCCGCATGGAGGCCCGCCGCCTGGAAATGGAGCGACAGCGACTGGACATCCTCAGGGCCGAAGCGCAGGCACGGCAGGCGGAGGCCGATGCCGCCGCGGTCCGCGAGCAGGCGGCCGGCGAGGACGCCTCCCGCAGCGACGGATACATCCCTCTTTACCCCTGGTATCCTGTCTACGGGCCCCGGCCGTATCAGTCGCACCGGTATTATCCCCATCACCCGAACGCCAGGCCGCAGCGGCCCGGACACAACAAGAAACTCATCCTCGACCCGGAAAAGCCATGAGTTCAACGCTATGCCCCGCCGGTCCGTCACGCGGAAACGGCACGCCGCAACCGGCACCATCGACTTTCGCAGGCGAGCGGAAGCGTCATGCGAACGGCCGGGCGTTACAATCAACCGGCACAATCACATCGGGCTGAAGGCATGAGTGAAGACGAAAGTCCGCTGCAGTTTCCCTGCACCTTTCCCATCAAGGCGATGGGCAGAAGCGGCTGCAATCTGGACATGGTCGTGGTGGAAATCGTACGCCGGCACGCTCCCGACCTCACTGAGGGCGCGGTCCACAGCCGTGAAAGCGCACGCGGCAACTACGTCTCGGTGACGGTCGTCGTCAATGCCACCAGCCGCGCCCAGCTCGACGCCATCTACCAGGACCTGGTCGAATGCGAAACCGTCATCATGGCGCTCTAGCCCGTACATGAACTCAACGCCCGAATCCGGCGCGCGTACTGCGGACGAGCGACTGTGGGTACGCCGGCGCGGCCTGCTCGACTATACCGACACCTGGCGGGAGATGCAGGCATTCACCAGGCAGCGAACGTCCGGCACAACGGATGAAATCTGGCTTCTCGAGCACCCCCCGGTCTTCACCCTGGGACGCAACGGCCGGGACGAGTACCTGCTCGATCCGAGCGGAATTCCCGTCATCCGGGTCGACCGAGGCGGCCAGGTCACCTATCATGGCCCCGGGCAACTGGTGGTCTACGCCCTGCTCGACCTCCGGCGTCGTCAGCTGGGTGTACAATCCCTGGTCAACCGGCTGGAACAGGCGGTGATCGACCTGCTGGCCGACTTCGGCATCTCCGCGCATCGGCGCGAACGGGCACCGGGCGTTTACGTCGAGGACCGCAAGATCGCCGCCCTCGGACTGCGGGTGAGCCGGGGCTGCAGCTTTCACGGGCTCAGCCTCAACGTGAACATGGACCTGGCACCGTTCACCCGCATCGACCCGTGCGGCTACCGGGATCTCGAGGTGACACAGCTGGCCGACCTCGGCATCGATGCCACGGTGGACACGGTCAGCGGTCCGTTACAGTCACATCTGGAGGCGCGGCTGGACAGCCCGACATGAACAGCGACGACAGCAAGCAGCGCGGTGCGGCCAAGACCGCCCGCCTCCCGATCAGGATCGAGACCACCACACGCACGCCCCGCAAGCCCGCCTGGATCCGTGCCCGCTCAACGGCCGACCCTGCCGTCGGTCGGCTCAAGGCGGTGCTGCGCGAAAACCGCCTGCATACCGTGTGCGAGGAGGCCTCCTGCCCCAACATCGGAGAATGCTTCACCGGCGGCACCGCCACCTTCATGATCATGGGCGATATCTGCACGCGCCGCTGCCCGTTCTGTGATGTCGCCCATGGCCGTCCCGCACCGCTGGATGGCGACGAACCGGAAAACCTCGGCCGCACCATCCGCGCCATGGGCCTCCACTATGTAGTGGTAACCTCGGTGGACCGTGACGACCTGCGCGACGGTGGCGCGGGCCACTTCAGTGCCTGCATCGAGGCCATCCGCCGCCACAGCCCGGCGATCAGGATCGAGGTGCTGGTTCCGGATTTTCGCGGCCGCATGGACCGTGCGCTGGAAATACTCACTCGCACACCGCCGGATGTCTTCAATCACAATCTGGAGACGGTGCCGAGCCTTTATAAAAAGGTCCGCCCCGGTTCCGACTACGTCTGGTCGCTCGACCTGCTGCAGCGTTTCAAGGCACTGCACCCCGGGGTGCCGACCAAGTCCGGCCTGATGCTGGGCGTCGGCGAGGAAATCGACGAAGTGGAGCAGGTCATGCGCGATCTGCGCGCGCACGCGTGCGACATGCTGACGCTGGGCCAGTACCTGCAGCCGAGCAGGCATCACCTGCCGGTGAAACGCTTCGTGCACCCGGATGAATTCGAACGGCTCGGCGCACTGGGCCGGGAGCTGGGTTTCAGCCACGTCGCCAGCGGCCCGATGGTGCGCTCTTCCTACCACGCCGATCAGCAGGCGAAACAGGCCCTCAACGACTGAACCCTGAACGTGCGCTACTGTTCCGGCAGCAGACGCTCCATCAGGTAGCCCAGGCAATCCTGGCGGATGACACGTTCGTCGAGCGTAAACATGGATGGCATGAACGGACGCACGGTACGCAGTGTACCGTCGCGGGTGCTGAAATAACGCTCGAAGACCGGCTGGTCGTCGTCATCACGCACGTCGAGCGACAATTGCGCATGCGTGCGCAGCCAGCCCAGCTGCGTGCCGGCCGGCAGTTCGCGGAAGTTCAGGTGGTCGATGTCGTTGACCAGACGCAGGTCCGCCGCGGCATCGCCGAAACCGAAACTGACATCCTCCGGCACCTTGACGATGGCCACGGTATGAAACAGGTCGACATCGTGCGACGCCACAGGGTGCTCCGGGATACTGCTCATGTGCAGACAGGCATCCAGGTATTCGCGTGCGTGCTCGGCGCCGTATTCATGGCTGGGCTTGCCACACTCGATGGTGACGGCCGGACATACGGACGACATCGCCATTGACTGCACGCCCAGCGGGCGGATGAAATACACCACCGTGCGGCTGAACTGCGAGGCGAGCTGCAGGTAGCGGTTGTCGAGGCGGTTGATGCAGGCGTAGTGCGGATTGATGCCGGTGTTGTTGTGGATGTCGATACTGGCAAACGCCTTGCGAGCGCGCATGTCTTCAATCACCTGCTGCATCATGGCCGCCTCCGGGACATCCGGTGCGAGCGTACCGGGCCATATCCGGTTGTAGTCGGGCTGCCCGTCCAGCAGCCGCAGCCCCCGGCTGGCGGCCGACACATTGGCGACGAACACCGACAGGGAGCGCGGCAGACCACCGTCGTGGTATTTCTGCAGCAGCGACTGCACCGCGTAGAAGCCGGTCGTCTCGTTGCCGTGCGCCAGCACGCTGACGAACAACGGCTCCGGCTGGCGGCCCGGCAGGTGCAGCAGCGTCGGGCCGCCGAGCAGGGTCTGCAGCCCCTCCGCCTTCACGTCCAGCAGTCCGGCGGGCAGTTCCTCGATCTCATTCAGCATGTACTGTCAATCCGGCCTGGCGGGAATCAGGCGTCAATTGCAGCAACTATCGCGCACAACCGCAACCCCGATCAGTCGATGGACCATTCGTGTACCGGCCGCCCGCCGTCCTGGTGCACCCGGTAGGCCTGGGTCATGGCACGCAGGTCACGCCCGAAACGGGCGGCGTAGGCCCGCTGCCAGGCGGCACCCGTCTGGCCGCTGCGCACGCGCGCCTCGACGATGCCCAGGTAGCGCTCGATGTCCGCCCGGTCAATCTCCAGCTGTTCCAGACCCTCGCGGGCCATCGGCAGCAGCTGAGTGATGACCAGCGCGTGCAGCGCGCCGCGCGTGCCCTCCAGCCAGGTCACCTGGGCGTCCAGACCGCGCAGGGCGGCCGCATAGAAATTGTCGCGCGAACCGGCGAACGGCAGTTGCTGCTCCGGAGGTATCTCCCGGGTCATCAGCGATTGCATCAGGCCGTTGTAAAACGCGGAATTGGCGATCATGTCCACGATGGTCGGCCCGGCCGGGATCACCCGGTGCTCGATCCGCAGGTGCGGCGTACCATCGTAATCAAATCCGATCAGCGGACGGTTCCAGCGCCAGATGGTACCATTGTGCAGGCGCACGTGTGACATCTGCTCCAGCCCGTCCCCGTAATGCATTGGCAGCATGACCGGGTAGTGCTGGGCATTTTCCGTGAAGCATTCCATGAGCGACTCGCGAACGTAGCCCGAGCCGAAGGTCACGCGCCGCAACGGCCCCTGGCTGGCCCCGGCCAGGCCGCCGACCGACACCGACTGCTCGAACAGCGGCACGCGGGTCTCCTCCCACAACGCGTAACCGAACAGGAACGGCGAATTCGCCGTCAGTGCAACCAGCGGCGCCGAAGCGATGATCGAGGCATTGTAGGCCCGCACCGCGTGGTCGGGATGCACCTTCAGGTGCAGCTGGAACGAGGTCGTCGCCGCCTCCATCATCACGCTGTGATGCGCCGTCTTCAGGTGTTCACGGCCGTTGATGTCCAGCTGCAGCGGCGCGCCCTCGCGCAGGCGCAGCACCTGCTCGTTCAGTGCGCGATAGCGTTTCAGATCGGACATGTTCTCCGGGCACAGCTCGCGCTCCTCGACCGTGGGCAGGATGCCGATCATGACCAGACCGCCGTGCAGCTCCTGCGCGACGGCCATGCACCGCCGCCAGGTCGCCCCGAGGCTGGCCTCGAAACGGCTGAACGCGGACCCCCACAGGTGCTGCGGGTGATCGTTGAGCTCGACGTTGAAACGCGCCAGCTCGGGTACGACCATGGGATTGCCGAGGCGCGCGAGAAATTCCTCGTTGATCGGCGCGGGCCGCCCCGCCTCGTCGACCAGCCAGGCCTCGAGCTCAAACCCACCCATGCGGTCACGGTTGGAGAAGTTGCGCGTGCGGAACCATTCGGCAAGCAATGCCGTCTCGTCCTGCAGGCGCTGCCCGAACTCCGCGAAATCCCCCGCGTTGAAGCGGATAAGCTCGATTTCCTGACCCATATCCTCTTAGCGACCCTGCCGGCAGCCGGCTTGATTGCGCGGCGACACGCTTACGGCCGCCTGACCACGGCCGCGTCGACGGCCGCGAGGCGTTCCGGTGTGCCGATATCGTACCAGCGGCCAGTATGGTGCTCGCCCGTCACCAGACCCGCGTCCATCGCCCTGCGCAGCAGCGGCGCCAGCGGAAAGGCACCCGGCGTGCAGCTGTCGAACAGGGCCGGCCGGTAGACGCCGATACCGCTGAAGGTCAGCCTGGCGGGACCGCGCTGCACCAGTCGGCCTCCCGCGAGCACGAAATCCCCCTCCGGATGCTCGACCGGGTTGTCGACCATGACCAGGTGCGCGTGGCCTTCGATGTCCCCGGGCAGACGCGCAAACTCGAAGTCGGTCCAGACATCGGCGTTGACGACCACGAACGGCGCCTCGCCCAGCAGCGGCAAGGCGTTGAAGATCCCGCCACCCGTCTCCAGCGCCGTACCGGTCTCGGGCGAATAGCGAATATCGACACCGCAGTCGGAACCGTCCCCGAGGGCACGCACGATCTGCGCACCGAAATGGGCATGGTTGATGACCAGCTGTGTGATCCCGGCGCGGGCCAGCGCGTGTACATGACGCTCGATCAGGGTCTGCCCGCCGACGCGCAGCAGCGCCTTGGGTGTGGTATCGGTGAGTGGCCGCATGCGCTCGCCGCGCCCGGCCGCGAGGATCATGGCCTTCATGAGTTCACGCTGCCACCGGCGTCTGCCCGCGCATGGTAAATCAGGGCGACCATCCCAGCAGGTGTCGTTCCACCAGCTGCGCCAGGAAGGCAATGTGTGCGTCCTGGTCGTTGAGACAGGGTATGTAGTGGTACTCGCTGCCGCCGGCCTCCATGAAGACGCCGCGGTTTTCCATGGCGATTTCCTCCAGCGTTTCCAGGCAGTCGGCGCTGAAACCCGGGCAGAGGACCTGGACGGTTTTTACGCCCTGCCTGCCCAGCGTCTCCAGTGTCCGGTCGGTATAGGGTTTCAGCCAGTCCTTCGGTCCGAGCCGCGACTGGTAGCTGAGCTGCCACTGCAGCGGCCCGAGATCCAGCGTATCCGCCAGCAGACCGGCCGTCCGCTCGCACTGACGAACATAGGGATCGCCCTTGTCGGCATAGGCCTGCGGGATACCATGGAACGACATCAGCAGCCGGTCCGGCACACCATGGCCGGCCTGGAAGGCGCGCACACTGTCGGCCAGCGCGGCAATATACGCCGGGTGGTCGTGGTAGTCGTTTATGAAATGCAGCTCCGGCACGGCGCGCCAGCGCTGCAGCTCCCGCGTCACGGCATCGAAGATGGCCGCGGTCGAGGTCGCCGAGTACTGTGGGTACAGCGGCAGAACCAATACGCGCCGCACGCCCGCCTCGCGGAGTTCCGCCAACCCCGCCGGAATCGAGGGATTACCGTAGCACATGGCCAGGGCGACCCGCACCGGCCCGCCGGGCCGCGTCGCCAACGCCGCTTGCAGCGCGGCATGCTGTCTGCGCGATATCACCAGCAGCGGCGAACCTTCAGCAGTCCAGACCCGGGCATATGCGCGTGCCGAACGGCGCGGGCGGGTGTTCAGTATCACCAGGTTCAGCACCGGCCACCACAGCGGCCGCGGCAGCTCGACCACGCGCGGGTCCCACAGGAACTGCTTCAGGTAGCGGCGCACGTCACGCGGCGAGGGCGAATCGGGGGTGCCGAGGTTGGTCAGCAGCACACCGGTCGAGGGCTTGCCTGCAACTTGCATGTCCGGTCAACTCCTGGCTGTTCAGCGCCTGAGCGGATTCCTGTTCGTTTACCGGCAGCGACGGAACGGGGCCCGGTGCCAGGCGCGAAACGGTGCATCAGTCATGGGCGGATGCCTTGATGAAGGCCTGCAACTGCCGGTCATGATACCGGCGCAGCAGCAGCAGCGACAGCACCGCACCCATCAGTGCCCAGCCCATGTCGGACTGTGTGTCCCAGACATAGCCTTGCGTGCCGAGGAACGCGTCCGCCGCTTCCCCTGACAGCAGCGCCACCAGCCACTCGACGATTTCGTAGCAGGCGCTCAGGGCAAGGCAGAAACACAGCACGAGGAAGTTCAGCCAGCCACGCCCGTTGACCACGGCATTCCGAATCAGGATCTCGCGCGCCAGCAGCGCCGGAACGAAGCCCTGCGCGAAATGCCCGAGCTTGTCGTAGTTGTTCCGCCCGAGTTCGAACACGGTATCGAGCCAGTCGAACAGTGGCACCTTCGCGTAGGTATAGTGACCGCCCACCATCAGGATGATGCAGTGCAGCAGTACCAGGGTGTAGGCCAGCCCGCTGAGCGGGAAGCGGCGCCGGGTCAGCAGCAGCACGACCAGGCCGATGAGCGCGGGCAGGACCTCGAGCAGCCAGGTGAACCGGTCCGCCGGCCGAATGGCCGACCAGACCAGCACCAGCGTGTACACGGACAACCAGGGCAGCGTCATGGCAGAGACCACACGGGACGAAGCGGCAACTCTATGACAGGCGCCTGTGTTTTGACAAGCCGCCGTCCCGGGTGAGCCGGAACCTGCAATACATACAGCGATGTCAACACACGGACGCGTCAGGGATAACGCTGTGTCAGAGACCTGCGGACCGGCCGCGCATTCCCGTCTCATCCGCGCCGCTCGCTGACCGGATATTCGCCGGCCGCGGCGGGTTCGCGCGACCACATGCCGGTCGAATGCCGCCGCGTCAGGCGCTGTTCACACCCGACGCCCGTGTCGAGGGCGCAAGGCCGCGAATGCGCCCGGATGATGGGTTCAGCAGTATACCCTAAAAGGCTTATTATTTATATTTAACAATTGGTTATAATATCGTTCGAACGGCCTGGCATCAAGCGTCGTCAAGTGGAGACGGCAAGACTTGCCGCATTTTCACGTTCCCCGTCAAATGATCACCCTGTCTGTAGCCACATCGCGACAAATCCCCGTCACTCCTCACCAGGCCGCGCACCACGCCGGTCCGGCGAGCCTGCTCAACTAACTGATTTTAAATCATTTCCATGCCATTGGCCCGATCCTTGCTCGGAGCGTACGCACGCTGGCACCGTGATCGACCGCACAGGGGGGAGAAAACAATGAAGAAAGCAGTGACAACCGCCGTTTTTCTGGCCGCCGTGAGCGGCGTGATCCGGACGGAGGCAAGCAGTGCCATTCCATTCAGCGAGCTGGACGTGGACAGGGACGACGTCCTGAGCCTGACCGAAGCGGGTGCGGTACTGCCGGATATCACGTCCCGCTGGTATGACCTGGACAAGGACGGGGATGGCAAACTGAACCGCGGCGAATATGCCGCCTACGTCTTTCCACCACCGGCTGCCAACAGACGGGACTAGCCCGCAACAGGCTCCCACCATCGTACAGGGCTGACGATGGCGCGTGTTCCCCTACACGCGACCCGACAGGGATGTCTTGCAAGGTGGCGGACTGATGACAGCCGCCACCTCTTTTTTTCAATCCGCGTCCCGCTTGCAGTCAGGAAACAGCCCCGTGTCATTTTCCACGCTCAGGCAACGGCTGCTGGTATAGGTGGTGAGATTGGGGCTGTCGGCGGCTGCGCGCTCATCCTTCTCCATATCCAGCAGTTGCCGGGCCAGGGCGCAGCCCTCGCCCCCGGCACACTGATCCTCTCGCCCGCACACCCGTCGCTCCAGCTTCTCGCAGGGCGAATAACCCACAATCGGCTCGACCTTCCATTCCTCTTCCTTCGGCCTGGTCCGCTCGCGTGCCTCGAGGATGGGTTGATTGGGGACCACCTCGCCGTGCCTGATGATCAGGATGGAACCGTCCTCCAAGCGGTGGGTGCCGTCCCACAGCGGGGACGTTACACCCTCGCGCGTGATCGTGGCGCGATTGGTCTCCGGGTCTACCGATACCGTACCACCGCCCTCCATGCCGAAATAGGTGCCGGCGGCGCCGGCGTGCACCGGCAGCACCAGCAGGAAGAACAGCAGACGATGTGCAAGCTTCATCGGGTTATACCCTCAGGACAGTCAATACGTGCGCCTGCGGTTAATATAAGCCAAAAACGCAGGCGGTCACCACTTCCTGCTTGATCCGGATCAAGCCGCCGCCTGAAAACCGGGTGGCCGACGTGCACTGGCCCCGCCCGCCTCAGCCATCCGTTGTGGCATTACCGCCGGCGGGGGCGAGTCGCAGTATCCCGTAGCCCAGCAACGCGGACAGCACCGAACCGGCCAGGATGCCGAGCCGGTCATCGACGGCGAAACCGGGGCCGCCCTGTTCGAATGCCAGCGAGCTGATGAACAGGCTCATGGTGAAACCGATGCCGCACAGTGCGGCCACCCCGTAAAGCTGCAGCCAGCTGGCCCCTTGCGGCAACCGGGCCAGGCCGGTTTTGATCGCCAGCCAGGACAGGCCGAACACGCCGAGCTGGTTGCCGAGGAACAGGCCCGCCGCGATCCCCAGCGGGACCGGGTGCAACAGGGACTCGACCGTCAGGCCGTCGAACGGGATGCCGGTATTGGCAAAGGCGAACAGGGGCAGGATACCGTACACCACCGCCGGGTGCAGGTGATGCTCCAGCCGCTCCAGTTGTGTGCGCACCGCCCCTTCCACCCGTGCATACGGAATGAACAGCGCCGCCAGCACGCCGGCCAGGGTGGCATGCACGCCCGACTTGAGCACGGCCGCCCACAGCAACACGCCGACCAGCAGGTACGGAACCAGCGAGAGGACGCCGAAGCGGTTCAGCGCGAACAGAACCGCCAGTGCCAGTGCGGCCAGCAGCAGGGAAACGACCGACAGGCCGGACGTGTAGAACAGCGCGATGACCACGATGGCACCGAGGTCGTCGACGATGGCCAGTGTCATCAGGAACAGCTTCAGCGTATTCGGTACACGGCTGCCGAGCAGCGCGAGTACACCCAGCGCGAACGCGATATCGGTGGCCGAGGGAATCGCCCAGCCCTGCAAGGCCGCCGCATCACCCCAGTTGACCGCCGCGTAGATGACCGCGGGCACGACCATGCCGCCGACGGCCGCGATCACCGGCAATACGACCCGGGACGGCTCTGACAGCTCGCCATCGAGAATTTCACGCTTGACCTCAAGGCCCACCAGGAAAAAGAAGACGGCCATCAGGCCATCGTTGATCCAGAGCAGCAGCGGCTTGGCGATCTCGAATCCGCCGATGCGAATCTCCACCGGGGTCCCCAGCAGGGCATCGTAGAGGCCGCTCGCCGCGGAGTTCTCGACCAGCATGGCCAGCACCGCCGCGAGCAACAGCAGGAGTCCACTGGATGACTCGAGTCGCAGGAATTCGCTCAGCGCGCGCAGAACCATATCAGTTATCTGTCGTGAATGTCGGCGAAAATGGTGTTAAATTACAGGTTCATCGAAGAAATCGACAAAACCGGTCTCCAGCGAGTACTCGGCCCCCACCACCAGCAGGCCCTCCGACTGAATCAGTCGCTCCAGCAACTCCGATCCGTGCCGGAGACTGCGGGTGGACACACGCACATTGGCGCGCACGGCGCTCGATATCAGCGCATCCTCGTCCTGCCCGCGCTCCGTGGCCAGCAGGCTTTCCACGGAAGGCCGAATCCGGTCCACGATCGAACCCATGTTGCGCGAGCGCCGCCCGTCCGGCTGTTGCAGCGCTTCCAGGGTCGCCTGCACCGCCCCGCACCGGGTGTGCCCGAGCACTACGACCAGCCGCGTGCCGAATCGTTCAGCCGCAAATTCGATGCTGCCGATCTGCGACGGCGCTACGATGTTGCCGGCCACCCGGATCACGAACAGATCGCCCAGACCCTGGTCGAAGACGATCTCCACGGGCACCCGCGAGTCGGAGCAGCCGAGTATCACCGCAAACGGCGCCTGCCCGGCCACGAACTCGCTGCGCCGGATCTGGCTCATGAACGTATCGATGCTGCGGACACCATCCGCGAAGCGGCGGTTGCCCTCGCGCAGGCGTTCGAGCGCTTCCAGTGCCGTGATCACGATGACGTTCCTCCTAGGGCCTGTTCACACGACGCGAGCAGCAAGGCTGTCCGAAAGCGTGCCTGGCCGCATGGGCGGTTATTCCGCCGCGTGCGAACCGGCCGAGGCCTGTACCAGCTCGTCGGGCCGTTGCCGGCTGCCGTGCCAACGGCGTTTCATCGCTGTACCCCGATGCACGAACCAGCCGAACAGACGCACCGCCAGCCAGTAGAGCCATGCCGGCGAGAAGTCCGATTCCTCAAGCAACCGGCGGAACATCGCATCGGCGTGTCTGCGCTTCAGTGGCATACCGTCGCGGAGAAACTGGTAAAGCGCATCGTGTACCATGGATGCGTAATAGGTCTTGGGTCGGCCCGTCTGCCGGTGCACCACCCCCTCGGGCGTTCCCAGGAGCACGTCGAAAAGGCAGAACTTCGGACTGCAGCCGTTCCATGCATAGCCGCCCGTAATCGTGATCCTTCCGGTCGTCTCGATAATCAGCCGCACCTTCCCTGCGCTGTCACGGAACACGAGGTCGTACGGAATCTGATGCTGCGTCTCACGGACGAAGCTCTCATCGAGTCTGTAGAGCCAGCGCACACCGGTCTTGCAGGACATATGACCTCCCTTGGCCTATCCGCTTGGTTCCGGGAGCCGCACCAGCACCTCGTCTTCGACGAACGTGCACAGCGGCGCAAGTACCGGATGGCGATCCCTCAAGCCCGTGATGTATCCGAGCGTGCGCGGAATATCGCCCAGGTAACCCGGCTTGCCGTCACGGTGGTTGAGACGCGCGAATATGCCGCTGGCCTTGAGGTGGCGCTGCACGCCCATGAGATCGAACCAGAGCAGGAACCGCGCCGGGTCCTCGTGTTCCTCGCGCAGGATGCCGGTCTGAAGAGCGAGTTCCTGGTAACCCAGCGCCCAGTCCTCCACACGCGCACGCGGCCAGGCGATATAGCAGTCGCGCAGCAACGAGACCAGGTCGTAGGTTACCGGGCCGCACACCGCGTCCTGGAAATCCAGGATACCGGGGTTGTTGCGCGGCGTCACCATCAGGTTGCGCGAGTGGTAGTCCCGGTGTACGAACACCTGCGGCTGCGCCAGTGCGTTGTCGGCCAGCAGATCGAATGCGGCGTCGAGCATGGCATGCCGCGCGGCATCCAGCGTGATGCCGAGGTGCTTGCCGACCAACCATTCGCGGAACAGTCCCATCTCGCGCAGCAGCAGGTCACGGTCATACGGCGGGAGACCGGCGCAGTCGCAGGCCTGGATGCCGGCGAGCGCGCCCAGCGCGTCACCGTACAGGCGTTCCACGCTGGCCTCGTTCAGCGCGCCGAGATACGGGCTGCTACCGAGATCGGACAGCAGCAGGAACCCCCGTGCCAGGTCTTCATCGATCACCTCGGGCGCATTCAGGCCGGCATCGAACAGCCGTTTCGCGACCCGGACAAACGGACGCGAATCTTCCCTGTCCGGCGGTGCATCCATGACGATGAAGCTCGCACCGTCATGCACGACGCGAAAGTAACGCCGGAAGCTGGCGTCGCTCGAGGCCGGCCTAAGGGTGTAGTCGCGAAATGCGAGTTCGGATTCGAGCCAGCGATTCAGCAATTCGAGGCGTTCGGGCACGGATCGGTTCGCCATGTGCGGATTAGTGGTAAACGCGAAAATACTACCCTGTCCGCCGCGCCGGTGCCATGCGCCCGTGACTTGAAGCCGGGTCCCGGTGCGCGCCTTCGCGGACAAGGCTCGCATGGAGGCGGCGGTCGTGGCAGGTGCGCCTTGCATACAGGCACCCTGTTAAATCCGGAAGATCGGCGTGATGACCGGCTCGCGCATGTCACTGCTTCCCCCGCACCTGCGCGTCCCGCCCTGAAAACCGCGCGCAGCCCGGGTCGCCCAGGATCAGGTAAAGCCGGACATGGCGATCAGGACCATGGTAGTGGCGAACAGCAGTCCGAAACCGTGACTCACCGCCATCGGCGACGGGAAGGCGGGTCAGGCCGGCGGGAAGGAAGATCAGCGGCGCGTCCTCCATACCGCGGTATGACTCACCGGCCTCCTTCCCTTCGCCCCGGATCGTCAGCTCGTAGCCGGGCAGGCACCGTTCGATGTCGCCAAACTGCTTGCGTACCCGCTCCGTGATCACCAGCGGCATGGACACCTTGTCGTCGACGTCGGCGGAAACGATGCCGGGGTGGCGCGTGCCGCACCCTGTGGTGATGTCGGTTACGCAGCCGGATACACCGGCCGCCTGCCTGCCAGCACCAGCGGACGGTCCGCCAGGTCGCTGCTGGGGCGGAGCGCCCCGGGACAGATCACGCACACCGACGCGCGCGGCCTGCTGCTCAGGCGGCGTCAGCGCCAGCAGCACCGGTTTCGAGCAGCCCGGCAGGAGGTCGCGCAGGATGGATGACTTTATACCTAACACACTGATTATAAATTATTTGAAAGTGCAGCCATTCTATGCGATTTTAGCTCGCGCCCGCCGGCCGGCCCGGTGATCAACGAGCCAGAAACTGTTCCCCAATGCGTATCTGCCCGCCGAGATACCCGTCACACCGCCGCACAGGCCGGAACCGGGGCGCATGAGCCGCCGCACCGCACTGCCGCTGACGGTGCTGATGGCGCTGTCACTGCCATCTGCGGTGTACTCGGCGTGGGATTGCAACCAGGGGCCGGACGGCAAGTGGGACTGCACCGCCGCCGGGGCAGCGCCGACAGTGGCCGTGCCGCCGGCCGCCCCACGTAGCGTGGCTCAGCCCGCCGAATCGTCCAGGACGCCCGTGCAGGGAGAATCCCCGGACGCGGAGGAAGCGGGTAGCGCACCCGCCACGCATCCCCCAGAGGGGGGCTCACCTCCCACGCCGGGCAACATACCGGCTGGTGCCTCCGCCAATCCCGCAATGCCGTCCAAGCCGTCGGTAACCGAACCGGCTGGCGCGCCCGACGCCCGGCCGGCGGCGGACGCCGGCACGCCGGCCAGGATCGGCCGCCAGGCACGCTGCCCACCGATCATGCTGGCGTCCGAAACGGCTGTGCTGGCCGGTGGCGACGAGGCGGGCATGATCGACCTGGAGGCGGACAGTGCGGCCGCCAGCGCCGACCGCATCTTCACACTGAGCGGTGATGCCGTGATCCGTTACGGTGACCGCCGGCTGCAGGCCAACAACATCGTCTTCCGCCAGCCGGCAGGCGAAATCGAGGCCAGCGGCGGTATCCACTTCGCGGGACCCGGACTGCTGGTGACCGCCGACTCGGCGCTGCTGCAAACCGGCGAGGAACGCGGCACCTTGCGCGGCATCACCTACGCGCTGCCCGACCAGCACGCACGTGGGGGCGCCGGCCTGATGAGCCTGGAAGGCGCCAGTCGGCTGCGTCTGGAGAAAGCCACCTACACTACCTGTGCCCCCGGCAACCGTGACTGGCTGCTGTCGGCCGGGAAGGTGGAGATCGATCACGATGAAGGAACCGTCACCGCGCACGACGCCAAGCTGGCCTTCATGCGGTTGCCGATTCTCTACACACCGTATATCAGCTTTCCGCTGGATGACCGTCGCAAGACCGGCCTGCTGTTTCCGAGGATCGGCACGACCGATGAAACCGGCATCGATGTCAGCGTGCCATGGTACTGGAATATCGCGCCCAATCGGGACGCCACCATCACCCCGCGCGTCATGAGCGAACGCGGCACCATGCTCGGCGGCGAGTTCCGTTTTCTGACTCCGCGCAGCAACGGTATCCTGAAAGCGGAATACCTGCCGTCGGACGACAGTTTCGGCAACCAGGACCGCAGCTTCGTCAGCCTGCGCCACGACGCCAACCCGACACCCCGTCTGGAAACCCATATCAATGCCGGCGAGGTTTCCGATCCGCAATATTTCGAGGATCTGGGCAACAACCTGGTCGAGTCGAGTCAGACCAGCCTGGAGCGCACGGCGCGCGCCGTCTGGCATGGCCGCGTCTGGACCCTGGGCATGACCGTGCAGGACTTCCAGAACCTCGATACCACGCTGGCACCGGCCGACCGGCCCTACCGGCAGGTACCGCAACTCATCTACGAATTCAACCCTTCGCAACGCTTCCTGGGCCTGCGCACGACGGCCGTGGCGGAACTCAACTACTTCACCCACAGCGACAATTCCCTGGTGAAGGGAACCCGGATCGACGTACAGCCGCGCTTGAGTCTCCCAGTGCGCCGCGCCGGCTGGTATGTCGTGCCTGCGGTCAGCGTGCGCCACACCGCCTACACGCTGGAAAATGCCGGCGCCGGCATGAACGGCCATCCGACCCGCACCACGCCGGTGTACAGCCTCGACGCCGGCAGTTTCTTCGAGCGCGACGGCCACTGGGGCGACAAGTCCTATGTACAGACCCTGGAGCCGCGCCTCTACTATCTGTACGTGCCGGAGACGGACCAGAGCGACCTGCCGGTTTTCGATACCGGTAACTACGATTTCAATTTCTGGACGCTGTTTCGCGATAACCGCTTCAACGGACCGGACCGGATGGGGGACGCCAACCAGCTGGCACTGGCGCTGACCACGCGTTTCCTCGAGCCGTCCAGCGGGCGACAGATGCTGCGCGCCAGCCTCGGTTCGCTGCTGTATTTCCGCGACCGCACCGTCACCCTGCCAGGCGATACCGCCGACCTGGAAACCAGTTCCGACATCGTCGGCGAGATGACGCTGTCGCTGGCGCGTCACTGGACGGCCCGCGGCGAGGTGCTCTGGAACCCGCACAAATCCAGCACCGAGCGCAACAACTACCTCCTGCAATACCGCCTCGGGCCGCGCCAGCTCGTCAATCTCGGCTACCGGTTCCGCGACGGCATCCAGGAACAGACCGACGCGTCCTTCCTGTGGCCGCTTGGCAACGCCTGGCACCTGGTCGGACGCTGGTATTACGATGTCACGGCGAACGAAACTATCGAGGCGCTGGGTGGTCTCGGTTATGAGCGCTGCTGCTGGGGCGTGCAGCTGCTGGCCCGCAACTATATCAACAACGACGGCAGCACCCGCAACACGGCTGTTTTCCTGCAACTGGAGTTCACGGGTCTGGGCAAGCTGGGCACCAGCGTCGATGACGCGCTCGAACGTGGTATTCTAGGTTACCGGCCCGACAACTGATAATCCGCGAAGCAACACTATGAAATACCTCCGATTCCTGGCCGCCCTGGTGCTGCTGGCCCTCGGCGCCGCTACCGCAACCGCTGCCGAACCACCCGCAGACGTACCGCCCGCACCACCGGAAACGCAGCTCCTCAACCGCATCGTCGCCATCGTCAATGACGGTATCATCGTCTCCAGCGAGCTGGATACCGCCATTACCAACGTACTCGCCCAGCTGCAGGCCAAGGGCACCCGGCCGCCGGAGCGCGGGGTGCTGGAGAAGCAGGTACTGGAGCGCCTGGTGGTCGAAAAGCTGCAGCTACAGCTCGCCGAGTCCAATGGCATGTCGATCGATGACACCACGCTGAACAGCGAGGTGCAGAACCTGGCCCGCGGCAACAACCTGTCGGTCGCGGAATTCCGCGATATCATCGAGCGCGATGGGTTGAGTTACGCGACCTTTCGCGAGGACCTGCGCAAACAGCTGCTGATCCAGGAACTGCGCCGGCAGATGGTCGGCAACCGCATCCGTGTCACCGAACAGGAGGTCGACAACCTGCAGGCCAGCCTGAGAGCCAGCGGCTCGGGCGATGTCGAATATCATCTCGCCCACATCCTGGTCGCGATCCCCGAGGCCGCCAGCCCGGAACAGATCCAGGCGGCGCAGCAGCACGCCACGGACATCCTGCGGCGTCTGCGCGCGAACGCCGACTTCTCCCAGCTCGCCATCGCCGAGTCGAACGGCCAGACCGCACTGGAGGGCGGCGATCTCGGCTGGCGCAGCCTGGGCCAGATGCCCGAACTGTTCGTCGAACCGCTGAAGACCCTGCAAACGGGCGACGTCTCCGACCTGATCCGCAGCTCCGGCGGCTTTCACATCATCAAGCTGCTGGAGAAACGGGGAGACGAGCGTCACATCATGCGCCAGACACGCGCGCGTCATATCCTGCTGAAGGAGGACGAGCTGCACAGCGACGCCGACAACCGCATCCGCATCAAGCAGCTGGAATTGCGCCTGCGCGCGGGCGAGGACTTTGCAACCCTGGCACGCTCCAATTCGCAGGACACGGTGTCAGCGGCCAAGGGCGGCGACCTTGGCTGGCTCGGACCGGGCGATACGGTCCCCGAATTCGAGGCCGCCATGAACCGGCTCGCGCCCGGTGAAATCAGCGAGCCGGTCAAGACCCGGTTCGGCTGGCACCTGATCCAGGTGGAGGAATACCGCGAGCACGACGACACGGAAGAGTTCGAACGCAACCGGGTGAAAAACCTGATCCGCACGCGCAAGTACGACGAAGAGCTGTTTCTCTGGCTGCGGCGCCTGCGTGACGAGGCGTACGTGGAATTCCGCGTTGACGAGACCTGACGCACACCGTTTTGCCTGGACCAACGCTCCGCATCGCTGTCACGCCCGGCGAACCGGCCGGTATCGGACCCGATCTGTGCCTGCTGCTGCAGCCCCACCTGACGCCCGATGTTGAGGCGGTGTACATCTGCGACCCGAATCTGCTGGCGGCACGTGCCGACCGGCTTGGACTGACGGCGCGCATCCGCACCTTCGATCCCGGCGCCGCACCACGGCCGGGGACGGCGGACGAATTCTGCGTGGCACCGGTCGCGTTGCGCGCCCCTGTACAGTGCGGCTTGCCGGAGCGCGGCAACGCGCGCTACGTGCTCGATACGCTGGATGCCGCGCTCGCCGGCTGCCTGGATGGCCGCTTTGCCGCCATGGTGACCGGACCGGTTCACAAGGCCATCATCAACGATGCCGGCATTCCGTTCAGCGGTCATACCGAGTACCTGGCATCGGCAACGCATACCAGCGACGTGGTCATGCTGCTCGCCACCGATGGACTGCGCGTCGCGCTGGTCACCACGCATGTGCCGCTGGCGGCAGTCAGTGCACTGATAACCGGAGAGCGTCTGCAGCGCATCCTCCGTACGCTGCACCATGACCTGCAAACCCGCTTCGGCATTGCGCAGCCGCACATCAGGGTCTGCGGACTTAACCCGCACGCCGGTGAGGGCGGTCACCTCGGCCACGAGGAAATCGGTATAATCGCCCCGGCACTGGAAGCCCTGCGTGCAGCGGGCATGAACCTGTCAGGACCACAGCCGGCCGACACGGTTTTCACCCCGGACAGTATCGCGAGCTGCGATGCCATCCTCGCCATGTATCATGACCAGGGCCTGCCGGTCCTGAAACACGCCGGTTTCGGCCGTGCCGTCAACGTCACGCTCGGGCTGCCCGTCATCCGTACCTCGGTCGATCACGGCACGGCGCTGGAACTCGCCGGCACCGGCCGCATCGATACCGGCAGCCTGCGGATGGCCGTGCAATACGCCGTTGAGCTGGCGCGGCGCTCGTGAAACCATGGAACGGTCCCGCACTGTGATTCGTTCTCGTCCCCGTGTCCTGTCGGGCGGCGCGATCCGGATACGACGGTTGCGTAAACGGAGGATGACCGATGCGTGAGGGCGGACAGCGTGGTGCGAAACTGCACCGGCACACGCTGCAGATGTTGCGGCACACGCACGATTATTCGGTGCACAACGAGAAGGGCGAGCATCGCACGCGCCTGGTCCTGATCATGACCGCGATCACCATGGTCGTGGAGATCGTCGCGGGCGGCCTGTTCGGCTCGATGGCCCTGCTGGCCGATGGCTGGCATATGGGCACGCATGTCGCCGCCTTCATGATCGCCCTGTTCGCCTACCGCCATGCACGCCTGAACGTCGACAACCCCGAATATTCGTTCGGCACCGGCAAGGTCAGCGTACTCGGCGGCTACAGCAGCGCCGTGGCCCTGGCGGTTGTGGCACTGGTCATGCTGCTGGAATCCCTGCAACGGATCATTTCCCCTCATGACATACACTTCAACGAAGCCATCATCGTCGCCGCAACCGGTTTGCTGGTGAATGTCGTCAGCGCCCTGCTCCTGAAGGACGACCACGATCACGCGGGCGACCATCCGCAGGGTCACCACCATCATCATGACGTCAACCTGCGCGCCGCCTACCTGCACGTGCTGGCCGATGCGCTGACCTCCGTGCTTGCCATCGCGGCCCTGGTATCGGGCAAATTTCTGGGGTGGAACTGGCTCGATCCGGTCATGGGCATGGTGGGCGCGATCATCATCGCACGCTGGTCCTACGGGCTACTCAGACAAACGGGACCGGTTCTGCTCGACGCGAGCATCGACAGGGCCTACCAGGATGCCATTAGACAAACGATAGAAACTGATTCCGACAACAGGATTGCCGACATGCACGTCTGGAAAATCGGTGCTGATCACTATGCAGCGATCATATCCCTGGTCACGCATTTCCCGAAGGCCTCGGAACACTACAGGCAACTGCTGGCCGGTTTTCATCGCCTGACCCACGTCACGGTCGAGGTGAACGAATGCCGGGACGAACCCTGCAGCGAAGATGATCGTCATACGCGCGACTGAGCAAGCGAAGGGGCGCGCGCTATCCCGGTGACATGCCCGGGCCGGTCCTAGATGCCACCCATCGCCGATTGCAGGTAGTTCTGCAGGCCCATTTTATCGATCAGTCCGAGCTGGGTTTCCAGGTAATCGATATGCGCCTCGGTATCGTTGAGGATATCCTTCAGGATATCCCGTGAGACGTAGTCCCGCACGGATTCACAGTAGGCTATCGCCTCCAGATAGTGTTCGTGCCCCTGCCGCTCGAGCTGGAGATCGCCGCTCAGACACTCGGGCACTTCCTTCCCGATCAGCAGCTTGCCTAGGTCCTGCGGGTTGGGCAGCCCCTCGAGGAAGAGGACACGCTCGATCAGCTTGTCGGCATGATGCATCTCCTCGATCGACTCTTCATACTCGTGCTTTCCAAGGGCCAGCAGGCCCCAGTTCTTGTACATGCGTGCATGCATGAAGTACTGGTTGATCGCGGTGAGTTCGATCTTCAGTGCCCGGTTGAGTAAATCTATGACTGTTTTGTCGCCTTGCATGGGACGTCTCCTGTCGAGATGCTGTTCGGGAATACGGGTTGTGCCGTGATCAGGTCCTGCATGGATATCCGGTGCACTGACCACGACAGGAATTGCAACCGAGTATTCTGCAATCCGCTCGCGGATGATATCCCATCGCCCGGCGCCGGTCCGGCCTGATGCCTTCTCACCGTGCTGCCAGTGCAGATATCGCATGCAGGACGGAGCCGATCGGCAACGGTCTACCGGCGCGTGTACCCACGCAGACGGTCCGTCGCCATACCCCGGGTTCATGCCGGCGCCCCTCCGGATGTCCGCGATACACGCCGGTAAGCTGCTTTCGGGACTCGGCACTGCTCCTGGATCACTATGAACGGCCGTATTGTAGCAAGAGTCTGGCCGATGCATGCGCCTGGCATGAACCCGGACCGGGCCACCGCCAAACAAATGTGCGAAAGATTCTGGACGCTACCTCGAATCACTCCCGGTCTGGCGCATCTCTAGGCCCTAACCTGAACGTATCGTGGTTACGATACGGTCTGATGGCACTACCGGTGTCAGTTCTTACCTGCACACAAGGAGAAGCAACCAGACCGTCGAGACGGTGAGAAAGCGAACAGAAAGAACGGGGGACATTCGACTCAGGTCTTGATTCTTGCTTACCACCCGCTAATTTTCAAATCAAAAGCAACGATCATTCAAGATTTGAGACCTGACCTTTCGACCCGTACTAACATATGGAACGTACTCACACCCCAGAACCATTAGAGGCCTATGCTGACAGGCTGCCGGATACCGTCAAACTACATGATAATTGCATCGAAAACATAATCCACAGGTAGATGTTCTTTGCCGGCAATCCCTGTATACCTGAATACTGCACAATAACGCTAGGGTTGCTGATTCGGAACACCAAATTCCTTTAAACGGCGGAAAAATTCCTCATAGTCAATATAGTGACTGCCATCGCATGAGAAATTCATGCCTATCATGCCACTCATTCGATTGAAGGAGCCACTACGCAGGTAGATTTGTTCATCAGTGTTACGCAGGCGCTTGAATTCATCCAGCACCAGGCCCAGATCATCCCTATGCATATGCGGTTTTCTGCCCTCATAGGATACAGCCGGAAAGCCGTCGAGGAACTCTTTTTCAAAGACCTCTTCTTTCACGTATACCCTGTAATGAAACGGATCATCAAAAAACCAGCAAGTCAGCTGTGAGGACGAGTAGTGTGCCTTGATGTGAAACACCCCTTTATTCACCGTGAGCGCAAACATAATTTGATGAAGTCTATCTATATTTTCATCGAAGAGACTTGTCTGTCGACTCTGCTCAAACAAAAAGGCCCTGACAGAGGGATCGCCTTTTACCTGTAACCAGCGGCTTGGCATATGCGCTGCTGCCCCATAAACGAGGAATAGGAAGGCCTGAGAACGGTTACGATAGTTGTGCCAGGGCCTGTAATCGAAGAAGAATCAGGCTTGGTTCACCATGATACTGTGTTCTCACAAATACTCAAACCGGATCCGAGACATGAATTCGAGTCTCTGACTCGAGCGCACCATCAGGTCGGAAACTGCGCTGGATGACCCGCTGGTCACAGTTTGTCCGGCTGGCCCTGGCACATTATCAGCCTTAATGGATGTATCCGTGGAGTCGGGGTAAAACCCCCTGTAGAACGAATGAATCCCGCGGCAATCCTGCCGTAGCTGCTCAAGCACATCTGCATCAAAAGGTATCTCCCGCGCCATTATCAAGGCATCACCCGGCGAGTGAATGGGAAAAGTGTTTCAATTAATTGTCACTATATGCTCAAAATATGGTCCGTTACATCAACCTCTCCTAGGGCCTGTTCACACTACACAGATCGCCGCGTTGCTGCCGCCAAAACGGGCCAGACAAGGCGCGAGGAGTGAGGTTTAGTTGTGCTAAATGAACGACGAGCAACGCAGACTGACCCGTTTTGGGGCGCAACCCGAAGGGACGGGGCCCCTATCGCACCTGCCGGCGTTGGTGCGCGCTGGTGTACGTCGAGTACACGTCGCTCGCACCGCCTTGTCAGGTGCGAAATGGACCTCCGTCGCGACGATTTGCGTAGTGTGAACAGGCCCTAAGTGTATGGCTGCACCAGTTGATTCCTTTGTCGTTGCCTGAACCCTTCATAGTCTCCAATGCATAAAACCTTCCGTGCCTACCGAATACTCGAATCACACAGCATCACTCCGCCAACCATTCGTATTGATGATGCAGGCCATCGACCGTCAGATCAATTCATTACACTCAAGTGCTATCATTCATCTCACAATAGATTCCGCATCACGTAATACCGATGCGAATATCGATGCGAGTTGTCATCGCACCCCCATGTAGTTCTAACCGGATGGTTAGCGTGGACAAAATCCATTTCACCCCATATAACAAACTGTTAATAAAGACTAATACCAGGATAACCCCGTGACTCACCGTCCACGGAAAAGGTTCGGCCAGAACTTCCTGCATGACCCGGGCGTCATCGAGCACATCGTCGCCGCGATCCGGCCGCGACCGGGTGAACAGCTGGTCGAGATCGGGCCGGGCCGGGGCGCGCTCACCGTCCCGCTGCTCGAGGCCGCCGGCCGGCTCACGGCCATTGAACTCGACCGCGATCTGATCCAGCCGCTGCAGCAGCGCTGCCACCGCACCGGTGAAGTCACGGTGCACGCTGCCGACGCCCTGCGCTTCGATTACTGCACTCTGGCCGACGGGACGCCATTGCGAATCCTCGGCAACCTGCCCTACAACATCTCCACCCCGCTGCTGTTTCACCTGCTCGACCAGAGACACTGCATCCGTGACATGCATTTCATGCTGCAGAAGGAAGTGGTGGAACGCATGGCCGCACGACCCGGCAGCGGACAATACGGGCGCCTGAGCGTGATGCTGCAATACCGCTGCATGGTGAGCCCCCTGTTCACCATCGGTCCCGACGCCTTCGACCCACCGCCGAAAGTGGATTCCGGATTCGTGCGACTCGAACCCTTTGCCCGGCCACCGGTGACCGTTGCCGATGAGGCGGTCCTTGCCGACGTGGTACGACAGGCCTTCGCCCAGCGCCGCAAGACCCTGCGCAATACGCTGCGCGGCCTGCTGGATGCAGACGAAATCAGGCGGGCGGGGATCGACCCGGCACGGCGTGCCGAGACACTGGATCTGGGAGACTTCGCCGCGCTGGCCAACCAGGCGGCACGGCGACCGTGAAAACGGATTCAGCAGGCAGGCTGCAGCGATCGCGCGGGGGCCGAAACCTTACTTCCAGGGCATTCTCACGCTCAGGTGCACGCCGCTGCCGCCGTTCCTGAGGTTGTTGTCGGAATGCGCCGCACTGTAGACCGCTTCGGCATCCGGTGCGGACCCGAATGTCATGTGCAGGCCGGCGCGATGACCGAGCGGGGCTAGTTGTACATCCCCATCCAGAATGTCGGTGAAACGCGCCTTGCTGAACAGGCTCTCGGCGGCCAGGGACATCGTCGGCATGATACACGCGGCGCCAACCAGCAGGGAAATCAGACACAGAGCCCTGGACTGTGGAAAGTGGTGCTTGCGTTTCATGATGACTACCTCGCGTTTCGTCTGGCACCGCGTTGCCGGAATCTGCAAACCGGAACCGTTCGGACAACCCCATCTTGGAGAATCCCCGCCCGACATACTGCTACCCAGGTCACATTTCCGGCATTGGCATGAAAGCCATCGAACACCTCTATTATTATTTTAATATTTTCAGTTAGTTAGTAATCTCTCCTGCTACCGCACCCCCGGCAAGGCCCCGTCCTGATCATGCCTCGCGGTGGCAGGGGGCGATCCCCTGCACCCGGGTAAAAACTTTCCGCCGACCGCCAGGCAAGCCGCCTGCAAAGACCGGGCCTGCCGCACAGCCACCCTGTTCCCTGCCGCGAAATTGCAGTCGGGTTTTTGTCACAATCGGCGGGAAAGCGTATCCTTGAAACATTCACCGTGGACTGCAGGCATGAACACCGAAAACCTTCACAACATCACCATCGAGGTCGAAACGAACTATATCGAAGGCCAGTCCGAACCGGACAAGGAACGTTATGTATTTTCCTACACCATCACGATCCGCAACGAAGGCGAGGTGCCGGCGCAGTTGCTTTCCCGCCACTGGATCATCACCGATGCCAACGGCCATACCCAGGAAGTGCGCGGCGATGGTGTCGTGGGTGAACAGCCGCGGCTGAAACCGGGCGAGGGCTTTCAGTATACCAGCGGCACCATGATCGCGACGCCGGTCGGCAGCATGCGCGGCGCCTATCAGATGGTCGCGGAGAACGGTGACGAGTTTGATGCCATTATTCCCCCCTTCACCCTCGCCATACCGCGCACGCTGCACTAGGGCCTGTTCACACTACACAGATCGCGCCGCATTGCTGCAGCCAAAACGGGCCAGACAAGGCGCGAGGAGTGAAGTTGAGTTGTGCTAAATGAACGACGAGCAACGCAGACTGCCCCGTTTCGGGGCGCATCCCGAAGGGACGGGGCCCGTTTCGCACCTGACAAGGCGGTGCGAGCGACGTGTACTCGACGTACACCAGCGCGCACCAACGCCGGCAGGTGCGAAATGGACCTCCGTCGCGACGATCTGTGTAGCGTGAGTCTACCCCGTGGCCGTCTACGCCGTTGGTGACATCCAGGGCTGCTTTGACGAACTCCGACGGCTGCTGGACATGCTCCGTTTCGATCCGGCAGCCGACCGCCTCTGGCTGGTAGGCGATCTGGTCAACCGCGGGCCGAAATCCCTGGAGACGCTGCGTTTCGTGCGCGGTCTCGGGCCGGCCGCCACGACTGTGCTCGGCAACCATGACCTGCACCTGATCGCCGTGGCCAGGCGGCGGCATGACCATGGCGGACATACACTGGACGCCGTACTGACGGCACCCGACCGCGATGCGCTGGTCGACTGGCTGCGCCACCGCCCGCTGCTGCATCACGACGATGACACCGGTTTCACCATGGTGCACGCGGGGCTGCCGCCGCAGTGGGACCTCAGCCTGGCGCAGCGCTGTGCGAGGGAGGTCGAAGACGCGCTGCGCGGCCCGCAACTCGACGCGTTTCTCGATCACATGTACGGCAACAAACCCAATCGCTGGTCAGATACCCTGTCCGGGTGGGAGCGCCTGCGTTTTGCCGTGAACTGCTTCACCCGCATGCGTTACTGCAATGCCGAAGGTCGCCTTGATTTCGGAGCCAAGGGACCGCCTGGCACACAGCCGCAAGGCCTTTTCCCGTGGTTCGAGCTACCGCGCGCCAGCCGCGAGCTCAGGCTGGTGTTCGGTCACTGGTCGACGCTGAGGACGCACGACGTCCGGGGCGTCTATCCGCTCGATACCGGTTGTCTGTGGGGCGGTGCGCTGACGGCATTGCGCCTGGATGGGGAGCCGGACTGGTTCAGGCTGGAATGCCCGAGGCGGCGCAAACCGCATTGAGCGCGCGGCGACGCATGCCCCTTTATCTGCGCACCCGCTCCAGCCTGAGAAAGCTGCAGGCATGGGCATTCTTCTCGTCAGGCGGCCGGTGGCGGCGTTCCATCTCATGCCACTCGGCCTGATCCAGTTCCGGGAAAAAGGCATCGCCGGGAAAATCACCTTGCACCAGGGTGAGATAGAGCGTGTCCGCTGCCGGCAACGCCTGGCGGTAAAGCTGTTCGCCGCCGATCACCATGATCTCGTCATGACCTTGTGCAGCCCGCAGCGCCGCATCGAGTGAATGCACGACGAGACAGCCGGCTGCCACGTAGTTTGTGTCACGGGTGATGACAATACAGATGCGTCCCGGCAGCGGCCGCCCGATCGACTCCCAGGTCCTGCGCCCCATGAGGATCGGCTTGCCCATCGTGATCTGGCGGAAGTGCTTCAGGTCGGCCGGCAGGTGCCACGGCAGACGGTTGTCATGACCGATGACACGGTTGGCCCCCATCGCCACGACGATCGACAGCTTCATGACAGGTCAGACCGCGACCGGCGCCTTGATGTGCGGGTGTGGATCGTAACCCTGCAGTTCAAAGTCATCGAAGGTGAAGGCAAACAGGTCCCGCACGTCCGGGTTGAGGCGCAAGACCGGCAGGCGGCGCGGCGTCCGCGTCAATTGCAGGTCGGCCTGCTCCAGGTGGTTAAGGTAGAGATGCGCATCACCGATGGTATGCACGAAATCACCGGCATTGAGACCAGTGACCTGCGCGATCATCTGCAACAACAGCGCGTAGGAGGCGATATTGAACGGCACGCCGAGGAAGATGTCGGCGCTGCGCTGGTACAGCTGGCACGACAGGCGCTCATCGGCCACATAGAACTGGAAAAAGGCGTGACAGGGGGGCAGAGCCATCCTGTCGATCTCGCCCACGTTCCATGCGCTGACGATGATGCGCCGCGAATCCGGATTGTTCCTGATCTGGTCGAGGATCTGGCTGATCTGGTCGATACGCCGGCCGTCGGGTGTCGGCCAGCGGCGCCACTGGCAGCCATAAACGGGGCCCAGCTCGCCCTGTTCGTCGGCCCACTCGTCCCAGATTGTGACCTTGTTGTCGTGGAGGTAGCGGATGTTGGTATCGCCCTTCAGAAACCACAGCAGTTCGTGAATGATGGAACGCAGGTGCAGTTTCTTGGTGGTGACCAGCGGGAATCCGTCGGCAAGGTCGAAGCGCATCTGGTAACCGAACACACTGAGCGTACCGGTGCCGGTGCGGTCTGTCTTGCGGATGCCATGGTTGCGCACGTGGCGCATCAGGTCGAGATACTGTCTCATGAGGAAACGGGCTTGTAGTCGGTGTGCATTAACGGGTGTGATAATACCCTGTCGGCGGTCGAAATCGGCTCCGTCACCCCGGGCCCTACCAGCTGACCCGGCCGTCGGTGCGCCGCATGGCATACACGTAGAATAAAAGGCCGATGACGATCATGGGCAACGACAGCACCTGGCCCATCGTCAGCCAGTCGAACGCAAGATAGCCGATTTGCGCGTCGGGCATGCGCACGAACTCCACCACGAAGCGGAACAGGCCATAACAGACCAGATACAGGCCCGAGACCGCCATGGTGGGTCGCGGTTTGCGCGCGTACAGCCAGAGAATCACGAACAACGCGAGCCCTTCCAGCAGCAGTTCGTAGAGCATGGACGGGTGGCGTGGCTGCGCATCGACGTAGGGGAACACCATACCCCACGGCAGATCGGTGGGGCGTCCCCACAGCTCGCCGTTGATGAAATTGCCCAGACGCCCTGCCCCCAACCCGAGCGGCACCAGTGGTGCCAGGAAATCTGTCACCTGGAAAAAGGTGCGCCCGGTGTGGCGCGCATACAGCCACATCGCCACGAATACACCGAGCATGCCGCCGTGGTAGGACATTCCGCCCTGCCAGATGCGGAAGATCACCAGCGGGTCGGCCAGGAAGCCGTGGAGGTTATAGAACAGCGTGTAGCCGATCCGCCCGCCCAGCACCGCGCCCAGGGCGAAATAGAAAACCAGGTCACCGATCTCGGCGGACCGCCACGTGGCACCCGCACGACGGGTGCGCAGCACACCCAGCCACCAGCCGGCCAGGAACGCCACCAGGTACATCAGCCCGTACCAGTGAATTTCCAGTGGCCCGATGGCCACGGCCACGGGATCGATGGATGGATAGGTCAGCATGTCAGCAGTCAACGCCGCGGCCGGTCATGCCGGCGAACGGCAGAAAAAGGTCTTGAGATAGGCCGTCTCGGTAATCGCCGGGTGCACCGGATGATCCATGTACTGAAAGCCGCGCTCCAGTATCTGCAGCTGACGTGCCTGCCGGACGGCGGCCTGCAGCAGGATCCCCTGCAGACGCTGTTCGGCAAGCAGCATGGAGCAGGAGGATGATATCAGCATCCCGCCCGGCGCCACCAGTTCCAGTGCCAGCAGGTTCAGCCGCGCATAGCCCTGCTCGCCGCTGCGGAGATCACGGCGACGCTTGATGAAGGCCGGGGGATCCACGACCACGACATCGAATTGCAGGCATCCGGTACGCATCTCCTGCATGACCCGGAAGGCGTCACCCGGCACGACCTGCACGCGATCCCGCAGGCCGTTGGCCTGTGCGTTGTGCGTCAGCCCCTCCAGCGCCGGTGCCGAGGAATCCACGCAGGTGACGCTGGCGGCACCAGCCTGCGCGGCCTGCAGACCCCAGGCGCCGACGTAGCTGAATACATCCAGTACACGCAATCTCCGCACGTATTTGTGCATCGCGAGCCGATTGCCGCGCTGGTCGAAGAACCAGCCGGTCTTCTGACCGGCGCCGAGCGGCACTTCGAACCGCACGCCGCCCTCTTCCAGTATCACGGTATCAGGCACGTTACCCAGTACCGCGTTCTCCTGCGCGAGTCCCTCCAGTGCCCGTACCTGACCGTCATTTCGCATCAGGATCCCTACCGGTGCGAACATCCGCTGCAGGACATCGACGATCACCTCACGGGCATTCTCCATACCGGCCGTGGTAATCTGCACCACCAGCACGTCCGCGTAACGGTCGACCACCAGTCCGGGCAGACCGTCGCTCTCGCCGAAGACCAGCCGGTAGTAAGGCCGTTCGAACAGCGACTCGCGCAGCGCCCATGCCGTACGCAGGCGCCGCTCGAGAAAGGCCGCGTTGATGATGGCACCGGCCCGCCGGCTCAGCAGCCGCGCACAGATCAAGGTTTGCGGGTTGACGTAGGCGGTGCCCAGCACCTTGCCGGAAGCCGCCTGTACAACCGCGACTTCGCCCGGCTCGAAATCCGTCAACGGGGTTACTGCAGTATCCACCTCGTTGCTATACACCCAGAGATGACCGGCGCGCAGGCGCCGGTCTTCGTCCTTTTTCAGCACCAGCAGCGGCAACCTGACCTGGCTCACGTGGTTGTTCTCCTCTTGATCAAGCCGTTCAGGGCAACAGGCCAGGGTCTTCCATCACGCGGCGTCCGGCGAGGATTGCAAGGTACCCGCTTTGGTACGGCTGGGCAAATGCGGCAGGCTTGGGGGCGTGACCGCGCCCGCTGGTGACCAGGTAGCCGTCCGGTTGCTGCCCGGCCCAGTGCCGCACCTCCCCGGGCGCGAGCTGCAGCAGCGGCCGGGTGAGCCGTCCGTAGAAGCCGAACTGACCGTGATAGCGCTCCAGCGTCGCCACCGGGTGGCCCGCGGCCTGCGCAGTGGCGATGAAACGGCTGGCCTGTTTCAGGTCGTAGGACGGCGCCCCGATGCGCAGTACACCCAGCTCGGCGATCGCCACTGCTGCCACGCTCAGCAGCGCCAGGCGACGCGGGTAGTGCGCCGGCCGAACCGGCGGCAGCCGCACCAGGATCAGGGCAAGCATCAGCAGCAGGCCGCCCCAGACGGGGTTCACGTCATTCAGCCAGGGCGCCTTGTGGAGTACGTACGGCAGGACCATACCGGCGATACCCAGTACACCCAGAACCCCACCCAGCACCCACGGCCGCTGCCTCACCGGCTGTGCCGGCTGTACGCTCAGCACGCGCGCCACGAGCAGGGCGAACGCCGGCAGCATGGGTAACAGGTATTTCACCTGCTTGCCGCTGACCAGGCTGAGCAGGACGAACACCGCGACCAGCCACGTCGCACACAGGCGCAGTCCGACGTCGGGCCGCCGTCCGGCCCGGCGCAGCGCACTCCACAGCCAGGGCAACAGTGACCAGGGCGCGAACAGGATCACCAGCCACGGCAGGTACCACCAGACGGGGTGGGCGTGGGCAAACGAGGTCACGATACGATCGGCGGTCTGGCCCCACAGGATTGCCGCGCGGTAAGCCGCGCCCCCGGAGGCGGCCGCCGGCAACGCCCAGGCCAGCGCGATCAGCGCACCGGTCACGACGCTGGCCGACACACCGAGGTACCAGCCCCACCAGGGGGTTTCCCTCCGTTCTCCCATCCAGAGCGGGGCAAGCAAGGCCACGGGCAGGACATGCAACAGGATAACCGGTCCCTTGGCCAGTACCCCGAATCCGATGGCGAGCCCCGCGCGCAGCCAGCCGGACCGCACGCCCGTCGCCGAGTGCACGAAACCCAGTACGGCCTGCAGGGCGCACAGCGTCAGCAGGACATCCATCTGCACCCAGGGAAAGAACCCTGTCAGGAAGACGCAGGAGAACAGGACCCACGGCGCAAGGTGCGCCGTCTGCCGGTCATCCGGCCACAGCCTGCGCGCCAGCGACGCCGACGATGCCAGCAGGAGCAGGGTAAGCAGGGGCGTTACCAGTCGCATCCACCATTCGCTGACGCCGAACACCCACCAGCCGGCATGGATCAACCAGAAGAACAGCGGCGGCTTGTCGCTGTAGGGCACACCGTTCAGGTAGGGCACGAGAAAATCGCCGCGCGCCCACATCTCCCAGGCCACCGCGGCGTAGCGTGTTTCGTCGAGCGGGATCAGCGAGCGCGTGAGCAGGCCGGACAGGGTGGCGACCAGCCATAACAGGACAAGCACGCACCACGACGGCATACGCGCCAGGCAAGACAGCCCGCCGCAGCCGGACCGCGCGTCAGACGCCACGTGCATCGGCGGTTTCCTGCCTGTCTCCTCCGCAGCGCGACGCCTTGCTGCACGACCGGCTGAACCGTGCAAACAGCCATGCACCCAGCACCGCTACCGCGACGAACATCGCCGTGGCTAGGGCGACCAGCCAGTAATGCTGCAGCACGCTGCCGCTGCCGGCCAGCGCAAATACCGCCATCTGCGGGACGAAGCCCAGTGCCGAGCCGAGGACGAACGGGACGCCGCGTACCGTCGAGATTCCGGCCGCGATGTTCACCATCCAGTTGCTGCCGACCGGGAGCAGCCTGAACAGCAACGTCGTAGCGAAGGTATGCTCGCGTATGAAGTCATCCAGCCTGCGGACGGGCGCACTGAATCGACGTGACAGGAACCCGCGCATCAGCAGTCGCGCGCAGTAGAAGGTGATGACACAGCCGGCGGTGACAGCCGCCATGGACAGCAGGAAACCGCCGGTGAAGCCGAAGCCGTAGCCGGCCAGGAAGGCGGTGAGCTGGCGCGACAGGCCAACGCTGATCAGCAGACTGCCAATTCCGACGAACAGCAGCTCGCCCGTCACCCCATGCCCGCGCACGAAGGCATCGATCCAGCCTTTATCCAGCACCTCGCCCAGCAGCCAGCCCAGCAATGTCAAGGCGGTGATCAGCACCAGACCATGCAATACCTGCTGGCTTGCGTTCATTGCGGCTCGACCTCCGTCACCACCGGCTGCATGCGGCGCCGCATCAGCCACCAGACACCCAGCAGGTCGACGATACCGACCCACAGTCGATCCATCACCCCGTACTTGGAACGCCCGAGCCGCCGTTCCCGGTGATTGACCTCGACCGACTGCACATCCGCGCCCTGGCGTCGCACGAGAGCCGGCAGGAAGCGGTGCATGTGGTTGAACTGCGGCAGTTCAAGGAACAGCGCCCGCGGAAACAGTTTCAGCCCGCAGCCCGCATCGGGTGTGTCGTCAGACAGCAAGCCGCCCCGCACGGCATTGGCAATGCGCGATGAAATCCGTCTGGGCCAGGTGTCGCGCCGCACACGCCGATACCCGGCGAACAGCAAGACGCGGTCCGGGCTGCCCTCCATTTCGCGATAAAGTTTCATGATGTCGGCGGGATCGTTCTGACCGTCGCCGTCGAGTGTCGCTATCCAGGGTGCGCGTGCCGCACTCACGCCGCTGGTAATGGCGACGCTCTGGCCGCAGCGTTCCCGGTGACGCAGAACACGCAACCGCGGCTGCCGGCGGCGGCACACATCGAGCACGGCGGACGTATCATCGGAACTGCCGTCATCGATCACCACGATTTCATAATCGAGCCTGCCGTCCAGCCGCAGTGCGATCTCGCCCAGCAGCGATGCTATGCTGTCCGCTTCATTCAGTACAGGAATAACGACAGATAAATCCACAGATAACCCTACTGAACCTGGGTGTGATACGGCCTGGTGCGCGACACCCGGCGACGCTTCGTCTATAGTACAACGCGATGGGCACGTTTACCGCAACCGCATGAAAGGACACGACTATAACAACCACCTCGCCGGTGAGACCAGCCCCTATCTGCTGCAGCATGCACATAACCCGGTCGACTGGTATCCCTGGGGTCCGGAAGCGCTGGACAAGGCACACCGCGAGCACAAACCGATCCTGCTGTCGATCGGCTATTCCGCCTGTCACTGGTGCCATGTCATGGCACACGAGTCGTTCGAAGACCCGGAAACGGCCGCACAGATGAATGCGCGGTTCGTCAACATCAAGGTGGATCGCGAAGAGCGGCCTGACCTCGACAGGATCTACCAGACCGCGCATGCCCTGCTGACCCGTCGCCCCGGCGGCTGGCCGCTGACCGTGTTCCTGACACCGGACGATCGGGTACCTTTCTTTGCCGGCACCTATTTTCCCGACACGCCGCGTCATGGCATGCCGTCTTTCCGCGCGGTGCTGCAGCGCATTACCGACTACCTCGCCGGACACGCGGAGGAGGTCCACACGCAGAACACGGCGCTGGTCGACGCCCTGCAGGAGATGACCACCCATCCCCCCGCCGCCGGCATCAGCGCACTGCCGCTGGATACCGCACGGCAGTTGCTGGAGAAGAGCTTCGATGCCGTGGACGGCGGCTTCGGGGACGCACCGAAGTTTCCGCACCCGACCAGTCTGGAACGCCTGCTGCGACACTGGGCCGGTAGCCACGGCCTGGACGGGCATCCGGACCGGCGTGCCCTGCACATGGCGATCTTCACCCTGGAGAAGATGGCACGCGGGGGCCTGTTCGACCAGCTCGGCGGCGGTTTCTGCCGGTATTCGGTCGACACGCAGTGGATGATCCCGCACTTCGAAAAGATGCTCTACGACAATGGCGCCCTGCTGGCGCTGTATGCCCAAGCCTGGACGGTGACTCGCGATCCACTGTTCGCGCGCATCTGCCGGTTGACCGCCGGCTGGGCAATGCGCGAGATGCAGACGCCGGACGGTGGCTACTGCTCCAGTCTCGATGCCGATTCCGAGGGCGGGGAAGGCCGGTTCTACGTATGGACGGCGGAACAGGTACGCCCCCATCTGGCCGCGGAGGACTATCCCCTGTTCGCGCGCCGCTACGGACTGGACCGGCCCGCCAATTTCGAGGGGCACTGGCACTTGCACGTCTACCGCACCATCGGCCAGCTGGCGCGGGAATTCTCGCGCGACGCGGACGGGGTGCAAGCCGTCATCGACCGCTGCCATGCGCAGCTGCTGAGGCTGCGCACACAGCGCGTGCCGCCGGCGCGCGACGACAAGGTACTCACTTCATGGAACGGCCTCATGATGCGCGGGATGGCGATCGCCGCCCGCCACCTGGATGAACCGGCCTGGGCCGAAGCGGCGGAACGCGCGCTCGATTTCATCAGGTCGACGCTCTGGCGGGACGGCCGACTGCTGGCCACCTGCAAAGACGGCCGCGCGCATCTGAACGCCTATCTCGACGATTACGTCTACCTGATCGATGCCCTGCTGGAACTCCTGCAGGTGCGCTGGCGTGACGGCGACCTCGCCTTCGCCATCGAGCTCACCGAGGCCGTACTGGCCCGCTTCGCGGATCCGGACGGTGGATTTTTCTTCACCTCGGACGACCACGAACAGTTGATACAGCGTCCGCGCGCCGACCACGACGACGCGATGCCCGCAGGAAACGGCATCGCCGTGAAGGTACTCGGGCGTCTTGGCCACCTGCTCGGCGAAACCCGCTACCTGCAGGCGGCGGAGGACGCCCTCAGGCATGCCTGGTCCAGCATCGAATCCATGCCGCACGGCCACACGACACTGCTGACGGCGCTCGAGGAATCACTGTTCGGGCTGCAGACCATCATCATCCGCGGCGCACAACCCGAACTCGCGCAGTGGCAGGCGGCAAGTGCGCGACCCTATGCCCCGCGCCGGCTGACACTGGCCATCCCGGATACGGTCACGGACTTGCCGGGTGCGCTGGCCGCCCGGACGCCGCAGGCGGGCACGGTCGCCTATGTCTGCAGCGGGATGACCTGCGGCGCCCCGATAACAAGCCGGGAGGATTTCACTGCCCTGCTGGACGCGGCCGCACCGCTGCCACCGGGAAACGCATGACCGCGCCGTCATGCCGGCAAGCGGCCCGCCGCGGACCGATGAACGGAATCCGATCTGACAGGAGAACGAACCCGTGAGCGATACGATTCAGGTACTGCAACTTCCCGGTGCACAACTGGCTTCCATCGAGCGGGACGGGGCCGCCTTCACCCTGCACTTCTCCTTGCTGCAACTGGTTCAGGAGATGGAGGGGGCCTTCGAGGACTCGTTATGGACACAGGCGGTCGACCTGGTTATCCGCGAGGCCGAGCTGGAAGGCGAGTTGCCCGCCTGTCCCTGCGTGATCAAGGGCGGCGAGCTGACAGACAACATCTATACCTATCGAAACCACGCGCCGCTGCCCATCCGGTGGCGCGGCGAGGTGGGCTGCAGGCTGGTCGTCGACGGGACGGATGCCGCGTTCACCCTGCAGGGCTCCGGCATGGATGCGAGGCAACTGGACTACCCGCGCTACATCAAGCACATCAAGAAAGAGCGGGAATCGACATGAAACGGAAGAACACGTCCCTGTGTCCACATCCCTGTTACGCGCCACGGTAATCAAACTCGCCGTCCGACACACTAGTACAAGAGTACTAATACTTTTGTACTGATCGGTGGCCAGATCGTCCATTCCGGACATTTCTTTTGCCACCGATCAACTATTCACTAAAATTCATAGGCATAATTACTTGCCACGGATCATTGAGTGGCGATACTTAACCCTACGTATAGTGGTATTTTATACCCGGGGGTATCTTGAAAGACTGCCTGAAAATCCTGATAGCCGACGATCACTGCCTGGTCCGCGAGGGACTCAAGATCGCACTGACCGGTCTGCCCACTCGGCCGGTTCCCATCGAGGCGGCAACCGCGGCAGAGGTTCAGCAGGCCGTTTTGGCACACCCCGACATCGATCTGATCGTACTTGACCTGCAGATGCCCGATGTCAGCGGCCTCGAGCTGCTGAGCGAGCTGTGCAATGGCCGTCCCGATATCCCGGTCGTGGTCGTATCGGCCAGCGAGGACTGCCGCATCATGCAACGCGCCATCGAACACGGCGCCGCGGGGTTCATTCCGAAAAGCGTCGCAAACGGCGTGCTGGTCAGCGCCCTGCAACTGGTGTTGTCCGGCGGTGTATACATTCCCTCCGAGATGTTCGGCGGCAACGAACTGAATTCCGCGCTGGATAACGGTCAAGGTTACACCGGCATCATGCACGGCCCCGGGATTCCGGTCAGTCGAGACACCTTCACCGTGCGACAACTGGATGTACTCGAACTGATGGCGGGCGGTCACTCGAATAAATCCATCGCCAATGAGCTTGGCCTGTCGGAACATACCATCAAGATCCACATCTCGGCGATACTGAGAATTCTTGATGTCAGTAATCGCACCGAAGCGGCGATTGCCTGCAGGAAACTGGGGCTGTTCGAAATACACTGAGCCGGCGCGGCGATGGTACAGTAATTGCCGCTGTATAAAAACGATATCACCCGGACATCAATAGGGGAAATACCGGTTCCCGATAACAGTCACGAGCCCAAACCAAGGGGAGACCGCGCATGAGAAGCCCATATCCTCAATCCTGTCATTCATTTCTCCGGCGCGGTGCCACCCTGCTGTTGCTGACCCTGGCTGCGTTGCCGTGCCCGGCACGACCGGCCGGCACAGATGAGCCGGTCATGTACGCCGGAATGGAGAGCGAGGAAGACTTTACCGGTGCCATCGATACGGTGATCTCGGCCACGCGCATACGCCAGCCGCTGACAGAGTCACCCTCATCGGTCACCATCATCGACCGTGACACCATCGTCGCCTCCGGCGCCATCGAGGTCGCCGACGTGCTGCGACTGGTACCGGGCATCCAGGTGTCCTACCCGACGGGCAATCAGATCGCCGTCACCTACCATGGTTTCGGTGACGCCTTCCCGCGCAGCATGCAGGTACTTGTCGACGGCCGCTCGATCTACCAGCCCTCGTTCGCCGATGTGGACTGGGTGATGCTTGGCATAACGCTGGAGGACATCGAGCGCATCGAGGTCATCCGCGGACCGAACAGTCCATTGTATGGCTCCAATGCAGTGTCCGGTGTGATCAACATCATCACCCGGATGCCCTGGCAGGATCGGGGCACAACGGCACGAATCACGGCCGGCGAGCTGCACACGCGCCACGGCATGCTGCGGCATGGCGGCAAGTACGGCGCTCTGGACTACCGGATGACGCTGAATTACCAGAAAGATACCGGCTTCAAGGGTAACCTTAACTCCACCGACGACGGGCGGGAACTCGAAGGTGTGTCACTGCGCGGTCTGTGGAACCCGCGTCCGAGTGACGAATTCGACGTCCAACTCGGTTTCACCTCCGGCAACCTGGGTGGCGGCGCTGAACCGCATGCGGACCCGCCCATACACGACAAGCGCGTCCTGAGTGATTTTCAATTTGTCAGCTGGCGGCGCGCGCTCGCCGACGAGGCCGAGTTCCGCTGGCAGTTCTACCTTAACGGCTACAATTCGGACGACGATTTTCGCGACACGCTGTCACACGCCTATGGTCAGCCGGACGCGGTGATCCAGGCACTGCTGGGCACACCACCCAATGCCTCGGCCAATTTCGGACTGTTCGATTACCGCGGCCAGCGCTACGACACGGAATTGCAGTACACGTCCCCACAAAGCGGCCGGCTGCGCAGCGTGGCCGGTATCGGCATTCGGCTCAACCGCCTCAAGTCCGAGGTACTGACCCACCGGGACGACTGGATCGACGAGGTAAGCGAGCGCATATTCGCGAATCTGAACTACCGCGCCTCCAGCCACCTGCTGCTTAATTTCGGCGCCATGGCCGAAAACAGTACCCGCTTCGGTGGCTATCTGTCTCCGCGGGTCGCAGCAAACTGGCTGTTCGATCCGCAGCATTCGGTACGCCTCAGCTATACGCGCGCCACGCGCAACCCGTCCCTGGTTGAAAGCGAGTTCAACAACGTCCACGCACTGGATGACGGCACGCCCTACCTCATCGACTTCGTGTCCATGGACCCCGGCCCGGAAACCCTGACCTCGGTGGAACTGGGCTATACCGGTTACTGGCTGGAGCGCCGCCTGCTGCTCGACGCCAAGCTGTTCCGGGAGCAGACCGATGACCAGATCCGCTTCGTGAAGGATCTTTCACTGCAGCAGCCCATCCCCGCGCTCACCGCGCTGTCTCCGATCCAGGTCCTCACCAACGACGGTTTCAGAAGGGTATACGGTGCCGAACTGCAGCTCAAGTATCAGACCGGACCGCGCGACTTCGTCTCGTTCCAGGCATCCAAACTCGATACCGACATCGTGCGGAGCACCCAGCTCAACCCGGACATTACGCTGCGCTGGCCCGATAACATCGCGCCGAACCACACCTTCAGCCTGCTGGCCAGCAAGTCGTTGCCGCAGGGTTTCGAGGTCAGCGGAGCCTGTTACTACCTGTCGAGAATGATCTGGCAGGGCGACGGTGACCGGCTGGAAGGATACAGCCGGTGCGATGCACGGCTGGCCAGGCGCTGGCACAGCGACGGCAGCAACCTGATGCTGGAGGGAATCGTGCAGAACATCGGCCATGGATACTACAGCTTCCGCGACGAAAACATCTTCGACACCCGCGTCTATTTGCGCTTGACCATAGGGTTCGGATAGCGGCTTGAAGGCAGGACACGACAGCGGATGTTCGAGTGTTTAATGGTCTCCCGAATCGAGATAGTGAGAATGCAGGCAGCTGTCGCCTGCCGGTGTGGCTGCCGTTTTTACTGGTAACCTGCCTGCAACAGGTGCAGGCGGCCGGACTGCTGGTCGTGGCAAGTTCCAACGACCTGCTGTACAGCCGTTTCATCGATGCCTTCACCGCCAGCCTGACGACCGGCATCTCCTCCGGCGATGCGGTGGATACAGGCGTCATCTATCTCGACGACCGCGGGCTGACACCCGTTGACATCGCTGAGCGCCGCCTCGTAATCACCGTCGGCACCCGCGCCGCCAAGACCGTAGCCGATCGCGCGCCGGAGGTGCCGGTATTGCATACCGTCATTCCGGAAAGCGTATACCGCAATCTGACCAAAGCGTCCGGCGCGTGCCCCTCGCGGTCCGCCATCTTCATAGACCAGCCGCTCGCGCGCCAGGCCCGGCTGGCGCAGGCAATGTTTCCAGGCGCCATCGACTACGGTGTGTTGCTGGGACCAACATCGGAACAGCGCCTGCCGGAGATCGACGCGCTGAAAACCCGCGCCGACCGGCACCTGGTCGTCATATCGGCGGGCTACGAGGCGGATATCGCCAGGGCGACCAACGGCCTCCTGAACAAGATCGATCTGCTGCTCGCGGTCAACGACCCGCTCGTGCTGAACAGGGAAAACGCGAAATGGCTTCTGTACTCGGCCTACCAGCATCGCCTGCCCGTAATCGGATTCTCCCGGGCCTATGTCCTTGCCGGCGCGGCCGGCGCCGTGTTCTCCGCGCCGGAACAGATGGCGCGACAGGCAGGCGAGATCGTACAACGTTACCTCACCGGTGCGACGGTCTGCCTCCCCGCCGCCGGCTTTCCCGCCTATTTCAGTGTTGCAGTCAACCAGTCGGTGTGCAGCTCACTGGGTGGCGACAGCTGCGACGAACAGGCCCTCGGCACACGGCTGAAAGACGAGGAATCCGGACAATGAAACACATCCTCAAGCACATCGGAATCGGGCAGCGCACGCTGCTGATCTTCGCCGTACCCATGCTGCTGGTCGTCCTCGCACTGGGTTACCGGATCACCACCGGCTACATGCGGGATGCCAGGGCTGCGCTTGACACCCGCGGTGCGTATATGGCCAGACAGCTCGCCGCGATGTGCGAGTTCGGACTGTACGCACATGACCGTGACGAACTGCGCAAGCAGACGCTGTCCGTACTGCACGAGAAAGACGTCGTCGCCGTACAGGTCAGTGATATCACCGGCATGATGGTGGTGCGGTCAGGTGATGAGGACAAAAGCGGTGCCGATGGTCAAGTCGCGACGTATTCAGCCCCGGTCATGCGCACCGGCGTGAACATCTCGGATTTCGAGCCCGAGGCAGACACGGAACCCGGCGGTGGCACAGGCCGGGAAGCGGTCATCGGGTATGCGACGGTCAGCCTGTCCACGGTCGTCCTGACGGACAATATCGAAAGGACCCTGCTGTCGGGCAGCATCCTTACCGTCGCCGGCCTGCTCGCCAGTATTCTGCTGGCCTACTTCGTCGCCAGGAGCGTATCCGGGCCGATCAGGCACCTCACTGCCGTGGTCGGGAAGCTGACCGGCGGCGACCTCTCGGCACGCTGCAGGCAGGGATCGCCGGGCGAACTGGGCAGCCTGGAGTCGGGCATCAACCAGATGGCCGACACCCTGCAGAACGCACGAAACAAGCTGGTAAGTGAAGTCGAGACGGCGACGGCAGAACTGCAGCGTACGGTGACCGAACTCGAGACCAAGAATATCGAACTCGACCATGCGCGCGACGAGGCGGTGCGTGCCGCCGCGGCCAAGTCCGACTTTCTTGCCCGAATGAGCCATGAAATACGCACGCCATTAAGCGCAATCATCGGCTTCAATGAACTTTTATCGAAGACGCACCTGTCCGAGAACCAACAGGAATATATCCGTACCATACACCAGGCTGCCTCCCAGCTGCTGCAAGTGATCGAGGACATACTTGGCTATACCCGGCTGGGTTCAGGCACGCTGAAACTGGAACGAACGACGTTCAATCTGCATGACTGCCTGGAGAACGTCATCAGCATCCACACTGCATCGGCCCATAAAAAGCGGCTTGAGTTGGTGCTCTACATACATTCAGATGTGCCGCGCTTCATTACCAGCGACCAGAACAGGATCAGCCAGGTGCTCACCAACCTCACCGCCAATGCCATCAAGTTCACCGATCAGGGTCACGTCGTCATCGAGACGTCGCGGCACGAACTCGCGCCCGGCACCGTCACCGTCAAGATCGCCGTCAGCGATTCCGGCATCGGTCTCCACGACAGCCAGCTCGAACAGATTTTCGACCCCTTCGTCCAGGCGGATGTCTCCATCAGCCGCAGGTTTGGCGGCACCGGACTGGGGTTGTCGATCAGCAAGAAACTGGTGGAGCAGCTGGGTGGTGAAATTGAGGTCAGCAACAATCCGGGGGGCGGATCAACCTTCAGTTTCACGATCCCGTCGCCCCGTGTGGACGCCGACAATATCCCACCCCTGAACGTGCTGGCCGGGAAAACGGTGCTGATCTGCGACGGCAACCCCTTCTCGCTGCGCGCACTGCGCAACAGGTTCTTCACCTGGGGTGCAACGGTATTCAACACGCCGGACCCCGCCCGGCTGCAACAGATGCTCGCCGACAGGGCGGCAGACGGCAGTCCCTGCGACCTGCTGGTTATGGGATTCAACCGGGATGATTTCGGCCGGCGATCCTGTTCCGAGCTGTGCCGGGACTATGGATCGGATGCGACGATACCCAAGCTGTTCCTGGTCAGTGCGGAACTCGGCATGCAGGCGTTCGAAAACAGCTGTCCGGTGGATTGCCGCATCCTGTCCAAACCGGCCAGGAGCGACCTGCTGCTGCGCACCGCGATCTCCCTGTTAAAGCTGCCCGAGACGCCCGATACGGTGACACCGGATGCGCCATTAACGGCGACAGCACGGATCGCCACCAGCGACAGATTGATCGGCCTGGATGTCCTGCTTGTCGAGGACAATCGCTTCAACCAGGAGCTCATCGGCCGCCTGCTGGGGAATCTCGGGGTGAATGCAACGATCGCCTGCAACGGAAGTACAGCCTGTGCGCTGGCCGGCAGGCACCGATACGATTTCATCATCATGGACATCCACATGCCCGTGATGGGCGGCATAGAGGCGGTTCATCACATCCGGCAGGGTATCAACAGGCAGACACCGATCATCACGCTGACGGCCGATGTCTTTACCAGTGAACAGTACGACCTTCTGCAGGCAGGTTTCGATGACTGCCTGTACAAGCCGGTCTCCGAACAAGACCTGAAGGACATGCTGCAAAGGTGGAGGCGACCCGGGGCACGTGCCCGGATTCCCGAAGCCGATACGGGCCGGGCACCCGGCGACAGAAAACTTCCACCCGGGTTTCACCGGCGTCTGAACCAGGAACTGCGCAGCCGGCTGCAGGCCCTGCGCAAGGCCTGCGATTGCGGTGACGAAGCGGCCACGGCTGACGAGTTGCATCAGCTCAAGGGCGTAGTGGATTACTTCAAACCCGCCGCTTTCCACACCTTGTTCAGTGACCTTCAGGCGGCGATACACTCCGGTGACGCGGCGGCGATGGGACCGGTGTTCGACAGGATCGAGTCCCTGCTGGCACAGCAATCGTCCGAATGACTGTTACCCATTGACGGGCCCCTGCCGGTACAGCCGTTAGTACCTTTGTACTAGGCTTGCTGTGCTATTTCCGCGCGCCGTGGTCCGTGTCATGATGCAGCTATCGTGTGGTGCAAGTCAGGGAGAGGAGATCGCCAGGGAAGGCGTTTTTTATTGCTATACGTTCCTCAGCCCAGCTCGAGGCCGAAATCCTCACGGCAACGCACCCGGAACTGGTCCATCGTGAAACGATGATTCTGGGTTCCGTGGTGTTCGATCTTGATCGCCCCCATGAGTGACGCGATCCGTCCCGTGGTTTGCCAGTCCAGATCGTGCTGCAGTCCGTACAGGAGCCCGCCGCGAAAGGCATCGCCGCACCCGGTCGGATCGACCACCTTGTGAACCTTTGCCGGCGGAATCTCGATCCGCTGTTCCCGGGTGTAGATGTGCGCGCCCTCCCCCCCCAGCGTGACGATCAGCGCATCCACCCGCTCGGCGATCTCGTGCGGAGCCATGGCGGTGCGCTCCTGCAGCAACTGGGACTCATAGTCGTTGACGCACACCCAGGTGGCCTTGTCGATAAAATGCACCAGATCCTCGCCACCGAACAACGGCAGCCCCTGTCCGGGGTCGAAGACGAAGGGTATACCTGCCTCGGAAAACTGATCAGCATGATCGATCATGGCCTGCCGCCCATCGGGCGAGACCATGCCGATTGTGATTCCGCTCGCGGCGGCTACCGTGTTGCAGTGCGCCTCGTCCATCGCACCAGGGTGGAAGGCCGTAATCTGGTTATCGTCCATATCGGTCGTGATGAATGCCTGCGCCGTGTAGTAACCCTCCAGCGTCACGACATGCGTCCGGTCGATACCGTTGAAGTCGAGCCACTCTGCATAGGGTCCGAAGTCCATACCCACGGCACCCATCGGCACCGGATCGCCGCCGAGCAGGCTCAGGTTGTAGGCGATATTCCCGGCACAGCCGCCGAATTCGCGGCGCATCTCCGGGACGTGGAAGGCGACATTCAGGATATGTACCTTGTCCGGCAGGATATGGTTCCTGAACCTGTCCTTGAACACCATGATGGTGTCATAGGCAAACGAGCCACAGATAAGCGCTGACATTGCTATTTCCCGTGTTTAGTTGACGATACGGCGCAAGGTCCAGGACCGTGCCCGCGATCTTGTTGAGACTTACGTGACAGACCACTGCTGCCCCACACACGCCCGCTCCCTCCGGGAGCGGGTCGGGGAGCGGGGATCAAATCTAGCCCGGCTACCTGATGGTCCATCCCCTCATCCTGCCCTGCTCCCGGAGGGGGGAAGGGACGCACTGTTCGTACAGTGAGGGATGGATTTCATGTCCTGTCGCGCTCAACCCCTCAGTGCCATGTGTTCATTCATGGACGTGCTGTACTTCAATTATTGTCAGTGTAAAGCAGCGATGACAGACAATCGGTCCATTATCCTCGTTACCGCGCAAGCGGGAATGAGGATCGGCGCGGAGATCCCCGGCTTCCGGCGCACGCCCCCAGGCTCGCCTGGGGGTAAATGACGACAGGATAATGTCAAGCAATCATGTAACATTCAATAATCAAGCATCCCTCGTTTGACAGGAGCGCGGACGGCATGGCCCGGCAGCAGCCGCGACAGCCGCATGACTGGCCTGCCCTCGGCCCCGGCTATTCCGCCGCCGGCCGCCAGGCCAGGTCGAGTTGCCTGACGGCACGCACTTCGTCAAGCCGGCGCACCGGCTGGGTGTGCGGGGCCTCCCGTAGCAGCTCCGGACTGGTCTCGGCCTCCTGCTTGATGCGTATCATCGCCTCCACGAATCCGTCCAGCTCCTCCTTGGTCTCGGTCTCGGTCGGCTCGATGAGCAGGCATTCCGGCACCAGCAGGGGGAAATAGGTGGTTGGAGCGTGGAAATTGAAATCGAGCAACCGCTTGGCGAAGTCCATCGCGCTGATATTCAACTCCTTCTCCTGACGCCTCAGGGTGACGATGAATTCATGCGTGGCGCGCCGCCCCGGGAAGGCCAGATCGAAGCCGGCCGCGCTTAGACGCGCCATGAGGTAATTGGCGTTCAGCGTGGCGTAGTCGGCTACCCGGTGCATTCCCTCACGCCCCAGCATACGGGCATAGATATACGCACGCATCAGTACTCCGGCATTTCCCATGAAGGCGGACAGGCGGCCGATGCTGTGTGGTCGCACCTCATCGGTGATCCAGTAGTACTCGTCACCGTCGTAACCCGCGACAGGGACCGGCAGGTACGGTTCCAGTCGTCTGCCAACGCCCACCGGACCGGCCCCCGGGCCGCCCCCGCCATGCGGCGTGGAGAAGGTCTTGTGCAGATTCAGGTGAATGACATCGAATCCCATGTCACCAGGCCGCACCTTGCCGAGGATCGCGTTCAGGTTGGCGCCGTCATAATACAGCAGGCCGCCGGCCTCATGGATCAGATTCGCGATCTCCCTGATGTGGCGCTCGAACACCCCGAGCGTGGATGGATTGGTCAGCATGATGCCGGCCGTGTGCGGACCCACAGCGGCGCGCAGCGCCTCCAGATCCACGTCGCCCTGACGATCGGTCGGAATCTCGCGCACCTGGTAGCCGCACATCATTGCGGTCGCGGGGTTGGTACCGTGCGCGGCGTCCGGTACCAGTATTTCCGTACGGGCACTGTCACCGCGCGCGTCATGGTAGGCGCGGATCATGGCAACCCCGGCGAATTCGCCCTGCGCACCCGCCGCCGGCGAGAGTGAGACGGCCGGCATGCCAGTGACCTCCTTGAGCATTTCCTGCAATTCGTACATGCAGGCCAGGAAACCCTGACCCATCGAATCCGGGGCCAGCGGGTGACGCGCGAGGAAACCCGGCAGCATGGCAAGCCGGTTGCACGCGCGCGGATTGTATTTCATGGTGCATGAGCCCAGCGGATAGAACTGGGTGTCGATAGAGAAATTCTTCTGCGACAGGCGCGTGTAATGACGCACCACCTGCATCTCGGATACCGATGGCAGCACGGGCGCTGCGTCGCGCAGCAGGGCGGCGGGGATGTCCGGCGTGTCGACGGACGGGTTCGGCGCCTGCGCCTGCGCGCGGCGGCCGGTGCGGGACTGTTCGAATATCAGCATGGGCTTAATGTATCCGGAGAGTTTACTGCAGGCGCGCGGACGTGGACGTCTTGTTCGGTAACATCTTCCGTCCGGCCCTGCTCCTGTTCACAATACCGCCAGCGCCGCCTCGTAATCCGGCTCGTTGGCTATCTCAGGTACCAGCTGGGTGTACCGCACCTTACCCTCGGGGTCGATCACCACCACCGCGCGCGCGGTGATACCGGCCAGCGGGCCGTCGGTGATCAGTACGCCATAATCCTTGGCGAAGTTTCGCGAGCGCATCATCGACAGCGGAATGACGTTCTGGAGACCTTCGGCCCCGCAGAAGCGGGCCTGTGCGAAGGGCAGGTCGGCGGAAATGATCAGTATCACGGCGTCGTGATGCACCGCGGCGTGGGCATTGAACTTGATGGTGGATGTGGCACAGGTCGGCGTGTCCAGGCTGGGTACGATATTCAGGAGGACATTCCTGCCCCTGAAATCCGCCAGCCGGACATCACCCAGCTTGCTGTCGACCAGGTGAAAATCCGGCGCCTCGCTGCCCACGGCCGGCAATTCGCCGCTGGTGCTGCACGCGTTTCCTTTCAGGGTGACTGTCGCCATTGTTCTCCTCCCGATACCGCTTGATTGATTAAGTCAGGAAGCCGCCATCAGGCCAGCTTCGGTTTCACCGGACACCCCGCCACCGTCTGCGCCGCGATCACGCGGTTCAGACGGTTGGCATAGGTCGCGATGTCTGTGTCGGTACGCATCTCTGTGGCGCAGACCAGCAGCGAGTCCGCCAGTTCGGGATATTCCCCGGACAGCACATAACCGGGCAGAATACCGTGTGCATGCAGCGCACGCACGACGCCGTCTACCGGTAGCGTCAGGCGCAGCGGCACTTCATGGAAATACGGCCGGTCGAATACCGGCTGCACGCATTCGTTCGCCGTCAGTGCGGCCACCAGCTTGCGGGTATTCTCGTGACAGGCCAGCGCGACGCGCCGCAGGCCTTCCGCGCCCAGCAGCGACATGTAGATCGTTGCCGCGGTTACCAGCAGACCCTGGTTGGTACAGATGTTAGAGGTCGCCTTGGAACGGCGGATATGCTGTTCACGCGCCTGCAGCGTCAGGGTGTATCCCTCCCGACCGTCACGGTCGATGGTACGGCCAACGATGCGCCCGGGCATCTGCCGAACGAGATCGATCCTGCAGCACATGTAGCCGAAATACGGGCCGCCGCTCATCAGTGGCACGCCCAGCGGCTGGCCCTCGCCGCAGGCGATGTCCGCCCCCGCACCACCCCAGCGGCCGGGCGGCTTGAGCAGCGCCAGCGCGGTGGGGTTGGCGACGGCGATCACCAGCGCACCCTGCGCATGGGCCCAGTCGGTCAGTGCGTCGACGTCTTCGAGGATACCGAAGAAGTTCGGCTGCTGAATGACCAGCGCGGCTATATCCTGACCCGCGCAGGCTTGCAGCGCCTCGACCAGTGTATTGCCGCCCTGCGGATCGTACGCCACCTCGACCAGCTCGATGCCCTGGTTCCTGACGATGGTGTGTGCCGTCTTGCGGTAGTGCGGATGCACCGAGCTCGGTACCAGTACGCGACGGGATTTCGACTTGCGATTGCTCCGGATCGCCATCAATACCGCCTCTGCCAGACCCGAGGCGCCGTCGTACAGCGAGGCGTTGGAGACTTCCAGGCCGGTCAGACCAGACATCATGGTCTGGTATTCGTAGATCAGCTGCAGCGTGCCCTGGCTGGCCTCCGCCTGGTAGGGTGTATACGCGCTGTAGAACTCACCGCGCGTGGCGATCTCCCATACCGCGGCAGGTACATGATGATCGTAGGCGCCGGCGCCCATGAAACACAGTGGCCGACCGTCCTGTTCGGCACGTTCCAGCATGAGTTGTGAAATCTCCTGTTCGTTCATTCCCACCGGCACGGCGCCGAGCTTGCCGGCGCGCAGGTCGGCGGGTATCTCGTCAAACAGGGCTTCGATGTCACGGGCGCCGATGGTGGCCAGCATGGCCTTAACGTCGGCCTCGGTATGGGGAATGAATGGCATGGTGTGCGCTTCCGCTAGATCGAACTCAACAGGGTGACCTTACCCGGCCCGTTCAATGCGCCTCGTCCTTGAGGTACCCGGCATAGGCATCGCCGTCCATTAGCCCATCCAGTTCACCGGCATCCACGGGCTGCACGCGGAACAGCCAGCCGGCCCCGTAGGCATCCTGGTTGACGGTTTCCGGGCTGTCCGCCAGGGTCGCGTTGACCTCGACCACCTCGCCGGAAACCGGGGCGTAGACATCGGATGCCGCCTTGACCGACTCGACCACGGCGCAGGCCTCCTGCGCACTGACGGCCTGGCCCACTTCCGGCACCTCGATGTAGACCATGTCGCCAAGCTGGTCCTGGGCGTTGTCGGTGATGCCGACGGTGATACTGCCGTCATCGTTGTGACGCGCCCATTCGTGCGTCCGGGTATATTTCAGTTCCACCGGGATGTTGCTCATGTTCGCCTCGCTTTTCGTTCGCCTAGCGTTGGATTGAAAAAGGATTACAGCGCGATCTGCGCCCTGCCATGTCTGACGAACGGCGGCTTCACCACGCGTGCATTCATCAGCCTGCCACGGATCTCGACCTGGCAGGTCTCACCGGTGTCCCTGGGTACCCGCGCGAAGGCGATGGAGCGTTGCAGGGTCGGCGAGAAACTGCCGCTGGTGATCTCGCCCTCACCCTGGGCCGCCACCACCTTCTGGTGATTGCGCAGTACGCCCTTGTCCTCCAGCAGCAGGCCGACCAGCTTCCGTTCCACACCCTCGGCGCGCCGGCGTTCCAGCGCCTTGCGCCCGATAAAATCACGTTCGGACGGATCCCAGGCCACGGTCCAGGCCAGCGCCGATTCCAGCGGGCTCACCGTCTCGTCCATGTCCGTGCCGTACAGGTTCATGCCGGCCTCCAGGCGCAGGGTATCGCGCGCGCCCAGCCCGGTCGGGCGCACGCTGGCGGCGCGCAGGCGGCTCCAGAAATCGGCGGCCTCCACGGCGGGCAGCATGATCTCGAACCCGTCCTCGCCGGTGTAACCGGTACGGGCAAGAAACCAGTCGCCGTCGAACAGGCCGAAAAAAGGCTGCAAATCACCGGCCGCCGTACGCGTGCGTTCACCCAGCAGCGGCAGGGTCCTGGCACGCGCGTTCGGTCCCTGGATGGCGATCATGGCCAGTTCCGGGCGCTCGGTCACCGTCACGCTGAAGTCGACCGACTGCTGCTCGAGCCAGGCCAGGTCCTTGGCGCGCGTGCCGGCGTTGACCACCATGCGGAAAAAGTCCTCACGGATAAAATAGACGATCAGATCGTCGATCACGCCGCCCTGCTCGTTCAGCATGCAGCTGTAGAGCGCCTTGCCACTGTCATTCAGACGGTCGACGTTGTTGGCCAGCAGGAAACGCAGAAATTCGCGGGTGCGCGCGCCGGTGAGATCGACCACGGTCATGTGCGAGACATCGAACATGCCGGCGTCCGAGCGCACATTGTTGTGCTCCTCGATCTGCGAACCATAGTTGATCGGCATCTGCCAGCCGGCGAAGTCGACCATTTTGCCGCCGTCGGCGATATGTTCGTCGTACAATGGGGTTCGATTTGGCATAGTCCTACTTCTCTCGAATCAGGTCGACTTGCCCACAGGGGCCCGTGTCCCACGCACTTCCACCTTCTGCCGAATCCGGCATGCCCGACATGCACCGCCAGCGGCCAAAAAAAAGCGACGGCAGCAAGCTGCCGTCGCCGCTCTGTCCGGTGACCTGAGAGTGTAGATGATCGACCGCTCGACGGCGCCGATCACCCGTCCCCTTCGGTGGGTCGACTGGCGACCGCTCTCCAGAGTCAACTCCCGCTACAGTCCTTTTGCCTGAGCGTTTCCTGGCGTGTTGCGCCTTCGGCGGTGCCAGCCGGTACGGCCGCACTCTCTCCTGCAGTGGGATTACGTTGAGGCGCAATGATACTCCGGCGGGTGGTCGAGTTCCAGATTCCCCGGAGTGATGCACCCCGCCTGTGATCCCGTGAAAAGCCCGGTAACTCAAGGGATAGAGGCGGAACGGGCTCAGGCGGCGGGTTCCGGGAGCTCCGGTTCGCGCGCCAGCACCGGCAGGTCACCGCCCAATCCCATGGCGTGGCGCATGAACAGCTGCCGCAGCATCCCGGTCCGGTTGACCGCATCCAGACCGCGGCTGCGCACCTGCCCCAGCAGCGGGCTGGCGTTGCTGAACAAGCGGTTGATGCCGTCCATCGTCGACATCATCAACTGGTTGTCGCCACGCCGCCAGCGCTCAAAGCGGCGCAGGGAGCGCAGCGTCCCCGGGTCACGGCCCCGGTGAACCGCGTCCAGGATGACCTCGCTCAGCGCCGCCGCGTCGAGCAGACCCAGGTTGACGCCCTGCCCGGCGAGCGGGTGTATCGCGTGCGCGGCATCGCCGATCAGGGCCGCACGTTCGATGACGTAGCGTTCGGCATGCTGGCGGCGCAACGGCCAGGCCGCGCGCGGACCTGAATCGACGATCTCACCCAGCCGGTGTCCGAAGGCCGCACCGAGCTCGGTGTGGAACTCCTCCTGCGCCAGCGTCAGCATGTGATCGATGTCCGTGACCGGCATGGTCCAGACGATGGAACACCGTCCATCCCCCACGGGCAGGAAGGCCAGCGGTCCGCCGGGCAGGAAACGCTGCCAGGCCGTGTTGCGGTGCGGGAGCGCGGTGCGCACTGTCGCGACCAGGCTCCCCTGGCGGTAATCCCGTCCACTCACGCCGATACCCAGCAGGCTGCGCGCCGGTGAGCGCGCGCCGTCCGCCGCGACGACCACACGGGCGGCGAGCACGCGCCCGTCGTCGAGCCTGACCTCGGCGTGTGAGGCACCGGTCAGCAGGGCCGCGCAACTGGCCGGACAAAACAGGTGAACCGCGGACTGCGTCAGCAGACGCTCCTGCAGGGCAGACGCGATGACGTGTGGTTCGAGGATATAGCCCAGACACGGTTCGCCGAGTTCGCCACAGTCGAAGTGCAGGGTGCCGTGTCCGACGGCATCCCAGACCTCCATGTCGGTAAACGCGCAGTGATCGTGCGCCGCGATGGCATCCCAGGCACCGAGCGCACGGAAGATCCGCTCCGAGGCGCGCGTGACGGCATACATGCGCGCATCGGGCGTCGCCTCGCCGGCCTGCGCCGCGTGCGCCTCGACCACCGCCACGCGCAAGCCGGCGCCACCCAGTGCGCAGGCCGCGGAGCTGCCAACGATCCCGCCGCCGATGATGACGACATCAAAGTGTTCCATACCGGCTCACATTACGGACCGCATCGAATCGAAGACCTGACACGTCACAGGGGAAGGCCACGCAACAACCGCGGTGCGGCACCGGCACGTCCCATGGTCAGCCGCGTCAGCAGGCGCTTGGCCGGCGGCAACAGGTCCAGCGTCACCATGCCGGCGCCACGCACCAGTCCCAGGCCCGGCAGGGGTAACATAAACAGGCGCGCAAGACCGTCGGTAAACGCGGTCACGTTGACATGATCGCGGCGTCGAAGGTCGGCATAGCGTGTCAGAACCCCTGACGACCCCGGGTCCTCACCAGCGCGCACGGCATCGATCAGTACCTCGGCCAGCACGGCGACATCGCGCGCGCCCAGGTTGAAGCCCTGCCCGGCGATCGGGTGCAGGGTGTGTATGGCGTTGCCCGCCAGGGCCAGCCGCCGGGCGACCGGCTGCCTTGCACTCACCAGACGCAGGGGCCAGGCCTGGCGCCTGCCCACGCGCTGCAGGCGGCCCAGCCGCTGCCCGAAACGCGCCTGCAGCCGTTCCAGGAAAGCGGCATCATCCAGTGCCATGACGGAATCGGCCTGATCGCCCGCCACGGTCCACACCGCGGCGCAACGGCCTTCCGACATCGGCAGTACGGCCAGCGGCCCGCTGTCCGTGAACCGTTCATAGGCGATGTTATGATGAGGTAGCTGCGGCGTAATGTTGGTGACGATCGCTGTCTGGCCGTAATCGGCCTGTACGCTCTGGATACCGGCCTGCTCGCGCAATACCGAATCTGCGCCATCCGCGGCGGCCACCAGCTGCGCCGACACCGTCACCTCGGCTTCGTCCATCCCGATCAGCACCTGTACTGCATCCGCTGCCTGCGTCATCGAGTCAACACGGGCGGGACAGTAGGTGTCCACGTCGTCCAGCCCACCGACCACTTCCGTCAGCACCTGCGCGATGACACGGGCGGGCACCACGTAGCCGACGGCCGGCAGGCCCTCCTCGGCGCGATCCATGTGCACCGCACCGAAGTGTCCGCGGTCCGATACATGGATGCCGTGAATGGGCGTGGCCTCGGGCTCCATCGCCCGCCAGAGATCCAGGCCGCCGAAGATGCGCCGCGTACCGTAGGCCAAGGCGATGGCGCGGTCGTCATACCCTGGCTCGGCACGCCGCGCCGGGCGTACGGCCTCGACGGAGGCAATGCGCAAGCCCTGCCCGGACAGGGCGCGCGCCAGGCAGGCGCCCACCATGCCGCCACCCGCTATGATGACATCATAGTGTTTCATTATCCCATCCGTATGCCGGGTGACGCCGTTCAGGCCGCCGTGCGCGCGGCAGCCATGAGGGTCTCGATGTCGGCGACGCGCTTCGGCGCGGCGGCGGTCAGCACATCGCGACCCCTGGAGGTCACCAGCACATCGTCCTCGATCCGGATACCCGTATCCCACCACTTCCTTGCCACGCCCTTGCTGCCGGCAGGAATATACAGGCCGGGTTCCACCGTCAGCACCATGCCAGGCTCCAGCACGCGCCATTCATCACCCACCTTGTAATCCCCGACATCGTGCACGTCCATGCCCAGCCAGTGACCGGTGCGGTGCATGTAGAAACGCCGGTAGTCCCCGCTGCGTATCAGGTCGGACGGCCTGCCCTTGAGGATGTCCAGCTTGACCAGCCCGCGGGTCAACACCTTGACTGCCGCCTCGTGGGGTGCATTCCAGTGATTCCCCGGGCGGACCTGCTCGATGGCTGCGGTCTGCGCAGCCAGCACCACTTCATAGAGCGCGCGCTGCGGCTTGCTGAACGTGCCATTGACCGGGAAGGTGCGCGTCACGTCGGCGGCATAGCAGTCATACTCGGAGCCGGCATCGATCAGCAGCAGGTCGCCATCCCGCAAGCAATCGCTGTTTTGCGTGTAATGCAGCACGCAGCCATTGGCGCCGCCACCGACGATGCTCGGATAGGCCGTCACCATGCCGGCGCTGCGGAATTCGTGCAGCAGTTCCGCCTCTACCTGGTATTCGTGCATGCCGGGCCGGGTCTTCTGCATGGCGCGCCGGTGTGCGCTGCACGTAATCCTGGCGGCGACGCGCATGGCACGCACCTCGGCCGGACTCTTGTACAGTCGCATGTCATGCAGCAGGTGCTCGAGCGCGACAAACATATCCGGTGTGCGCGCGCCACGCCGGCTGGCCTGGCGAATACGGTTGACCCATTCCATGACGCTCTTGTCGAGTTCCGGGCGCAGGCCCATGGTGTAGAACACCTGCTCGCTGTCCTCCAGGAGGCCGGGCAGGATGTCGTCGATATCGCCGATCGGAAACGCGTCATCGGCATCGTATTCGGCGACCGCTCCTCCCGTACCGGCACGCCGCCCCGTCCAGGTTTCCATCTCCGGGTCACGTTCGCGGCAGAAAAGCAGATATTCCCCGTGCCGGCGGCGTGGCACCAGTACCGCCACGGCATCGGGCTCGTTGAACCCGGTCAGGTAGTAGAAATCGCTGTCCGCCCTGAATGGATACTCCACGTCCCGGTTGCGCACCTGCTCGGAGGATGTGGGTATGATGGCGATCGAGCCCTTGCCCATCATGCGCATCAGCTGCTTGCGGCGTCGGCCATATTCCTTCCGGGTGATCATAGGGGCACCAGTGGCTACTGCAGTCGCGACGTCGCCGGCAGTGGCTGCAGTTCGTCATGCAGCAACAAAACGCTGATCCTGACGTACTCGCCGATTTCCTCAAATGCCGCCTCGTCGTCCTCGTCGAGCGGGTCGCTTGCGAAACCGGCATGGGAAATCTCGTAGAAGTCCTGCATCACCTCCCGCACGGCATCAGGCAACCCGGTATGCTCGCGAAACCCGCCCAGCGCGAGGCCGTACAGAAAGCTCCCGCACCATTCGCTCAGCGCCCGGGTACGTAATGACAGCGCGGCGTCGTCGGGCGGCAACAGCAGGCTGAAACCGAACGCATCGTCGTTCAGCTCCCTGAGTATGTCGGCGTGGAGACCTGTCAGCAGCTCGCTGCATTCCTGTGCCGACACGCTCTGTGTATTGCCTTCCCCCAGCAGGTGTTCCAGCCAGACCGGGGGCTGCGTGCGTCCACCGGCGGCAAGGATGCCGCACAACAGGCCGTGTGCCTCGGCGGCACCACTGACCGCGCCGGCAGCCTGCAGCCGCCTGTCAAGTTCTGTATAACTGCATGTGGCTGTTCTGTTCACCCCGTATTCCCCGCTCGCTGCCGATTCGTCCCTCGCCTGCACGGTCAGCACCGATTATCGCACAAATCACGGTGCCGACACGGCAGGCAGAACGCGGCGCGGCTCTGTGTATTGACCGTGCCTGGGAAGGGCACTATATTGGCTGCATGAGCAGCAGGACCGAACACCCGAGCATAGAACAGGAAATTGAACACCTGGAAGGCCAGGTGGAGCAGCTGCTTGGCATCGTGGAACGCCTGATGCGTGAAAACCGCTCGCTGCGTGCGCAGCAGGAATCTCTGGCCATGGAGCGCGCCGGTCTTCTGGAAAAGCATGACCAGGTACGCAACCGTGTCGATGCCATTGTTACCCGGCTCAAGTCACTGGAGACCGGCGTATGACCCGCGAAGCCGTCAAGATCACCATTCTGGAGAAGGAATACATTGTCGCCTGCCCGGAAGGTGAAGAGGACGCGCTGAGGGCTTCCGCCAAATACCTGAGCCAAAAGATGAAGGAAATCCGCTCCGGCGGAAAAGTGGTCGGCATTGACCGCATCGCGGTCATGGCCGGACTGAATATCGCACACGATGCGATAGAACTCGGTATCGACGGCACTGACCTGTCGCGCTCGGTCGGCGCGCGGCTCAACAAGCTGAATTCAAGAATTGAGGAAACGCTGGCGAGGTTCCGCCAGCCCGAGCTGAATTAACAACGAGCAAGGCGATAGACCGGTTTGGTTCCGGGCATCCCCTGCTGTGTTCGACAGTCGCTGAGATCTCCTTGAGCCTAATTTCCATCCCAGGGGACTCATGCTGATGCCGGTGTGCATGGCCGCCATGTGCGGTAAGCCTTAGGCATCACTGCCGTCCCCCTCTTGAACCTCTGGTTCAAGGGCAAAGGCGACATCGGCACGAGTGGAGGATGCCCCCTCTATATATATAGAGTGTGCGGCCGCGCACCTTGGCCGCGGAGAGACCTGAATGCCATGCAAGATCGCCGCACGCTACGCCAATCCATACGCATCCGACGCAGGTCCATACCCCCGGCCGAAGCCAGGGACTGCGCACGGCAGCTGGCCCAGCTTGCCCGGCGCGACCGCCTGATTCTCAACAGCCACCGGATTGCCGCCTATCTGGCTGCCGATGGCGAGATGGATCCCTACCCGCTGATCGAATGCCTGTGGTCGCTTGGCAAATCCGTTTACCTGCCGGTACTCGCCCCCTTCACCCGAAACAGCCTCTGGTTCGCACGTTACGAGCCGGGAACCCGGCTTGCGGCCAATCGCTATGGCATTCCCGAACCGATGCAGCAGACGCTGATCAAGCCCGCGGCTCTGGACCTGGTGCTGACACCCCTGGTTGCGTTCGATCTTGCCGGGCACCGCATCGGCATGGGCGGCGGTTTCTATGACCGCAGCTTCGCTTTCCTGCTAGAGCGCCGATGCTGGCACAAACCGGTCCTGCTCGGTGTTGCATATGCATTCCAGCAACAGCCGGCGATCGTGTCCGAACGTTGGGATGTACCGTTGAATGCCATTGCAACAGAATCAGGCTTGCACCGCGTGGTGCGGTAAAACGGCGCTATGGCAGGCACAACGCCGCAATCTGTGTCTTTTTAGCAACAAATCGGAGTGCTGAATGAACTACTGGCTGATGAAATCCGAACCGGATGTATTCGGCATAGACGATCTCATGAACAGGCCAGACAAAACGGACAAGTGGGAGGGTGTGCGCAATTACCAGGTGCGTAACATGATGCGCGATGACATGCAGCCGGGTGATCTCGCCTGCTTCTATCATTCCAGCTGCAAGGAACCCGGCATCGCGGGCATCATGAAAATCGTGCGCGGCGGCTATCCGGACTTCACCGCATTCGATCCCGCGGCAAAATATTTCGATCCGAAAAGCGATCCCGACAACCCGCGCTGGTTCATGGTCGATGTGCGCTTCGTGCGCAAACTGAAACGCACCATCACGCTCGCCGAACTGAAAACTCGCGCTGAATTGTCCGACCTGCCGCTGCTCAGACGCGGCAACCGCCTGTCCGTCATGCCGCTCAATGCAATGCAGTGGGAAGCAATTCTTGCCCTCGAATAAGCCGCGGTCGCCGTGCAACCGCGTGAAGAATCACACGGCATGAGTCACGCAGGAACCAGTGTCGGATTTCTTCACAGGCTTTCTTTGCAACTGCAGTCATAAATCACTAACGTTTTGTTTTATTAAAATATATTGTAGTCTTCGCGGGACTTCAGTCACCCTTGCACGGGGTGAACTCCCGGCTTGAAGTGTTAACTATACCGACCGGGAGTGACGCATTGCGTCACCCGACAGGCACGACAAAAACAGCCCGCGTACCTTGTCGCCAAGGGGCCTGCACAGACTCTCACCTGTCGCGCGTTGGGCATCGCCACCGCACAACACGTCAACTTTCATCGCACCGCACACACCGCATGATGAACCGAGCGCACGACGTAACCGAACAGCGCGCGTGACTTCAACAACACGACATCACACTGCATACCGCTTGCTGCAGGACTGCGCACACACACAGGTATACAAGCATAAAATTCAAGCCTGTCGTCAACATGCCGAAACACATGCACGGTTGAGTTCGTTTTTTGAAACGCAGCATCACGGCAAGACGAAACGAACAACAATCGATGATAAATATCCAATAACAAAAAACTGGTATTTTGTAATTGTTTGTTTATACTCGGCTTGGGCAATTTAATGTAATGGAGGTTTGTTATGGCGACAAAGAAGAAGGCTGCAACCAAGAAGAAGGTTGCAACGAAGCGCAAGGCTGCAACGAAGCGCAAGGCAGCACCGAAGCGCAAGGCAGCTACCAAGAAGAAGGCTGCACCGAAGCGGAAGAAGGCCGCTCCGAAGCGCAAGAAAGCTGCACCGAAAAAGAAGAAGGCTGCACCGAAGCGGAAGAAGGCCGCTCCGAAGCGCAAGAAGGCAGCCCCGAAGCGCAAGAAAGCTGCAGCAAAGAAGAAGGCTGCACCGAAGCGGAAGAAGGCCGCTCCGAAGCGCAAGAAGGCAACCCGCAAGAAAGCCTGATTGCAATTTGTTTATCTGGAACCGTGCTGAGAGGTTCCACGAAAACACCAAAAAGCCCGGGATTCCCGGGCTTTTTTTTGCCTACACGGATGTAGGTACGTCGTGGAGCGCAGGGATGCGCGGGAGCGACGCGCCTACACGGATGTAGGTACGTCGTGGAGCGCAGGGATGCGCGGGAGCGACGCGCCTACACGGATGTAGGTACGTCGTGGAGCGCAGGGATGCGCGGGAGCGACGCGCCTACACGGATGTAGGTATGTCGTGGAGCGCAGGGATGCGCGGGAGCGACGCGCCTGCGGGGATGCAGCCACGTCGCGGGCGTGGGGATACTCAGGGGCTATCGTGACGACGATCGCGTACGCGGTCGGTGCCTGCAAGTACGATGGACCGGCCGGGCTCAGTCATTGCCAAGGAACAATCTGTAGGCCGTAGAGTCTGTCTCCTCCCGGTAAACGTAGCCCAGTTTCTCAAGTGATTCGCGGAATTCCTTCCGGCTCGCCCGGGGTACCTGTATACCCACCAGGACGCGCCCGTAGTCTGCACCGTGGTTGCGGTAGTGGAACAGGCTGATGTTCCAGCGCTTGCCCATCGAGGACAGGAATTTCAGCAAGGCGCCCGGGCGTTCCGGGAACTGGAAGCGGAACAACAGCTCGTTCTTCAGCCCAGCCACACGGCCACCGACCATGTGGCGCACATGCAGTTTCGCTATCTCGCTGTCGGTCAGGTCCTCGACCGGGTACCCCTTGGCGCGCAGAACCTCAACCAGCGCATGCCGCTCGCTGTCTCCATCCTGTAACTGTATACCGGCAAAGACATGTGCCCGCGTGGGATCCGCGTAGCGGTAATTGAACTCGGTGATACCGCGCTTGCCGATGACCCGGCAGAAGCGCCGAAAACTGCCCGGCTCTTCCGGAATCGTCACCGCCAGCAGGGCCTCGCGCTGCTCGCCGATCTCCGCCCGTTCCGCCACATGCCTCAAGCGGTCGAAGTTGATGTTCGAGCCGCTGTTGATGGCAACGAGGCTGTTGTCCCGGATACCGGTTGTCTCCACATACCGCTTGATTCCGGCGATAGCCAGCGCGCCGGCCGGCTCGAGTACCGCACGGCAGTCATCGAAGACATCCTTCATGGCGGCACAGATCTCGTCGGTGGTGACGGTTATGACCTCGTCGACGTACTGCCGCGCAATACGGAAAGGCTCCCTGCCAGCCTGGCGCACGGCGACGCCATCCGCGAAGATACCGACCTGGGGCAACTTGATGCGCCGGCCATGCCGGAGCGCCTCATACAGGCAGGGCGCCTCGTCCGGCTCGACGCCGATCACCCGCGTCTCCGGGCGCAACGCCTTCACGGCGAGCGCGACACCGGCTATCAGGCCGCCACCTCCCACTGGCACGACGACGGCGTGCAGGGCAGCCTGGTGCTGCCGCAGAATCTCCAGCCCGATGGTGCCCTGACCGGCGATCACCTCCGGATCGTCGTAGGGATGGATGAACGTCATGCCCTTTTCCTGCGTATGCTGTGCGGCAAACCGGTAGGCCTCGTCGTAGGTGTCGCCCACCAACCGGATGTGCGCGCCGTAGTTCCTGACCGACTCCACCTTGATGGAGGGCGTGGTGCGCGGCATCACGATCAGCGCCTTCGTGCCGAGGCGCCGGGCAGCCAGCGCAACGCCCTGCGCGTGGTTGCCCGCAGAGGCCGCGATCACCCCGCGCGCGCGATCCGCCTCCGTCATCGCAGCGATCCTGTTGTAGGCACCACGCAGTTTGAACGAGTGCACCGGCTGCAGCTCCTCGCGCTTCATCCAGATGCGGTTGCCGAAACGCCGGGAAAGCCGCTCGGCAAGCTCCAGCGGTGTTTCCACGGCCACGTCGTAGACACGGGCGGCACGGATCATTTTCAGATAACGTTCGAGCATGTCGCGTACAGTAACAGGTCAACTGCGGCTTGCCCATACACCGTCGCCGTCACCGCCGGCGCCCATGACATCCTCAACCGGCACGGGTATTATCGATGCCATTCTTGAATCGGAGTATTTGCATGACCCAGGACGAAATGAAGAAAATGGCAGCCGAGGCGGCCCTGGAATACGTCGTACCCGGAACCATCATCGGCATCGGGACCGGCTCGACGGCCAACCACTTTATCGATTACCTGGCTGGCATCAAGCACAGGATAGACGGCACCGTCGCCAGTTCGCGCGCCAGCGCGGAACGCCTGGCCGCGCACGGTATCCCTGTCATGGACCTGAATGCCGCCGGTGAGCTGTCTGTCTATATCGACGGGGCGGACGAGTCCAATCATCACCACCAGCTGATCAAGGGTGGCGGCGGTGCACTGACACGCGAGAAAATCGTGGCGGCATGCGCCGGGCAATTCATCTGCATCGCCGACGGCGGCAAGCTGGTCGACGTGCTCGGTGCCTTCCCGCTGCCGCTCGAGGTCATACCCATGGCGCGCAGCATGGTGGCACGCGAGCTGGTCAAGCGTGGCGGACAACCGGTCTGGCGCGAAGGGTTTGTCACAGACAACGGCAACGAGATACTGGATGTGCATAACCTGCGCATCATGGAGCCCGCCAGGCTGGAACAGGAACTGAACAACATACCGGGCGTCGTCACCAACGGGCTGTTCGCCCTGCGCCCGGCCGACGTGCTGCTGCTGGGCACCCCGGACGGGATTGTAAAGCTCTAGGAGGGGATCGTCTCCACGGGCTTTCCGTTGGCGAAAACGGCGGGCTTGCGATGCGTCCCGCGGGAAAAAGCTCCTCCGGGAGGAGCCGAACTCGCAGGCGGTCTCTTTCCATGTGTGCGACCGCATGCTATGAAAATGAGAAAGGGGCCCGAGGGCCCCTTTCTCCCGACCGGTGTCCGATCGATCAGAACGTGTGCTTCAGGCCCAGTGCGGTCTGGTCATTCTCGCCGCCGCCTGCTCCCACCGTTCTGCAGATGGTAAACGCAGCGCTTGAGCCGCCTACGTCGCAATCGAACTGACTATGGCCGAGGTAGACCATCGTGTTCTTGCTGAAGTTATGCATGACGGCCAGCGTCCAGCTGGTGTATTCCTCGTTGACGTCATCGTTACTGCCCTTGCCATAGGCCAGGTAGATGTCCATGCCGAGCAGTTTGTTCACCATTCCGGCGACATGCCAGGTGGATACGTCATCGTTGAAGGTCGCGGAATCGTCATAGTCTTCGTACTGGCCCATGAAACTGAACAGGCCCATATCGTACTTGCCGCCCACCTTCCAGCCGGCCGTCATGCCGGGTCCGTTCTGGTCGTTGTTCATGTAATCACCGAACACCAGCAGACCGTCGTGCTCGTAGCTGCCGCCGACGCCATAGGGATTATTGTCTTCACCATCGGCCTCGTTGCTGTCCAGGGTGTAGTGGGCAAGCAGTTTCACACCGCTGTAGTCCGCGCTGTCCCAGCGGAGGGTGTTGGTCGCACGACCCTGCAGTTCCTCGCCGGCGCCGCTGTGCAACAGGGACTGCAGTCCATGGTCGCGTCCCTGCAGCGCGGTGCGGTACAGCGGATCGATCATCGCCCCGTGCGACTTGTAGCCGGTGGAGATGGTGCCGACGCGGATCTTGCCGAAACTGCCGGCCAGGCCGACCCACTGGTCGCGGTCGGTAATGGCGCCAGTGCCTGTAGGGAGGGTCGTCGTAAATGTGCCGCTGGTCGTCGTGTAGGTGTACGTCGTCGACGATACCCTGTGCCTGTTGAAGATGTCGTACTCGAAGTCGATCGAGAAGATCGCCTTCAGGCCGTTGCCCAGGTCCTCGCTGCCCTTGAAGCCGATGGAGCAGGTGGTGCAACGAAAGACGGTGTCATCGTATCCGCCGTCCTGATCCAGGCCGTTGTAGCTGGCATCGATATGCCCGAATAGGGAAACATCCGCCGATGCGATCGTGACGCCACCGGTGAGCACGACACCGATGATAGCCGGTAATACCTTCAGTTTCATGAGAACCCTCCACCCTGCGCTTGTAGGCGTGTTGTTAATCGCGTAACAAAAAGCCGATTTGGCTGAGTAATTTATCGTACCTGCCGGCATCATTGCAACATTTATTATACATGTGTTGCAAAAACACAACGAATTGCGGGGCCACGTACCTGGCGCACATTGCCGGCCCGTCCCTTGAGAAAAAAAACGGGGCCCGCAGGCCCCGTTTTCCGTTCCGGTCGTTACTGCCAGATCAGAACTTGTGCTTCATACCGACCGTGAAGGCATCGGCATCGCTCACACCCGTCGCATCAGGCTCGATGGTGAGATAGCCACCATAGACCAGGGTGTTCTTGCTGAAGCCGTGCACACCGACGATCTCCCAGGAATCGTAACCACCGGATCCCGTGCTGTTGTCGTCCCCGTTACCGTAGGCGGCATAAACGGTGTTGCTACCCATGGTGAAGGAACCGCCCAGCATCCAGACATCGGCGCCGTCGACAGTGTTGTTCATCACACCCTTGCTGCTGATCAGGCCGCCGTCGGATTCGTACTGGCCGAACACGGAGAAGCTGTCCATGCTGTACTTGCCGCCGACCTTCCAGGCATCGTCGTTGCCGCCGTTGTCGCTGGTGAGGTAGTCGGCGAAAGCCAGGATGCCGCCGTTGGTGTAGCTGACACCGAAGCCGTACGGATTGTTGTCTTCACCGTCCGCCTCGTTGCTGTCCAGCGTGAAGGTAGCACCTGCCTGGAAGCCATTCCAGTCCGGGCTGTCCCAACGCAGGGTGTTGGTGGCACGGCCCTGGCCCTCTTCACCGGCACCGCTGTGCAGGTTGGACTGGATACCGATGTCACGCATCTGAGCGACGGTGCGGTAGCCCGGGTCCAGCATGGCGCCATGCGACTTGTAGACGGTGGAGATGGTACCGACGCGGACCTTGCCGAAGCCGCCGGCCAGGCCGACCCACTGGTCGCGGTCGGTGATGGCGCCGCTGCCCGTAGGAAGGGTCGTCGTAAATGTGCCACTGGTCGTCGTGTAGGTGTATGTCGTCGACGAGACCCTGTGACGGTTGTTGATGTCGTACTCGAAGTCGAGCGAGAAGATTGCGCTCAGCCCATTGCCCAGGTCCTCGCTGCCCTTGAAACCGATGGAGCAGGTGGTGCACACGAAATTCGTGTCGTCACCATCGAGGTTACCATTGGCGAAGTCATGCAGACCGAGGAAGCTATCGTCGTTCCAGAATACGACGGATTCATCGATGTGACCGAAGATGGAAACGTCTGCAGCGGCGGCAGTCATACCCCCTGCCAGCGCTACACCGATCATCGTCGGCAGAATTTTCTTGGTCATGATATTCCCCTTAACACAGTTGAAGTTTGATGGTTGTAACCGTAGCGGTTGTCATTGCACGAGGCCACTCTACAACAATCTTATGCAGATTTGCAACAGGTATTTTCAAAAAAACCACAATACGTGTTTTTTGTTGTACTTTTACTACGTTTTGGGCGTCGAATGTGGCTGATATTATATCAATGGTAAGGTCTCTCGCCTCCCACTGCGACAAACCCGATCGGCACTGTGGCACATCAGCTACCCTATATGTTGTATTCTAGGTACATTTCATGCCCGATATATTCCTTTATATAGTTAATGTATGCCCCATACTGAAACCTGGGCACGGGATCGGGCCGGCAGACGGGAACGGCGACACATTCAGGAGGGGGGGCGATCTGCCCTTGTGCAGCGCTGCGTCACTATCGATAATCCCAGATCCGTGCAGACCGCCCGAACATCCCGAACCCGCCACATAGCCAGAGGCAGCCAGCGCCCGAACCCATGACCGCAGAGAGCGCACCCAACGAAACGTCCAGGAACGCCCCTTGTCCCTGTGGCAGCGGCAAGAAATACAAGCGCTGTTGCGGTATGGACAAGGGAGGGCGGAAACCATTGGCACCGGACGCCAGCCGGCTGCAACAGGTAATCCGGCACTACCAGCAGGGCAACCTGCCGGCGGCCGCGCAATTGGCGGAGCAGCTTTTACGCAGCCATCCCGACGATGCGGGCCTCATTGAAATCACCGCGGCCGTTGCGCTGCAGACCGGCAATGCCGAGCAGGCGGTCGCGCGTCTCCGGCAGCAGATCGCGCTCCAGCCCGGCAATGCCCTGGCATACAGCAACCTGTGCATGGCCCTGCACACACTCGGCAGGGACGAGGAGGCCTTCGTCGCCGGCCAGGAGGCGATCCGCCTGGACCCGCGGCTGGCGGATGCCTGGAACAATCTCGGCAATATCTTCAAATCGGGCAACCACCTGGAAGGCGCACTGGAACACTACGAAAAGGCCCTTGAACTCGAGCGCAACGACCCGGAACTGTACGTTAACGCCGGCGCCGTCAGCCAGCTGCTGGGGGACATGGACACCGCGGAACGCCGTTACCGCGCGGCGCTGCGGCTGTACCCGGGGTTTGCGTCCGCCCACAATAACCTGGGTGCCGTACTGCAGCGACTTGAGCGTCATGCGGAGGCGGAAGCGGAATTTCGCACCGCCATCGGCCTGCAGCCCGGGAATGCAGAGTCCCTGACCAACATGGGCACCCTCATGCTGGAGCGCGGCGACCGGGACCGGGCCAGCGACTACCTGCAGCAGGCCATGCGGGCCGACCCTGACTATGTCGGCGCCTGGATCAGCATGGGCAGCCTGCATGAGAAGCGCGATGACAAAACAGCCGCCAGGAAGTACTGGGACAAGGCCCTGCTGCTGGACCCGGAAAATCCCACCGTACTCTGCAACCTGGGCTACCAGTTGTACGAACTTGGCGAACAGCAGACCGCCGTGGATCACTTCGTCCGCGCCCTGAAGCGTAACCCCAATTCGGCCAAGGCCCTGGCCGGCCTGGGCAAGGCCATGCTGCGCCAGGACCGGGGCGACAAGGCGACCGAGTATATCGAAAAGGCCCTGAAACTCGCACCTTGGGACATCCATACGCACATCGCCAAGGCATTGTTGCTGTCATACCGACGCGACAGGGAAGAAACGGTAGCCGCCTGGCGCTATGTCATCGAACACAGACCCACCCTGTCGGACGGTTACATCGGGCTGGGCAGTTATTATGCAAAACAGGACCGGTACGATGAAGCCCAGGCCCAGTACCGGGCCGCGGAGGCGAACGGTGCGACCAGTCTGCGCCTCTACAGCATGTGGAGCCAGATGGAAGAACAGGTCCATCACCTCGAGCGGGCGGAGGAACTGGCGGCGAAGGCGGTTGAGATCGATCCTGACTACCCCGGCCTGAAAATCATCAAGGCGAAGCTGGCCCGGCGCCAGAAGGACTTGGACGGCGCACTGCACATACTGCAGCAGGTGAACAAGGACACCATCGCCAACCGGCAAACCCGGGCGGGTTACCTGTTCGAACTGGGATCGGTCCTGGACAAGCTGGGCCGATATACCGAAGCGTTCGCCGCTTACCGTGAGGCTAACGACACCAAGAACGGCTATGTCGGCAGGGTCTACGACCCGGCGGACGACGAGACGACATTCCGGGAAATCAAAACCACTTTCAGCCAGGAGACCTGGCCGCGGCTGAGCCGGCTGCCGGCGGCGCTCGGCGATGCCTGCCCGCAGCCGGTGTTCATCGTCGGCTTTCCGCGTTCGGGTACCAGCCTGCTGGAACAGATCCTCGGCTCGCACCGGGAGATCAGACCCGCCGGCGAACTGTCGTTTATGAACGAAGTAGACTCAGTGGAGGCGCGCCGCGTTACCGGCAGCGAACTCCCCTACCCGGCGCTCATCGATGATCCCGACCATCCACTGGATGCCAGGGCACTGAACGCCCTGCGTGAATATTATCTTTCCGAGGTTAGCAAGCTGGGTATCATCGACGACACCACCCGCTGGTTCACCGACAAGATGCCGCACAATGCCACCAAGCTGGGCATGATCCGTCTGATATTCCCGACCGCACCCATCATCCATATCTCGCGCCATCCGCTGAATCCCTGCCTGTCAGCGTATTTTTCCAACTTCAAATCCACCCACCGCTACACGTCCAGCCTGGCCGCGACGGCCCGACACTACAGGAATGTCATGGATCTTGTGGACCATTACCGGGACATCGGGATCGATTTCCTGGAAATCCATTACGAGGACCTCGTCAGGGACCAGGAAGCGGTCACCCGGCAGATACTGGAATACATCGGCGCACCCTGGGATGACGCCTGTCTGCAGCACTACAAGAGTGACCGGGTCGTGCGCACCGCAAGTTACGAGCAGGTCACGCAGAAGGTCTATACCTCCTCCCTGAACCGCTACCAGGATTACTGGGAGGCGGTGCAGGACATCATCCCGATCCTGCAACCGACGATAGAACGATACGGTTACACGGTGGAACCGCCACCGGATCGTTGATACACGGACCGTCGGGGCCCGGCGTGTAGCAGCAGCCGCGCCATGCACCTGCCTTGCGGGATGCCCGTGCGGGTACCGGTGTACGACCTCGCCTTGCCCGGTTGTCGAACGAGGATTAGTGGAATCAGAGTCGCCCTGTCTTCGACACAGCAGAATGGACTCGAGACGTTGACCTGACTTCCACGTCAGGGAACATCGCACAAGCCAATAACGAATACGCCATAGACAGAGCATTATCTGTAGTCTGTTCCCAATTCTTGCATACCCCAATACGGGCCCTCACAGGAGCCAGGTATTCCCACGCTGCCGAATTACGGCGCGGGATTCCTGGCCCCGGCGGCAGGGCGGCGGACAGCCGTGGCCTCGGAGTGTCTCGCTCCGGCCACCGGCATGTCTGCGGCAATCCGTGCCACCGGGGCGACACCGGTCTAGAACTTCACCTGTGACCAGATACCGATTTCATCGTAGCTGCCGTCGTTCGTGCCGCCGATGCTGCCGTTACTGGTGCTGATCGTTCCGTTCTCGACCTTTTCGTGCTTGTATACCAGTGCGAAATCGACGTTCTTGTAAGCCTGGTAGGAAATACCCGCGTTGTAATAGGTATCCTTGAGGCTCGAAGCGGTATCCTTGTTCGGTTTTGCATGGTCGTAACGCGCGAACACAGCGAGCTTTTCCCTCGGCTTCACAGTTGCCCACAGGGAATAGCCGTCGGCCTTGTCAGTCGGGTTGGCGCTCAGTACGGCATTGTTGTTGCTCGTCTTCCAGTTTTCAGCGTTGAAATACTCCGCACCCGCCGTGAACATAGGCTGCATGTAGGCGATAACCGCATCCCAACGATGGGCATCCCGGGTCGAGGCGCCGGTCTGCAAATCCTGGCCGAGTTTCCCAGTGTAATAGGCAGCAGCAAGCGTCAAGCCGTCGATGGGTTCGATTCCGATGCGCCCCGTCAAGTCCACGGTCTTGGTGCGCGACGGGTTCTTATAGCCGTTGCCGTTGATCGCGGACACGGCGTAGCTGACCATCCCGTTTGCCAGTTTGCCTCCTGCATGCACGCCCCAGTCGGCCGAGGTGCCGAACTTCAGGCGATCGATCAGGGTGTTCTCCACGTAGCGGTAACCGTACAGGTGTTCGACAAAAGGCACCCAGGGAAGGTCTGCGGAACCGGCGCGCACCGCAACAGCCTCGGAAAACCTGGCCTGCACATACGCCTTCTTTACGTAAAGCTGGGTCTCGGAGTCGTTGCTTACATAGTTGAAATCGGTCGTCAGGTCGGCAGACCACATATCGTTGAACACGTGGTCGACGGTGAGGTAAAAGCGCTTGACGTCCACGCCGAATCCGGTGGGATCTACCTTTGAACTGTCACTTTTCTGCTCAATGTGGGTAAGATCGAAATAAGCCTTGCCGGACAGCTTGGTGCTGCCGGCCTGAGTACCGCTATCCGCCAAGGCGCTGAAACTCAACAGACCCATGATTGCCATGACTGCGGCGGCAGTGTTGTTAATACGCATATACAGTGTCCTCGAAGTTTTGAATAGAAGAACAAACCCTGTACTCGGGCGATATCACACCTGGCGTGGGTGCGTACTACGTTGCACACAGCATGGCTACACCGCTGGCAACGAATCGTAATCGGCCAGTCCATCCTGTGATGCGGAGGGAGAATACATACTTTGTATGACGACACTGTGACAAACGTGATACGCAGTGACGGAATGTAATACATGATCGATCAGCGGATACCTGCACAGACTTCCGCATTTGGACGGGTATTCAGAAACAGGCAGAAACGGAATGTCGCTTGTGAAAATCGATGGAACAGACTCGATTGATTCGTCACATAGACAGCAACGCGCTTCGCGCGGGATTATGAGATAAGTTCTGACGACATAGCTGACACCAACAGCGGTGCAGGCCATATGAAAGGACATTTGAGGATCCGGAAGGCGAGCAGAAGCCAGTCGGCTCGCGTGTTAGGATTTCGCCGGGTAATCTGCCTTCCACATCTTCGAGGCCAGCCTCGTCGTGCTTTACCTTTCAGATGGCGACGCCCATGGATGAACGAATGCCATAAAGTACATTGAGGTAGGAATCGACTTTTCGACTATTAAGTCGAACTGACCAGCCCCTCACCCATCGACCAACACCCAACAAAAAACCCCGCCGTGATGGCGGGGTTGTTTGTTGGCTGGCGGACTAGGATTACTCCGGGCATCCTGCCCTCCGCCCCTGCGGGGCCAGCGTCGCTGTGCTC
>Ga0210124_1000052_pt1 | contig 70907 bp, 70 predicted proteins | sample Muzzi_PWC_D2_FD_185554 | JGI IMG/M metagenome (GOLD analysis project Ga0210124, IMG submission 185554) | Wetland microbial communities from San Francisco Bay, California, USA, that impact long-term carbon sequestration - Muzzi_PWC_D2 (SPAdes) | ecosystem: Environmental > Aquatic > Marine >...
AGCAAAAAGACAATCTCCCACTGCTCAGTTGCTCTGACATTGAATCATTGCTGCGCAGCTTCTTGCCGCGCCGGGATGTAAAACAGGATGAAGTCCTGTGGCAAATGGAAAAACGACACCGTAAACGACAAGCGGCGATCGACGCTCAATATCGAAAACAGGCACGGGAACAGTTGGTTAGCGGTTGAGGGAATCTGACAAAGTAGAACTAATCCATATCCCCATAATAAAAAAGCTGGCACATGGCCGGTTAATTGTTATTACGTATAATTTACGTACAGCTGAGAGAAAATTCTGTAACCTTTTGTTTTAATTGGCGTCCCCAAGGGGATTCGAACCCCTGTTACCGCCGTGAAAGGGCGGTGTCCTAGGCCGACTAGACGATGGGGACTACGGTGTAAGAGGCTATCCGCTCGGATTGTCTGGTGGAGCCAGGCGGGATCGAACCGCCGACCCCTTGCATGCCATGCAAGTGCTCTCCCAGCTGAGCTATGGCCCCGTTTGACGAAGGGCGCAATTTACGTCAGGCGCATCCTGCTGTCAAGATTACCCCCCGTTAATATCGAGCGGAATGCTATTCCCGGGAGTGCCCCGTCACTACCCTACCCGGCCTGTTGCTGCTCGATCTTTGCCCAGGTATCGCGCAAGGTAACTGTGCGGTTGAAGACCGGTAATTCCGGCGTCGACATTTTCGTATCGGCACGGAAATAACCTTCCCGTTCAAATTGAAAACACTCGCCCGGAGCCGCTTCCGCAAGCACGGGTTCGATCATACATTCCGTCAGGGTGAGCAGGGAATCCGGATTCAGATATTCCCGGAAGTCATGGTCATTCCCTGCCGCATCGGGGCGTGGATGTGTGAACAGCCGGTCATACAGGCGCACTTCGGCACGCTTGCCGAATTTCGCGGATACCCAGTGAATCACTCCCCTGACTTTGCGCCCTTCCGGATTTTTACCCAGTGTGTCCGGATCGTAGCTGCAATGCAACTCGATCACCTCATCGTGGTCGTTCTTGATGACCTCGTCACAGCGAATGACATAGGCATTGCGCAGCCGCACCTCGCCTCCGCTGACGAGCCGCTTGAACTTCTTGTTCGCCTCCTCCCGGAAATCACTCTGATCGATGTAAACCTCACCCGTGAACGGCACAGATCGTGTCCCCATGGATTCATCCTGGGGATGATTGAACACGGTGAGGTATTCCACCTGATCCTGCGGGTAGTTCGTGATCACGATCTTCAACGGATGCAGCACGACCATGCGACGCTGTGCGGTGACATTCAAGTCATCACGAATACAATTCTCCAGCACCTCCATTTCGACAATATTTTCCGACTTGCTGACACCGATCCGTGACGAGAATTCCCGTATCGAGGCCGGAGTAAAACCGCGGCGGCGAATACCGGCGATGGTGGGCATGCGCGGGTCGTCCCAGCCCTCCACATGGCCTTCGGCGACCAGGTCCGTGAGCTTGCGCTTGCTCATGACCGTATATTCCAGGTTCAGACGCGAGAACTCGATCTGCTGCGGGTGGCACGGCACGGATACATGATCCAGCACCCAGTCATACAGCGGGCGGTGATCCTCGAATTCCAGGGTGCAGATCGAGTGCGTAATCCCCTCCAGGGCGTCGGATATCGGGTGGGTGTAGTCATACATCGGATAGATGCACCACGCCTCTCCGGTCTGGTGATGGATGACTCCATGCCGGATGCGATAGAGTGTCGGGTCACGCATATTCATGTTCGGCGAGGACATATCGATACTGGCCCGCAATACCCGTGAACCATCCGCGAACTCGCCTGCGCGCATTCGCCTGAACAGGTCCAGATTCTCTTCCACGCCACGGCTTCGGAACGGGCTTTCCCTGCCGGGTTCAGTCAATGTGCCGCGGTACTCGCGTATCTCGTCGGCCGTGAGATCACAGACATAGGCATTCCCGGTCTCGATCAGCTCAATCGCAAACCTGTAGAGCTGTTCAAAATAATCCGAGGCATAAAAAAGCCGGTCTTCCCAGTCGAAGCCCAGCCAGCGGACATCCTCCTTGATGGATTCGACGAACTCGATATTTTCCTTGTGCGGATTGGTGTCGTCAAAGCGCAGGTTGCAGGTTCCGTTGTAATCCCGTGCAATACCGAAGTTCAGGCAGATGGACTTTGCATGACCGATATGCAGGTAACCGTTGGGTTCCGGCGGGAAACGCGTTGCCACCCGACCCTGGTGCTTGTCGCTCCTGATGTCGCTATCGATGATGTTGCGGATAAAGTTCGATACCGGGGTTGTTTCATCACCGCTCATAGTCAGGCTTCTTCCATACGCTTGCCAATATAGTCCAGGGCCCTGTCGATTCTTCGCAGACAGGCGTCACGTCCGGCCAGGTGCAAGGTCACGTCGATACCGGGAGATGCGGCCCTCCCCGTCACGGCAACCCGCAGTGGCTGTGCAACCTTCCCGAGCTTCAGATCGAGTGATTCAGCCACTTCAACCACCGCACGGTGCAGACGCTCCGGTGTCCACCCATCCAGTTCCGAGAGAACCTTGCGCGCCAGGGTGAGCGGCTCCATCGCCACCGGCCGCAGATGCTTTTTCGCGGAAGTTTCATCAAATTCATCGAAATCCCGGTAGAAAAAGGCACTGATCTCTGCCATCTCCACCAGGGTTTTCGCCCGCTCCTGCTGCAGGCGCACCACCTCGACCAGTTCGGGCCCGTCGGCCGGATCGATGCCCAGATCACCCATATGCGCACTGAGAAGATGCGCGATTCTAGCAGGGTCGGCAGTCTTGATGTAGTGCTGATTCAGCCAAAGAAGTTTCTCGGTATTGAAGCTCGATGCGGCCTTGTTGACTGCATCGATATCGAACAGGCTGATCATCTCGTCCAGGGAAAATACCTCCTGGTCACCATGGGACCACCCGAGCCGCACCAGGTAATTCAGCAGTGCCTCCGGCAGGATCCCCAGGTTGCGGTACTCGAGCACGCTCACGGCACCGTGGCGCTTGGACAGACGGCTGCCATCATCACCGAGAATCATGGGGACATGCGCGTAACGCGGCGGTTCCTTGCCGAGCGCCCGGAGTATGTTGACCTGGCGCGGGGTGTTGTTGACATGATCGTCACCGCGAATCACGTCGGTGATTCCCATGTCAGCGTCATCCACGACGACCGTAAGATTGTAGGTTGGCGAAGCGTCGGTACGGCGAATGATCAGGTCATCCAGCTCTGCGTTACTGAAAGCGATCCTGCCGCGAATACGATCGTCGATGATAACGCTGCCTTCCTGCGGATTGCGGAAGCGGACAACGTGCGGTTCATCCGCGCCGATCTGCAGCCCGCGGCAATGACCGTCATAGCGTGGCTTTTCCTTGCGCTGCATCTGCCCTTCGCGCAAGGCGTCAAGGCGTTCCCTGGGGCAGTTGCACCGATAGGCAAGCCCGTCATCCAGCAGTTGCTGTATCACCTCGTTGTAGCGTTCGAAGCGGTGCGTCTGGTAAAACGGGCCCTCGTCATATTCCAGCCCGAGCCAGGCCATCCCCTCGAGAATGGCGTTGATGGACCCCTCCGTGGAACGCTGCAGGTCGGTGTCCTCGATACGGAGCACGAACCTGCCGCCATGCTTGCGGGCATACAGCCAGGAAAACAAGGCGGTCCTGGCGCCGCCGACGTGCAGGTAGCCAGTGGGGCTGGGTGCGAATCGTGTTTTAAGACTCATATGGATCCCGGAACCGCTTATTCATGCCGGGTACACATGTGCCCGGCAGGATTTCAGGAAGGCGGCGTTTCGGCATCGTTGCCGACCTTCCGTACCAGGCTGGATATAGTACCGGCCAGTTTGCAATGATCAACCGGCTTTATCAGGAACCGGGACACGCCCAGTCGCGCGAACTCACCGGTCACTTCCCGGCCTGCCTCGCCGGAGATCACCACGATCGGGGTTGATACGTCCGCTGGCCGCAGTTTCCGGTACTCCCGGATCACATCGGCCCCGGAAAGCCCGGGCATGTGGTTGTCGAGCATGATAACGTCATAATCCCTGTGTTGCAGTTTTTCCAGGGCGGCATCACCGGAGGCGACGAGTTCGGGCTCGATCCCCAGTTCATTCAGCATTTCCCGCATCACATACCGGTTCAGCCTGCAATCGTCCGCATGCAGTACACGCAGGCCGTCAAACCTGAGGCGCGACCGCGGGTGAGATCCCCCGTTGCCGTCCGCCACCCGGGCCTGCAGGCAACAGGTGCCGTAGTGCAGGGCGTTGCCGATCTGCGCGGGGGAACTCATCACGACCTGAAACCCCGCACGCAGAGACCGGTCACGCATGCGCCTGTCGGGATGGTAGGCAATCAGGCACGCACCGGGGCTGCGGGTGTCCCGGACAATCGACCGCATATCCTCCGTCGCCAGTCCCCGGCAGTCAACCAGCAGACACCGCCCTGTCGAACCGGTGTCCGCATCCCGGTATGCCGCCCGGTTCGGGTACACCCTGACCGCCCCGGCGAATACCGCCTGCAGGGTCGAAGCGGTGGTTTCCGCGCCGCTGTGCCCGGCCGAAGTCGAGATCACGGTGTACCCGGGTCGCCGTTCTGCATCGCCATGCCCGGCCCCGGCAAGCGGAATGGCGAACCAGAAACGGCTGCCCCTGCACTCCACGCTCTCCAGCCCGATCTCCCCGCCCATGAGTTCCACGAGTCGTTTCGCAATCGCGGTTCCCAACCCCGCGCCGCTACACCTTCCCCGGGTGGAATCATCCGCCTGGAAGAATCGCTCGAAAATCCGGGACTGCATTTCCTCCGGGATCCCGACACCGGTATCGATCACTTCAAACAGAACCCGGCTGCCCGCGGCATCCGCCCTGCTGACCTTTAAACAAATCTCCCCGACATCGGTGAACTTGACCGCGTTGCCAAGCAGGTTCACCAGCACCTGCCGCAAGCGTACCGCGTCCCCGCTCACCAGGGGCGGAACCGTGACATCCAAATCGGTAATCAGGCGGACACGCTTCTCTTCCGCCCCGATCGACAGCATGCCGGCGACCGAATATAAAAGCTGATAGAGGTCGAATGTCTCCCGCTTCAACTGCAACTGGCCGGCCTCGATGCGCGAATAATCCAGCACCCCGCCGATCAGCGACATCAGACTCCTCGAGGCATCATCGATGCGGCTCACGATCCGTACCTGCTCGGGTCTCTCCGCAATCTTACCCAGCATCCGGCTGAAACCGATTACCGCATTCAGCGGTGTTCTGATTTCATGGCTGATATTCGCCAGGAACCTGGACTTTTCCCGGCTCGCGGCTTCCACCCGATCCTTTGCCCGCTGGAAGCGATTCAGCAGCAGGGAAAAATACAGCGGCAGCATCGACAGCAACAGGATGCAGGTGATCGCCACGGAATGCTGTTCCTGCCAGTAGGGTGTTGTCAGGCACACCAGCCCGAAACCGCACAGTGACAGGCCGGCACACAGTATCAGCTGCCGGTAGCCGTAGCGGAAACCGTTGCCGACCGTCATCCACAGGTAACAGGCAAAAAAGGGAACCCCGTATTCATTGAAACCGTGCATGACCAGGCTGATCACCAGTATGTCGATCGACATGTACATACTGTGCCGGTATTTCCAGCCTTGCGGCTGGTAGAAGACATGCACGATGGCCACGATCGAAAAAGCCGCATAACCGCAGCCCAGCTTGATGACCGGCCCCGGATACCCCTCCGCGAACATCCCCGTCGCTGACAGCGCAATCCCGTAGATCAGGCCACAGACAACCAGAAACAAACGGATAAATGTCTGCTCCAGCTCCGTGTTATCGCGGGCCCTGATCGGGAGTCCATTCCCATTCGCCATAGCACTCTTCCCTAAGTGATTGAACCCGCAAATGGTACCACAGAACTTTTGATTATGGCCGTAGGTTGGGCTGAACAAAGTGAAGCCCGACATAGTGAGGTCGGCAGGATTTCAGCTCAACCTACCCGCTGACGGGCCACCTTTCGGGCATTCATCGCGCTGCGCGCTTTTGTCCGGCATCTGCCGGAATGACGAACCAACTCAGGTCTTTTCCATACCCACCAACACCTTACCTCACTTCCCCCGCCGGCTGTGGAACAAACCCGAAAATACTGTATATAATCACAGTATATCAACCCACCGGAAACCGCCTTGCCATTCGCCCGAGACACAGCCATGCCACCCGCCGAGGCCGGCCCGTACTGCCCCGTAGTCTGGCCGCGCGCCATTCTGCTGGTCGACATGAACGCCTTCTTCGCATCCATCGAGCAGCGCGATCAGCCCGAGTGGCGCGGCCGCCCGGTCGCCATCACCAACGGCCTGCAGGGCACCTGCATCATCACCTCCTCCTACGAGGCACGGGCCTACGGTATCCACACCGGCATGCGCCTGAAAAAGGCACGCCGGCTGTGCCCGGAACTGATCCAGTGCCCGGCGCACCCGGAGCGCTACGCCGCCACCTCCGCCTCCATCATGCAGGCGCTGCGGGACATCACTCCCGACATCGAGGTCTTTTCCGTCGACGAGGCCTTCCTGGACGTGACCGGCTGCCAGCGGCTGCTAGGCACCCCGCCCCGCATGGCACGGCTGGCGAAGCGCAAGGTCTTCGAGGTCTCGGGCGTGCTCTGCTCCGTCGGTCTCAGCGGCGACAAGACCACCGCCAAGTTCGCCGCCAAGCTGGAAAAGCCCGACGGCCTGACCATCATCCCGCCTTGGGAGGCCGAGGCCCGACTGCGCGACGTGCCCGTCACCAGGCTGTGCGGGATCGCGGCGGGCATCGGCGGCTTCCTGGAGCAGCATGGCGTGCACACCTGCGGGGACATGCGCCAGCTCCCCATCAGCGTCCTGGGCAAGCGCTTCGGCAATCCCGGGCGGCGCATCTGGTACATGTGCCAGGGACAGGACCCGGACAGGCTGCAGCAGGAAATCCCGGCGCCGAAATCCATCGGCCACGGCAAGGTGGTGCCGCCCGACACCCGGGACGCGGAACTGCTGGCGACCTACCTGCTGCACATGAGCGAAAAGGTCGGTGCCCGCCTGCGGCGCCACCGCCTGAAGGCGCTGACCTTCTCCATCGGCCTGCGCAGCGCCGACGGCTGGGTCGGCGGCAAGCTGCGCTGCGCCCTGCCCACCGACGACGGCCGCCAGATCATGGCGTTGTGCCGGCGGGTCCTGCGCGAATGCTGGCAGGGCCAGGGCATCCACCAGGTGCAGGTGACCGCGCTGGACCCGGTCGAGAACGGCCTCCAGCTGGAATTGTTCGACGCCCCCGACGAGGTGCACGAGCAGATCAACGCCGTCATGGACGCCGTCAACCGGCGCTACGGCGAACTGGCGCTCGCCCCGGCGCGCTTGCTCAACCGCTCCAGCATGCCCAACGTCATCGCCCCGGCCTGGAAACCGTTCGGGCACCGGCAAACGATTTAACCCGAATTTCTCACCGGGCGGCACTGAAGTTTTATTTTCTGCTGAAAGGATTGAAGGTGTGGCGAACAAGTGGAAAACAGAGTGTTCTCGAGCAAAGCCTATCCCGGCCCTGGCTGGTCCTCGCGCACCTGCTCCATGCGTCGCCTCAAGGCACCTACTGTTGGTGCCCTACCTCCTGCATGGCCCAGGCCAGTCTCTCGACCGGTCCCCGGTCTCACCTCCTCCCTGCAGTCGTGCGCCAGCATCCGGGGTCCCGATGAGAAACTCGGGTTAAGACTGGCATGTGCGGCGGCGTCTATTATTCCATCGACGGAGAGGAAGTCCGGTTCTATTTCCAGAACCCGAAGGCGCGGCTGCCGGTGCGCACGCGCACCGGCAGCACGCAACTGCTCGCCTGGGGCCGGCGCCCCGAACAGGCGGGCGAACTGCCGCTGGGCGGCTGGGCACGCCTGGACGGCATCTACTCGGGCCGCTGGGACCGCTGGTTCCCGGTCCCGGTCAAGGTGCCCGTCAGCAGCTTCATGGAAAAGGATCTGGAGGGCCACAGCCGCTGGTACGACCTGACCCGAGGCCAATGGATCCAGGGGCTGGTCGCCCGCTATCAGCATGAACGCCGCGTCTACGTCGTAACCGTCGAACCGGAACTGGCCGATGCGATCCATGATCGCTGGCCGCGGATTATGAGTGGCTGATAGACAGGATAAAGAGAAACATGCTGCCCTGGGCTGGCACACCGGTCCAGTCATGGCATGAACCTTTACTCCAGCAGCCGATAATGACCAGAAGTAACTTTCAGGGGATCGTCCTTCACGTAACAGGATGTTGCGCACAATGTTCAAACCGGCCGACGTGCCGATCAGAGACGACACGCTATCCATGCGAACCCTGCAAAAACCGGATCGTACTCTACACCGTGATGGAATGTATTTTCGATATTATCTGTCTGTATGCAGCGGCTGCCCCCAGCGTGCATAAATCCCCTCTCCCACCGGAGGGTGTCGCAAAAGGGTGCTGCCCCTTCTGCGGGAGAAGACTGGGATGAGGGGATATGAAATCAGGCGGTAATCCGTTTTATTCCCTCACCCTAACCCTTTTATGCCCTTCAGGGTGCTCCCGCAGGGAGAGGGGACTTTTACGACACCCTCCGCCGGGAGAGGGACAGGGTGAGGGAATCCATGCATCTGCCTGCACATGCCCGGACACTGCGTCGCTAATCCAGCGTTGCGGCACGCCTATTGTGGCGCCATCTGCAGGCACGTTTGACAAAAAAACACAGCAAGTCCCACTATGGCTACAAGAACCATATCAGCATTCGCCGGCAACACACAGAATACGGCTGAGTCAGGCAAAGAAGGGGTTTGAGAGGTCCCCTGGCAGGTGTTTCCATCGTCGGGATAGTCTGTTCAGCCGGAAAATGAGTATCCGGAGGAAATATCAATCAATTTTGCAACCATTGTTTACCGTGTATTCCATAAGCTCCACTTGAATTTTCAACGCCACGGGAGAATGCCGTGCCATCCGTGATCGAAGGTGAGATCAGAGAACCGATATCCCTCGTGCGCTATGCATTACCCTTCTATAGCATCGCCCTGTTTCTGAGCGCATTGCTTCTGTTTACGGTACAGCCCATGTTTACCCGCATGGTGTTACCCATGCTGGGTGGTTCACCGGCGGTATGGAACACCGCTGTGATGTTTTTTCAGGCCATGCTGCTGCTCGGCTATGGCTACGCCTGGGCATTATCTCGCTGGCGGAACCTGCGGGGTCAGGGCTTGCTGCACCTCGGTCTGCTGGCACTGGCGTTCTGGTTTCTGCCAATCACAGTTGCTGCCGGCTGGGCGCCACCCATTGAGTCCGTGCCGACCCCTTGGCTGGTGATGCTATTCGCAGTCTCGCTCGGTGTGCCGTTCTTCGCCGTGTCCGCCACTGCCCCGCTATTGCAGAACTGGTTTGCGAACACCGGTCACCCGCAGGCCAAAGACCCCTATTTCCTATATGCAGCCAGTAATCTGGGAGGGTTGCTGGCGCTGCTCGCTTACCCGGTACTGATCGACCCCCTGCTGGGTCTTGTCGCACAAAGCCATTTCTGGGCATCGGGCTATGTGATGTTGGCAGCCCTGATTGCAGGATGCCTGGTATTTGTGTGGCGGTACAGTCGGATTTCGGAATTGAGCGACAACAAGGCATCAACCAGCAGTGCAACCCGGATCAGTGGACGGCAGCGAATACACTGGATCCTGCTGGCCTTCGTCCCTTCGGCTCTGCTGCTTGGTGTGACCCTGTATCTCAGCACGGATATTGCCGCCGTACCCTTCATGTGGGTAATTCCACTGGCGCTCTACATTCTAAGTTTTGTGCTGACCTTCGCCCGCCGCCCGCCGCTGGCGCATCACTGGATGCTGGAACTGCAGATGGGCGTACTCATCATGCTGGCCATCTATTTTAGTTCCAATAATGATTGGCTGCTGTTCGGCTTACACCTGCTGGTACTGTTTGTCACCAGCATGGTCTGCCATCGGGAACTGGCACTGTCCCGGCCGGTTACGACACACCTGACTGAATTCTACCTCTGGATGTCTTTGGGGGGGCTGCTTGGGAGTGTATTCAGTGTACTGGTCGCACCTGTTATTTTCGATTCCATACTGGAATATCCGCTGGCCATTATTCTTGCGTGCCTGCTGCGGCCTTCACCAGTCAGCCACACGACTCGCGAGCGTTGGCGCGATGTCCTGCTCCCTGCAATGCTGCTGTTGTTCTGGCTTGCCCCACAGTCAGGCATATTTCCGGTTCGGCCTGGTCAGCTCGCCCTGCTGATTTTCTACGCGCTGATTGCCATGGCGCTATACAGCTTCCGGCATCGGCCCCTCCGCCTGGCGCTGGGCATGGCGATCTTTATTCTTGGCGGGCATTGGATGGGCAATGCGGGCGAGCTGCTGCAGGAACGCACTTTTTTTGGAGTCTATACGGTGAGCGAGAATCCGGAAGGCAAGCTACGTGCCCTGATACACGGTAATACGGTGCATGGCCTCCAGGCCACAGATCCGGCATACATGCGGTATCCTCTCGGTTATTACTATCGCGATGGACCACTTGGCCGGCTGTTCAACCGGTTCAATGGGCAGGGTGGTCTGCACCGGATCGGGGTGCTCGGCCTGGGCATCGGCACCATCGCCTGCTATGTACGAACCGGCCAGCAGTTGACTTTCTATGAAATTGACCCCATGGTGGAAACCATCGCCCGGAATACAAGGCTGTTCAGTTATCTCGATGCCTGCGGTAAAACCACCGATGTGGTGCTTGGTGACGGCCGCTTGAAACTGGCCGGGGCATCTGACGGACAGTATGACCTGCTGATCCTGGATGCCTTCAGTTCAGATGCCGTGCCGGTGCATCTGCTGACACGCGAAGCCCTGCAACTCTATCTACGGAAAATATCACCCGACGGTATCCTCCTGTTCCACGTCTCCAACCGGTACGTACAACTTGTGCCGGTACTCGCGCGGCTGGCGGAGGATGCTGATCTGAGCGCGCGCAGGCAATTTTATCAGCCAGGTGAGAAACAGCGGGGGCTTGGTGCCTATGATTCAGACTGGGTGATCATGGCACGAAGTGACGAGAGGCTTGATCAGGTTGGCCCTGGCCCCCGCTGGGAATCGATATCGGCCACGCCGGATACCCGCCTATGGACGGATGATTACGTCGACCTTTTCAGCGCCCTCCTCTGGCCGGAACTACTGTGGTAATCGGATGAGGTCGGGTTGGTTCAGCGTTTTCCTGTAACTCCCAAGCGCCGCAAGATACCGGAAAGGCCGGCAAGGCCGCTGAGCATCAGCAACATGGCACCGGGCGCCGGCACCTCCTGTGGTCCCCAACTGCCGTCTTCGCTGATTACGTCGCCACTCGTATCGGTAAAGAAAAAAGTCATTTCAGTCGGTGACGGGTTTTTTGGTGCTGCCTTCACCTTCCATTCCCACTTACCCAAGGGATTGTTGGCCTGTATTACAAGATCGCCCACATTGTCAATGGCGTACAGCCCAAACCCCGATTCTCCGAGATCGAGCAACTGAAGCTGCAACTGCAAACTGAAGCTCGAATCCGGTTCTGAGACATCGAAAGTTTGACCGTCGGTGAAGAAAAAGCTAACGATCGCATCTTGTTCAAAGTCACCGCCAGGTCCGATGATATTGCCAGCCTGAACGCCATCAGCAAGGGTGATTCTGCCTGAGGTGTCACTTCCATCCGATGGGTACCAGTCAACGACGACAGCCAGTGCCGATTCGCTGAAGGCCGAAATTACCAGGAGCAACAGGCTGCTCAGTCGACTGTGAATGTACAATTTGGGATTGCATATTGACATGAGATCCTCCTCCAACCATTTCGAAGATATACCGGCAACGATTAACCGGGCGAGACTTGCTCTCTCGAATGACCGTATTCGTTGCGCTTCACTGGATGCATGCTTCGCACCCATTATGAGACGGTTACCAGGTTTCCAAATTTGTGGGGTAACCGCACAAGTCTTCAATTGATCAAAGATAAACAGAACGTTGTCCACACCGCGCTAATTGGTGTGATTTCTTCATTGGATCTCCTTTATATAGCAACTTTTTTATTCAGTCAGGACACTGCTTATTTCACTCTCGATTTATATTCAGAACATTAGCAGAAGCACATGTCTCTCACAATTGTGGAACCTACTTATAAGGAAAAGGCGTTCAGGTTTAAACGAAATATATTCCAAAACCATCCATTAGTTTGTTTGATATCCTCTTCAACAAAATGGTGTTTGCAGAATGCCAATTGTTCAAGCCTAATCGCGGAACATAGCCCTGGAATCCATAGAATTTATTGATGAATATTCGGTGTTCTTCCGTGTACCTCCATGGCGACGCATAAGCGATGACGTCCGTTAATTAAGCGTCAGTCGTATTAGGGCACATTTATTTACTTATATAACTGGAAAGTGTGCTTTGACGCCATTACTTCGAAGTGTACTCGCCTTCCGGATCCGCGCGATCGCGGACCGGCAGCGCATCGCGATATTCCTCGAACATCTTCCATGCGGGTACCGGCAGCTTGTGAACATGCCGCAGCGCGTACACCGAGTACTCTACGAGTTTCATCCTGTGAATGTCGCGCGGGCAAGCGGGGAATATTTTTCGCCGTGACGCGGATGATCCCATTGCATTCAGCGTGGGAGTTTCGCGCTATGATTGCCCGGTGACAATGTCGCAGCCAGGAGGCATACATGAGTACCGCATGGTTGTTATGGGGGGTCTTTTTCAGCGCCGCCGGCCTGGGTTATTTCGTCTACGGCAAACGGCAAAGGGCGATCACCCCCCTGGTCTGTGGCCTGGCATTGATGATCATCCCGTATTTCATCAACAGCCTTGTGGTGCTGGTCGCCGCAGGTGCACTGCTGATGCTGCTGCCATGGTTTACAAGCAATTACCTGTAGAGTGCCCCATGTGCACTGATGTAAGGTGCGCCGCACGCGCCACTGTCAGCACTAAAATGGAGTCACAGCAGAATGGCAGTTACTTAAGCTCAAATGCTTGGGAAGATCGTTATTCCCGCGAAACGAGAAGGTTGGGTTGAACAAGGTGAAGCCCAACATGACGTGATTACCGGGCCTCTGCACGTTGGGTTTCGCAAGCTCAGCCCAACCTACCACTACAATGGCAATGCAAGACCTGATCCTTGTGTCGGACTTCTAACTGACTGTTTACTCCCGATCGAAACAGCCGCACCTCGATATGAAATTATAGAGCCAGCCGAATACGGCGCCACCGATGGCACCGTCAACCAGGCCGTAAAGTGTTCCCGTGATGACCGAACCAAAGCCCATGCCGGGATGATAGCCTGGGTATATGGAGGCCACAATTTCAAGGAAGGCGACGCCATAACCCGGCCAGATCAGGTTGGCCAGGCCAACAACAAAGATCGCCACACTCCAGAACAATGCGGCTGTGACAGACAGAGCAATAACATTAATGCGCATAAGGCCTTCTTCCCTGTTTAACATGTTAAAAGCTGACCACCTTACTCATGGATTCGCCACCGTTTGCAGATACGTGCACGAATGCCCCGTGCCTGGTCGTCCGTAAAAAATTCTGTCGGGTGGGTCCCTATGATCTCGCGTTCCGGAAATGGTGATCCAACCGTTTACCGTGCAGGATCGGTTATATTTTATGCTACCTCCAGCAACAGGTAACCGCCATCGATATGGCACCACACCGTCGGCGCAACACCCGGGTAATTTACCCTGTGTTCACGCCGACTATTTCCATCTGTAGAAACGCAGCGGTTTACGCTGCCTTGAGGGTTACATGGGCCTCCTCACCCAGCACCTTGAATATTTCGTTGAAATCCGCCCTGGCGGTCTCAACGAATATCCCGATGTGGCCCATTACGCAAACCGAATAGTCGCCCGCGGCAACAGCCCACCCGTGGAAAGGCGTCCACTTCATTCCGCTGATGCGGGTAAAGCTTTCGGCCTGTGAGGTTCCCATCAGGGTGTTGGCTGCGCATATCTGTGCAATCAACGTGGCGATGTCTTCAGTTAAATCACCCTTGTAGGTGACGAGTTCTCCGCCCGGCGTAAACTCTCCCGCCGCAACGGCGCCCTTTAGCCCCATCACTCTATCGAGATTTGCCATGGTATACCTCCTTCCGGCGATACTCCGGAGATGTGGCTGCGAGCCTGAAACATCCAGACCCATACAGATTATAGTTTCAGTACAGCCAGGAGCCACCCCAACCAATTCGTGGTAATTGGGTGATTTTGACACCATAAAAACCCGATAAAAAAAGATGGTGTCAGAGCAGAATGGCGCTTGCTTAAGCACAAATGATCGGGACGCCCGAGAGATGAGCAGGTTGGGCTGAACAACGTGAAGCCCAACATGGCACGATCTCCGAAGCCTCCGCCCGTCGAACCTCGCAAGCCCGGTCCGACCTGCAACGACTGATACAAGGCGCACCTTGCGCACCATTGCAGGTGTCAATTCAACCCCGCTCCGGCCGGTTCGCCCGTTGCCATCGTGGAACGACGCGCAATCCGGCCTACTCGATGATCTTGTTGATCGGCATTTCGATGATGCCCCGGGCCCCGGCCTCATAGAGTTGCGGTATCAGGTCCCGTACCAGCTTTTCCTCGACCACGGTGCTGATATCCACCCAGTTTTCGTCCACCAGGGTGGATACGGTGGGCGTGGCCAGGGCCGGCAGCAGGCCGATCACGTCGGCGACCCGGTCCTTCGGCACGTTCATGGCCAGGGTAACCTTGGTCGAGGCGGCAATGGCACCCTTGAGCAACATCAGCAGGCGTTCGATCTTGCCCTTCTTCCAGTCGTCAGCCAGGGAGGCGTGGTTGGCGATGAAGCGCGGCGTACTCTCCAGCACCACGTGCATGACCTTCAGGTCGTTGGCGCGCAGGCTGGAACCGGTCTCGGAGACGTCAACGATGGCGTCGGCGAGGATCGGAGGCTTAACCTCGGTGGCACCCCAGGAAAACTCCATCTCGGCGCTGACACCGTGTTCTTCCAGGAAGCGTTTGGTCATGCCCACCGCCTCGGTGGCGATGCGCTTTCCCTGCAAATCCTTCACATGGTCGAACGGCGAATCCTCCTTGGAGGCCATCACCCAGCGCACCGTGCCGTAGTTCGGCCAGGGGGCCTTGAGGTCGGCGAGATCCACCACGTCGGCGCTGGTCTCCAGTATCCAGTCCAGACCGGTAATGGCGCAGTCCAGCACGCCTTGTTCCACATAACGTGCCATCTCCTGGGGACGGATCAGGATGCACTGCAGTTCCGGGTCGTCGATACCCGGATAGTAGGACCGGCCGGAAATGCGCAGGTCGTAGCCGGCCATAACGAACAGTTTCTTGGTGGTTTCCTGCAGGCTGCCCTTGGGGATGCCGATGCGCAACTGGGGAGTCGTGTCGTTGGTCATGGTATGAGTGATCCATGGTCAGTTGAATGGAGACCGGCCCCGGGGCCGGATGCCGCAAACGTCAGCACCGAGGCACTGACTCCGCTTACTTCTTGTAGACTTCTTTGGGGTCGAACACCTGCACACCGACATCTGCAATCTCATCGCCATCCACGCGGCGAAAGAAGCAGCTGCGCTTGCCGGTATGGCAGGCAGCGTCACCGATCTGCTCGACCTTCATCAGGATCGCGTCGCCGTCGCAGTCCACGAACAGTTCCCTGACCTTCTGCACATTGCCGCTTTCCTCGCCCTTGTGCCAGAGCTTCTGGCGCGAACGGCTCCAGTAGACAGCCTCGCCGAGTTCCACGGTCCTCGCCAGGGACTCCTCGTTCATATTGGCCACCATCAGGATTTCGCCGGTCTCCGCGTCCTGGGCGATGGCGGTGACCAGGCCGTTGCCCTTGGAGAAGTCGACGATGTTTTTCAGATTGGTATTCAATGCCATGATGTTCGGATCGGTGCATTAAGAAAAGGCGTTATTATACTGCGTATCAGCGGATGGAGCACATGAGCTCTAAACAAGTATCTTGCTCGGTAGGTTGATGGGCTGAGCTTGCAGTGTCCAACGAGCAGAGGCCCCGGCAATCACGCTATGTTGGACTTCACGTTATTCAGCCCAACCTCCTCGTACGGAGGAACCTAAATCCCGGTATCATGCTTCCATGGTGCGCATTCTGCCCTGGTCATCACTGAGAACACGCCTGGCACTGCTTTTACTCGTGCCCGGGCTGGCCATTCCGGTTCACGCCTTCGGTCATGCGGGCCTGCACGAAGAGATCGGCCGGCTCAGCGAACTGATTCGCGACAACCTGGATGACGCGCGGCTCTACCTGCAACGCGGTGATGCTTACCGCGTTCACGGCGATCGGGATGCCGCCCTCGCTGATTACCGTGCCGCGCTGAAACAGGGGGCGGATGCCGGACTGGCCGAGACCGGCATGGGTCGTACCTATGCCGGGCAGGGCGAGTACCAAGACGCGCTGCACCACTTGGGCAGGGCATTGTCGCACCGGCCGGGTGATGTGCGCGCTCTGGTCACGCGTGCCGACATCCTGCGCGAGACCGCCAAGCCGCTGGCGGCCGCGGCGGACTACACGCGAGCCATTCGACAGTTCGCTCCGCCACGCAAACCCTTGCCCGAGTATTACCTGGAACGCGCGCGCAGCTACGAGGCCGCCGGTGTGCCACATCTCGAAAAGGCATTGAGCGGTCTCGAAGACGGCATTACTGTTGTCGGTCCGGTGCCGACACTGGTGCTGTATGCCATCGACCTGGAAGTGCGGCTTGGCAGGTACGCTGCCGCCCTTGCCCGCCTGGACGGAATGCTTGCCCATGCGCAGCGCAAGGAATCGCTGCTGGTGAAACGCGCCGACATCCTGCTGCAGGCCAATCGTTTCGCGGAAGCCCGTGATGACCTGCTGGCCGCGCAAGCCGCGATCGCAGAGCTGTCGCCGCAACGCCGGCAGACACGGCTGGTGAAATCCCTAGAAGCCGGCATCCGCGTCCGGATGGCGACACTGGAACCACAGGTCTCGCCATGAAAGTCATCCGGGTATTGCTGGCTTATGCCGTTTTCGTCACGCTGTTCCAGCATACAGTCAACATTGCAGCTGATGTACTTGTCGAGGAAGGTGTCGCGATCCAATACCTCGCCAACAGCAGCAACCCGGGACTGGGCATCACCTGGACCGCGGAAGGTTTCGACGACAGCGGCTGGACGAGCGGCGCGTATGGCGTCGGCTACGAAAACGGCAGCGGCGGCGTCACCAGCCTGCTGCAGACCAGCGTGCCGGTTGGTACATCATCTGTCTACACGCGCACGACGTTCGGCATCGCGGATGTCACATCAGTGAACAACGTGATACTGGGCGCGGACTACGACGATGGTTACGTCGCCTGGATCAACGGCGTCGAGGTGTTTCATTCCGGCGAGATGCCGGCCGGCGCACCGGACTGGAACACTGTGCCGGCTTCGCACGAATCCAGTAACGGCTCGTCACCGGTCTACAGTCCGCTGCAGGACATCTCCGCCACCGCGCTGCCCGCATTGCACAACGGCACCAATACACTGGCCGTCGGTGTGTACAACCGTTTCAGCACGTCCAGCGACCTGGTGGTGGTTCCCCGCCTCTCCGTCAACGAGACCGTCACCCGCGGACCCTACCTGCAGATGGGTACAGCCGACAGCATCGTTGTCCGCTGGCGCACGGCCTCCGCCACCGACAGCCGGGTCACCTACGGCGCGGCACCAGGCAACCTGACGGCTACCGCGACGGATACAACCCTGATGACCGAGCACGAGGTACAGCTCACCGGGCTGAGCGCCGACACCACGTATTACTACGCCGTCGGCAGCTCCACCGGAGTTTACGCCGGCGACGATGCCGATCACTTCTTCGTCACCGCGCCCGTGACCGGCACCGCAAAACCGACGCGCATCTGGGTACTGGGCGATTCCGGTACGGCCAACGCCAACGCACGCGCGGTCAGAAACGCCTATACCGCGTATACCGGTTCCACGCACACCGATCTCTGGCTGATGCTGGGAGACAATGCCTACAGCACGGGGACCGACAGCGAGTACCAGGCGGCCGTCTTCGATATCTACCCGGACATGCTGCGCAAGTCCGTCCTGTGGTCGACCCTCGGCAACCACGATGGCGCAAGCGCCGATTCAGCAACCCAGACCGGGCCCTACTATGACAATTTCACCTTCCCGACCGCCGGCGAGGCCGGCGGTCTCGCCTCTGGTACGGAGGCCTACTACTCGTTCGATTATGGCAGTATCCATTTCATCTCGCTCGAATCCCACGAAACCGATCGCTCACCCACGGGGGCGATGATATCCTGGTTGCAGGCGGATGTCGCTGCCACCACACAGGACTGGGTCATCGCTTTCTGGCATCACCCGCCCTACTCCAAGGGCAGCCATGACTCGGATACCGAGACGCAGCTGATCGAGATGCGGCAGAACGCCCTGCCGATTCTGGAGGCAGCCGGCGTCGACCTGGTGCTGTCGGGCCACAGCCACTCCTATGAACGCTCGTTCCTGCTGGAAGGCCATTACGGGACATCGGATACCCTGACTACCGCCATGCAGATCGATGCCGGCGATGGCCGAACCGATGGCGACGGCGCCTACAAGGCCGTGTACGACGAGGCCAACCCCTACCAGGGCGCGGTGTACATCACGGCCGGCAGTTCCGGCCAGGTCAGCGGCGGTCCGCTGAACCACCCGGTGATGGTACACGCCTCGCTCAACCAGTTGGGCTCGCTGGTGCTGGACGTCAACGGCAACCGGCTCGATGCCACCTTCCTGCGGCACAACGGTGCAGTCAACGATCACTTTACCATCCTGAAATCGCCGGACAATTGTCCGTTGGTGTCAAACCCGTCGCAACTGGATACCGACGGCGATGGTGATGGTGATGCCTGTGATGACGACGACGATGATGACGGACTGACCGACGCGTTTGAGCAGGGCATCAACACCGACCCCCTGCTGGTCGATACCGATGGGGATTCACTGTCCGATTTCTTCGAGGTCAACTACGACAATGACCCCGCCTACTCACCGGGCAGCGACCTGAATCCGCTGTCAATCGATACCGACGGTGACGGCCTGAATGACGGTATCGATCCGGCGCCGCTCGACCCCGATGTGGCGGATGGCGATGTCGCGCCCCTGGGTTCACCGGACGGCAACCTGAATGCCGGTGATCTGGTCGTGATGATGCGGCTGGTTACCGGAGAACTGGAACCGGGCCCGATCGAGCAGTTGCACGGTGATATGTATCCGATCGGCAATCCGGACGGTTCGGTGAATACGTCCGACCTGATGATCCTGTTGCAGCTGCTCGGGTTCTGATCCAGGTTGGGATTTGGCCCGGATGCAATTATTGACCTGCTAATCAAAGGGGTAACCCCATTGATTCTCTGTACCGGAGCAACCCAATGTAAGATGCGCCGTGTGCACCACTGTCAAGAGTGAATAAACGTGCTCTTACACTTTATCAAATATGGCAATGCAAGACCTGACCCCAGGTGTTGGACCCCAGGTGTTGCGCAGGTGTCGCGGACCCCAGGTGTCGCGGATAAATAGGTATACTGTCACCAATTACGCGGTTCTACCATGCCGGGTATGCCACGGGGATGTTTGGTTATCGGGGATGTTGTTACGTCGTCTGGCGGAACGCCTTCGGCTTCCGCCCTACGGTTCTCCGGCCGGGAAATCGTCCGCTGCCCTGTCACCCGCCCAGTCCGGTGGATTGATTTTTGGTGCCCGGGGCCGGAATCGAACCGGCATGGTGTTTCCACCGAGGGATTTTAAGTCCCTTGCGTCTACCAATTTCGCCACCCGGGCGTCGGCTTGCGGGGAATTTTACAGGGGCCTACCGGAGATGTAGAGGGGAAAATGGAGGCTGAGGTCGGAATCGAACCGGCGTCCACGGCTTTGCAGGCCGCTGCATAACCACTCTGCCACTCAGCCACTGAGTGCGGGCATGGGCCCTTGAGCAGAAAACCCCGGGTGTGCCGGGGTCCTGAAAAATCTGGAGCGGGAAACGAGATTCGAACTCGCGACCCCAACCTTGGCAAGGTTGTGCTCTACCAACTGAGCTATTCCCGCATTGACGAACGCGTAATTCTAGCGCCTGACCGCTTGCTGTCAAGCATCCCCGGCCAGAATCGGCCAGGCGGCCCGTATGTAAACCATCATCGACCACAGCGTCAGAATAGCGGCGATGTACAACAGGATAACCCCAACCTGGTGCGAAGGAAACGGCCCCAGCGGCAGTTTGTAGAGCAGCAGCAGGATCGCGATCATCTGGATTGTGGTCTTGGCCTTGCCGATGATGGAAACCGCCACCTTGGTGCGTTCGCCGATCTCGGACATCCATTCCCGCAGCGCCGAGATGGCGATCTCGCGGCCGACGATGATGGCGGCGGGAACCGCGAACAGCGGACTGGGATTGTCCTGCACCAGCAGCACCAGAGCCACGGTAACCATCAGCTTGTCGGCCACCGGGTCCAGGAAGGCACCGAACACGGAATGCTGCTCCAGGCGGCGTGCGAGATAGCCATCCAGCCAGTCGGTCAGTGAGGCCAGGCCGAAAATCGCGGCGCTGATCTGGTAGGACCACGGAATGGGCGCATAGAACACCAGCACCAGCACGGGGATCAGGATGATGCGCAGCAGCGTCAGCAGGTTCGGTATCGTCCAGTGCATCGTTGTTTGTCCCATGAACTCCACTAAAAACGTTGACCTATTCCCTGCAGGCGTGCGCTGCATCCAGGCTAAAGTCTCGCTACGGTCTCGTCAGTCATTGGCGCCCCTCAATCGCCGTGAAACGCATCGTAAATCTGCTGGGCCAGCGTCCGGTTGATACCCTTGACCCTGGCCAGGTCCTCGACGCCGGCCCGGGACACCTCGCGGATGCCGCCCAGCTGCTGCAGCAATTGCTGGCGCCGCCGCGGTCCGATCCCGGCAATCTGCTCCAGCGGCGAGGTGGTCCGCGTGCGGGCACGCCGCTGGCGATGCCCGGTGATGGCGAAGCGGTGGGCCTCGTCCCGGATCTGCTGGATCAGGTGCAGCGCCGGTGAATCCGCCGCTAGGTGCAGGACCTTCTTCCCCTCGCCTGTCAGGTGCAGGCTTTCCAGTCCCGGCTTGCGCCCCGGCCCCTTGGAAACGCCCACGATCAGCACGCCGCTGACCTGCAATTCCTCCAGTGCCCGCCGGCCAGCGGCCACCTGGCCCTTGCCGCCGTCGATGAACAGCAGGTCCGGCAAGTGGCCTTCGCCCTGCTGCAGGCGAGTATAGCGCCGGGTCAATGCATGCTCCATGGCAGCATAATCGTCACCCGGCTGGATGTCCTTGATATTGAAACGGCGGTAATCCGATTTTAGTGGCCCCTCGGCGCCGAACACAACGCAGGAGGCCACGGCGGACTCGCCGCGCGTATGGCTGATGTCGAAGCATTCCATGCGCTGCGGCAATTCCTCCAGCGACAGCGCCTCCGCCAGCGCCCGCACGCGACTTGCGTAGCCCTTGCGGGTATTCAGGTAGGCATGCAGGGCATGCTCGGCATTGCGCAGGGCCATGTCCATCCAGCGGGCGCGATCGCCGCGCAGCTTGTCGCGTATTGCGACCTTGTGCCCGGCCTGCCCGCCCAGCACCTCCTCGATCAGCCCGGCGTCATCCGGTGCATGACTGACGAGCAGTTCGGTGGGCACGGCCTTGCCGAGGTAATACTGCGGGATGAAGGCGGACAAAACCTCCGCGCCGCCGGTTTCCATCGGCATACGCGGATAGAACACCGCGTTGCCGAGATTGCGCCCTCCCCGCACGAAAAACACCTGCACGCAGGCGGTGCCCTGCTGTGCCAGGCAGGCGATGATATCGAGGTCGCCCCGGCCGGTGCTGATGTACTGCTTCTCCTGGACGTGATGCAGGCTGGCGATCAGGTCGCGGTACTCGGCCGCCCGTTCGTACTCCTGCCGCTCCGCGGCCTGCTGCATGTCGTTGACGAGCGAGTCGATCACCTCGCTGCTCCTGCCTTCCAGGAACAGTACGGTGCGCTGCACGTCGTGCGCGTAGGACTGCGCGTCGATCAGGCCGGTACAGGGCGCGGTGCAGCGCTTGATCTGGTACTGCAGGCAGGGGCGGCTGCGGTTCCGGAAAAAACTGTCCTCGCATTGACGCAGCCTGAACAGTTTCTGTAAAAGCTGCAGGCTGCTGCGCACCGAACCCGCACTCGGGTAGGGACCGAAATAGCGGCCCTTGCCGCGGCGGGCACCCCGGTGCAGGCTCAGCCTCGGGAATTCCTGGTCGCTCGACAGGTAGATGTAAGGATAGCTCTTGTCGTCGCGCAGCAGTACGTTGTAGCGCGGCCGCAGTTGCTTGATCAGGTTGCTCTCCAGCAGCAGCGCTTCGGCCTCGGTGTGCGTGACGGTCACCTCGACGCCGGCGACCTGTTCCATCAGGGCCCGCGTCTTGACGCTGATCCCGGTCTTGCGGAAATAGCTGGAAACCCGCTTCCGGAGATCGCCCGCCTTACCCACGTACAGGACATTGCCCGCACGGTCGAGCATCCGGTAGACCCCGGGACGGGTCGTGAGCGTCTTGAGAAACGCCTTGGGGTCGAATTCAGCCGCCGCTTCCGCCATCACCGGCCTTTCCGTTTACATACCCCGAAATTCCCTTCGGCAAGGAGGTTCCTGGCCAGTTCGAAGACCTGCGCAAACATCCCGGGGGTCAGCCGCCGGGTCTGGGTGTTGTAGCGACTGCAGTGATAGGAATCGATCAGGACAAGATCGTCGGACAAGCGGTGCAAATGCGCATGCGCGAAGGGGTGAGCCGCAAGCCGCAGACCCAGCGCTCGCAGCACGGCATCGTGCGCGATCTTGCCCAGGGCGATGATCACACCGTGGGCAGGAAGTGATTCGATCTCCGTCTGCAGGTAGCGGTTGCAGTTCCTGACCTCCACGGGCTGCGGCTTGTTTTGCGGAGGCAGGCAGCGGACCGCGTTGGTGATGCGGCAATCCGTCAGTCGCAACGCGTCATCACGTGAGGTGGATTCGGGATGGGAACCGAAACCGAAGTCGTACAGCGTTTGGTAGAGCAGGATGCCGGCGTAGTCGCCGGTGAACGGCCGCCCGGTGGCGTTCGCCCCGTGCATGCCCGGTGCCAGGCCGACGATCAGCAGGCGCGCGGCGGGATCGCCGAACGAGGGAACCGGGCGCGCATGATAGTCGGGGTATTTTTCGGATATCTGGTCAAGAAACGCTGCAAGACGGTCACAGTCCCTGCACTCCGGGTCAAATTTCAACGCTCTCTTCTGCAACATTCAGTCTGGTGGTGTGGCCGTTGTTGGGATTCATGCACAGGATTTCGTGTGCATTTGTGTTGGCAATGTATAGGCTATCGTTGTGAAACGCCAGACCACCCGGCTCATTCAGGCCGCAATCGAGGGCAGGACTGGACACGAACTGGTTGTCGAGCCGTATCATTCTGATTTTATTGTTGTACGCATCCGCCACCCAGAGCAGCCTGTGGCGCGGGTCCGCCTCGATGTCCTGCGGAAACTGCATCAGCGCGTCCCGTCCGGTGCCGTTGCGGTTGCCGAACTTGTACAAGTCCTGGCCGACCAGGGTCTTCACGGCTCCCGTTGCCGCGTCGACCGAGCGCACCGCCCCGGCATCGGCATCCACCACATACAGGGTCTGCCCGATGACCGCCAGGGCACAGGGCTGCGCATACGCCGCGCGGCTCGACGGACCATCGACCAGCCCGGCCTCGCCACTGCCGGAAAACACCTCGAGCTGGTTGTCGAACAAAGACAGCCTCCAGACCTGGTTGGCGCCCGTCATCGCGATATACAGCATGCCGTCCTTCATGGCGAGGTCGGACGGTGCATTCAGGCTGCAGGCAAGCGGGTCTTCCGACAGACTGTTGTCCCCCAATGCAACCTTGCCGTTGCCCGCAATGGTGTCGACGTCGTTGGTACGGGTATGAATCCTCCGGACCGCATGATTGCCGGTATCCGCCACGTACAGGAACTCATCCTCCAGCACCATCCCCTGGGGATTGTTGAATGCCGCCAGCTCGCCATCGCCGTCCATGAATCCCTCTTCACCCCCGTACTGTTGCAGCACGGAACCGGCGTGTGTGGTTACCAGGATGCGGTTATTGCCGCTGTCAGCGATGTACATCCGGCTGCCCGCCACGGCGATCCGGGTGGGAAACGACAGGATACCGGACCTGCTTACCGACCGCTCCTTCGGGAACGAAGTGAGCGCGCGCGGCGGAATGTCGCTCTGCTTGTCGCACTGGTAGCGGATCACCTGCTCCAGTTGTTCCGGATGCCAGCCACCGGAAAAGGTGCCGGCGACATAACCGTCGCGATCGATGAGTACCTGTGTCGGGAGATGCTTGATGCCGTAGAGATGCCACAGTTTCAGCTCGGTGTCCTGCGCCATCGGGTAGGTCACCCGATAACGGTCGATGCTCTGGCGCAGGTGCACCGGACCCGCCTCCCCAGGATATCTTGGCGAATGGATTCCCAGGATGACCAGGTCTTTCCGGTACCTGAGCCCAAGGGTGTAAAGATCCTGCTGGATTTCCCGGCTTGGCAGGGAGGAAAAGGCACAGAAGTTCAGCAGCACCACCCGCCCAAGTTGCTCTGCCAGTTTCACCGGTGCGTCGGTATTGAACCAGTGAATACCTACCGGGAATTCCGGAGCACGGTTCCTTGTAGCAGTCATCGTATCCTCCCTGGTTAGTCTATCAGGTAACGGGATTCTTTATCAGATAACCACGCCGGAGAAAATCTTGCCAGAAGAGGATTACGATATTCTGATGGAAATCCCGATTTTTCCGACAGGCGGATAAGCAGAACGGATGAGCTGTCGTTATGCCTGCCCGCGGCAGACCGCGGGCAGGTAGTGTTTTACTCAGCAGGCCATGTTTTCCTTGACGAGACCGTGACGAATCGCATACCGGGTCAGTTCCACGTCATTCCCGACACCGAGTTTCTCGAACAGGCGATAGCGATAGGTACTGGTGGTCTTGGGGCTGAGACAAAGCTTTTCGGAAATGCGCTTGTTGGTCTCGCCCTTCACGACCATCAGCATCACCTGTGTCTCGCGCTGGGTCAGCTCCTCGAAAGGCGATTTGTCCCGGTTGCGGACAACCGACAGGGCAAGTTTCTGGGCGATCCCCGGTGACAGGTATTGCTTCCCGTGGTAGACGTCCCGGATCGCGTCGACGATTTCATCGACCTTGGATCCCTTGGTGATATAACCCGCTGCACCCGCCTCCAGCAAGCGTGCCGGGAACGGTTCATCATCGTGAATGGTTACCGCAATAATCCGGATGTCCGGTCGTGAAAGGGTGATTTTGCGAGTCGCTTCGAGTCCGCCGATCCCGGGCATACTGACATCCATCAGGATAACATCGGGTGCCTGCCTGCGCACCAGCCGGATCGCCTCCTCCCCGCTCCTGGCTTCCATTGTGATGCGGATGTCCTGCGCGTCCTCGAGCAGTCGCCGAATTCCGGTCCTGACCAGATCATGGTCATCCACCAGCATGGTATTGATCATCTCTTCACCTCCGTGTTGAGTTGCCTTGCAGCCGGGGCAACCCTGCCCCGCGCCATGAAGGCTAACACCATCGCACCACACGAACAATCGGAAAAATCCTACACGCGAAGCACGGGGAGGCCGTAGTGTGGGGACATGTGTCAAGAACCGTAACCCGGATGAAAGCCGTCAGCCTGTCATCCGGGATTTACGCATGAACCCCGGATTCCGCTTAGCTGCATCCAGGCTACCGGTTGGTAATCGCGCCGGAGGGCGACGCTCCTACAGGTGCATCTATTGCACTGTAGGAGCAGTCCCCTGACCGCGATACGGTTTGCTTTATCGCGCCGAAGGCGGCGCCTACAACTAGCGTTTAACCAGAACCTCTCAAAATTTCGGGATCGGACATTTCGAAAACCTGTGCAGACTGGCGAGTAGGGTAGGACCGGCGCCACGACGGGAATGAGCCGGTATTCCAGTTCCGGTCCGTTCCCCGCGGGGGTGCGGGTCCTACGAGACGAACCATATCCCCGGATTCCGCTGCGCTGTATCCGGGCTACTGTTAGTTATAGTGCGAAGGGTGTTGGAATGACCGCGCCGCGGAGCGGTACGCCCGCTAATGGTGTTTTTATGCATAGGTCTCCTGCTTCAAACCAAACCACTCCAGTTTTTCATGCAGGCTGACGACCTTTCCGATGATGATGATCGTCGGTGGCTTGAGTTCGCCGCGGGCCGCGACTTCCGGCAACGATGTCAGCGACTCGATGTACACCCGCTGGTTCCGGGTCGTTCCCTGCTGGACCAGGGCCACGGGGGTATCCGCCGGCATGCCATGTGCGATCAATTCCCGGCTGATTATCGGAATGCTGTGCAGCCCCATATAAAACACGACAGTCTGCGCAGGCTTCGCCAGGTTATCCCAGTCCAGATCGACGCTGCCATCCTTCAGGTGTCCGGTCGCGAAGATACAGGACTGGGCAAAGTCGCGATGGGTCAGCGGAATGCCGGCATAAGACGCGCAACCGGCGGCGGCGGTGATACCCGGCACGACCTGGAACGGGATCCCCTCCTCGGCCAGGGTCTCGATCTCCTCACCGCCGCGCCCGAAGATAAAGGGGTCACCGCCCTTGAGGCGCAATACCCGCTTGCCTTCTTTCGCCAGCCGGACCAACAGCTGGTTGATGGTTTCCTGGGACAGGGTATGCTGATCCCTGGCCTTGCCGGCGTAGATCATGTCGGCATCGCGCCGCACCATGTCGAGGATCGGTTGCGAGACCAGCCGGTCGTAGACGACGACATCGGCCTGCTGCATAAGGCGCAGCGCGCGGAAGGTGATGAGGTCCGGATCACCCGGCCCGGCACCGACCAGGTATACCTCGCCCCCGGAATCAAAGTTGGCATCGGTATCATCGATGGCGCGCTGCAGCGCACTGCGCGCCTCCTCCTCCTGGCCCGCGAACAACAGTTCCGCCACCCGCCCCTGCAGCACGTTCTCCCAGAAATATCGCCGCTGATCAGGCTTGTCGAAACGGGACTTGACGCTTTGCCGGTAGTCATCGACCAGTTTCGCGAGCCGGCCGTAGGCGGCCGGGATGAAACTCTCCAGACGGGAACGCAGCAGACGCGCCAGCACCGGTGAAGCACCGCCGGTCGAGACGGCAATCTGCACCGGCGAACGATCCACCATGGACGGGACGATGAAACTGCACAGCTTCGGACTGTCCACGACGTTCACCGGGATCTGCTGCGCGTCCGCCAGTTCCGCCACGTGGCGGTTGACTTCCTCGTTGCCGGTGGCCGCGATCACCAGCACCATGTCCTGCAGATCCTCGTCCTGGAAATTCCGGTGGAGATAGTGAACGCTGCCCGCCGCTGCGTAGGCGAGTACTTCATCGCAGCTGTGCGGGGAAACGACCGTGATACACGCGCCGGCACGCTGCAGCAACTGGATCTTCCGCGCGGCGACCTTGCCCCCGCCCACCACGAGGCAGGGCCGGTTTGCCACTTTCAGAAACAGGGGGAAATAATCCATGCAGGCCTCAGGCGGTTGGAAACCCCGCTATTGCGACACCAGCAGGGAGTCGAGACGACCGCGGGAATCCAGTTCAGCGAGGTCATCATATCCTCCCACGTGATGGTCCCCGATAAAGATTTGCGGAACGGTCCTGCGCCCGGTCAGTTCGAAAAGCTCCCTGTATCCGCCGGCAAGTGGATCGATGATGATCTTGCGTATCTCGACGCCCTTTGACTCCAGCAGCCGCTCGGCACGCGTGCAATAAAAACAATAATCAGTGCAATACATGCGAATATGACTCATCGATTCTTCCTCTGATTATTACGATCCGGTCAACAGGTCGATTTGTTGCTGGATCGGCTCCAATACCGGCCGCAGTTTCTTGCGCATCACCGTGCCGATTGCGTCGGTCCTGGAAAACACAGGGTTTACCAGCGGCTCATCGATCATGGCGAGCATGAGCATTGCGCGGACCTGTGGCCCGATCCCGGGTAGCCGCCGCAGCAACCCGGCCAGCAGCTCGCCTGTCCCGTACACGGTGTCATCGCCCCCCGCCAGCAGCCTGTCTGCCCGTGCTGCAATTGTATCCATATCCTCGATGGCTGTCCGTTCCATCGGCAGGTGTGAGGAGTAGGCGGCTATGGCATGCAGGAGTTCAACAACGACATCCTGGTTGGCCGGCTTGCCGAGTACCAGCCCAACAGTCGCCAGCCAGGACTGGCCGGCCGGTCCCAGCAGGCGGGACAATTGCGCCGCAAAGGTGTTGCCCGCCTCCGCCAGCCCGGCAAGTTCCACCTGCACGGACGCCCGCAGCGGGTGCGCCGGCCGTTCCTCCGGCAACGCGTCGGGCACTGCCTGCAGGAAGCCGACGTAGAAGGCGTTCCTACTCCTGCCTTTTGCCCACAGCCTGGCCTTTTCCTCGCGACTGATCAGGTCCTCCTGCAATACCAACCGCACCGAGACGATCTGGTCACGGGCCTCTTCCTCAAAGGGAAGAAACTCCAGCAGGAACTCGGCGAGCTTTGGACCCATTTCACCATTGACGACCGCCGCCTGGCGCAGCATGCAGCGGGCGTTTTCCGCCGTCTGCAGCACCCACCAGGCACGCCTGGCCAGCTCGTCGGTAATACCACCGGCATTGACCACAGCTGCGACCGCCTCGGGTTCACCGAGCTTCAGCAGCGATTCGAGGATGCTGTCACGCGCCTGCCCCATGCGGGTCCAGCGTTTCAGGTAGACCGGGTAACCGCCCGGAGAACCCAGCACCTGGCTGGAAAGGGTTTCCCGCACCATGCGCAGGTAACTCTCGTCGCGGCAGTTGGGGTTCAGCTTGACCTTCGCCTCCCCCCTGGGAGACAGCCCATACAGGGTCATGCTGGATTCGTCGATCCGCACCGCCTCCGGCTCACCCGCCAGCAGCACATTGATACGCAGCGCGTCTTCGGGGGTCAGCTCCATATGCACAAATCAGGAACGTCCTGCACACCGGCCAGTAATTCAGAAATCGAAGCCCGCCTCGGCATACAATCGTTTGGCTTCCTCAGGGTCCTTTTCCACGCCGTTTCCCGTCTCGTACATCTGCGCCAGCGTGGTGAGTGAACCGGCCAGGCCCTGGTCGGCGGCCTTGCGAAACCACCTGGCTGCCTCGGTGCTGTCCTGTTCGGCACAGTCGCCTTCCAGGTACATGAACCCGAGCCCGTGCTGGGCGATCGCATAGTCCTGTTCCGCCGCCGCCTTCATCATCCGGAAGGCGCGCTCCTCGTTGCGTACGATACCCAGACCGTTCTGGTACATGATGGCCACCCGGTGCTGGGCGTCCGCATTTCCCGCCTCTGCCAGGGGCCAGAGATGGCGCATCGCGAGTGAGAAGTTCCTGGACTCGAAGGCTGCCACCCCGCTGCTGTACTCGGGTTCGTTTAGCATGTTATCTGTCATATCTGGATTCCGGTTGCCGGCGTACCCGGGAGGCGGGTCGATCGCTTCAGTGGCTGCCTATGCTAGCCGCAGATCTCCCGGCAACGAATACCCCGAAAGAGAGAATATGCCCGATTTTCATATGGATACAGCAACGCATCGGCTATGCCTCTTTACTCTCTCCATCGGGATATACGGGGGTATTTGCCCCTCCTGTATACTGCGCATCCCGGTAGTAACCTCAATCGAAACAAGGAACTAGAACCTATCCAACGGCGGCCAGGGTAATCGCGATACCGCCAGCAGCAACGTGTTGCGTACCGCTGTCTCCGGAATTGCGCGATCGGTAGAGCAATCAGCAAGGAGTTGCCGTCAGGACAAATCCTGTTTCGTTGCGGGAGAACACTGCCAATGAATTCTGAACATGGGCGCCGCGGCGCGCTTGCGGGTATTTGGACATACTGAACTCAATACAGCACGAGGAGTGAAAACGATGAACCAGGAATACTACAATGCAGTCACCAAGATGGAAGAGTTGGGCGTCGACCCGGAATACATCCAGGGCTGGCAAGGTGGCTACCTGCTGAACCCCGAGCGTGAAGAGCAGCGCGTGACCGAGGCCTACTCCGCCGGTTATGAAGACGGCAAGGCCCACAACATGGACAACTTCTCGAACTGGACCAAGTAAACCGTTTCCATTCTGAACGGTGTGAAAGGCGGGCACGGCCCGCCTTTTTCATTCTTAGGCGACGGCAAACAAGTCACGCAGCGCCTTGTTCAGCGGCGGCAGCAATTCCGGCACTTCGATATCCATGACCTGGGAGACTATCCACTGGTTGTCCTTCGCGCCCATGACCGCACGGACCTGTTCCCCGAAATAGCGCTTCATTGCATATCCCGGTTCGCCTTCCGTCATGGAGAACCCGGCGTAGTCGGCGGCACGTTCATTCAGGACATTGATGAACGCCATGCGGTAATCGCCCTTCCCCTCGGCATCGCTACGATTTTCCTGCATGGTGTCTGCGAGGTGTCGTGCCAGCGAGGTGATGAATTCCTGCCGTTCTTCCTGTCCAAGATCCCCGGCCTTGATGCGGTCGGCGAGATGCACCAGGAACGCGATGAACTCCGCCATGACATCCAGTCGCTGCGACTGGGTATCCGTCTGGAAGCCCTCGTTCTCGAGGTTCAGGCACCCGCGCTGCGCGATGCGCCAGATCACGAATGCCGCAGCCCCGCCGTTTTCGGTCATGCTGTGCGCACGACCCTTGTCGTGCCACTTGCTTTTCACTCTCAATTCAGGTCCCTCATTCAAACTCACGACAACAGCTGCACCACCCTTGCAGGCTGTAGCGGTCCGCGGTGCAACATGCTAGCATATAAAAACCTACGAATTCACTAAGGTATTCAGCATGACTGAAAGCGACACGCCTGCTGCAGCCATGTCATCCCCCGATCTCGGTATTCTGCAACCGACCTTCGAGGCGATTCGCACGAATTGCCATATCTCCGATGCCCGGCATGCAGGGGATTACACCCTTTGCGTCTACCTGCTGAAAATGCGTGAATACTACCGCTGGGAAAACAATATTCCCTTCAGCACGAAACTTTCCAACCGGGAAGTCACGGCCTGGCTGACACAACGGGAGGCGCACTGGGATACGCTCGAGGGCAGATCCTTTGAGGACATTCCGGTTCCCGGCAGCCGCCACGATCCGTTCGATACAACCACGATCAACTCCAGCCTAAATGCCCGTGGTTTCACCTACAGCAGCGGCTACGGGCGAAACATGAAACCGGTGTTCTTTTTCGCCGATCTGGAACGGCGCGAGACCCATGACGGTTATACCCTGCTCGTGGCCGGGCGCGAATACGCCCGGGACCTGGCAGCCCCGCCGGCGATGAGCCGGGAACGCACCATCTTCATCCGCCGTGAATCCCTGCGTCGCATGCTCTGGGAGAAAATCGAGGAATGGCGCTGGAACAAGCCGGCCAATGCGATGCGCAACGCCATACGTTGCTATGACTTCGACAATGCCGTGGAGAAATCCCTGGAGGCAATGACGGAAACAGAATTGCACTCCGCGATGCTGCACGAGATCGGCGAGGTCGAAGCAGGCAATCTGCTGGGCGATGAGTGGGAAGTTATGCTCGCCGAATTGCCGCCGAGCAAGGCGGAAATCATGCTGCGCGCAGTGCGTGATCACCTGGCCGACAGTCTTGTTACCCTGCCCTCGCTGTTGGAGAATGTGGAACCCGCGGCCCTGCATTTTTTCATCGGCAATATGAGCAACATGCGCAAGGCATTGTTCCCGGCGCTGGTTTCCGCCTATGATGACTGGCTTTCGAGCGGCAACACCCGAAAACTGCAGGGGCTCCCCGGCAAGGCTGCAAGACACTGGCAGACACTGGCACTGGATCTGCTGGAAACCTTCAGCCGCACCGGACCGGACTGCCAGCAGGCCCTGGTTGCACGCATCGAAAACAACACCTACTGACAAAGCCAAGACAACGACGACACCTGCAAGATGGCACAATTACCCGGGACGCAGCCCCTGCAATCCATCAGGGAAGTCAAACCCCATACCTTCATTTTCGAGAAACCCCGGGCGCTACCCATCGATGTCTGCAACGAAATGATTCGCAGGTTCGAGGCAAATACCGAAGAGCAGTACGAGGGGCACATCGGCCAGATCGTCTACAAGGACCGCAGCATCAAGAAGTCGACCGACCTGGTCGTCAGCGGCAAGGCGCACTGGAAGGATATAGACAAGGCACTGTTCCAATCCCTGGGCCGCGCCATGATCGAATTGCGTGAGACCTACCCCTATTTCAAGGGCCCCTTCAAGGACGTGGGTTATGCCATTCAGCGCACCAACCCCGGTGAGCACTACCACTGGCACATCGACGGCGGCAGTCACGAATTCAGCCAGCGGCAACTGGTGGCGGTGTGGTACCTGAACGATGTGCCCGGCCCCGGCGGGGAAACCGAATTTGCCTTTCAGGATGTCAATGTAAAACCGGAAGCCGGCAAGCTGGCGCTGTTTCCGCCCTTCTGGACCCACGAACACCGCGGTGTGACCCTGGAAAAAGGGGTGAAATACATCGCCACCACCTGGGTGGTGTTTGCCTGATCTCAAGGAGCGCCGGGGAATTACAGTGTTATCCCCGGCATTGCAAAAATCCCCTCCCGCTTTGAGGGTGTCGCAAAAGGGTGCAGCCTCTTCTCCCTGCGGGAGAAGGCTGGTTGAGGGGATATAAAATCAGGCGTTAATCCTGTTTTTATCCCCTCACCTCGGCCCTTTTATGCCCTTCTGGGTGCTCCCGCAGGGAGAGGGGGTCTATTTCCTTGAATTCACCGTGAGTGAACTTCAGAATCGCCAGGCAGACAACATGCAGCCCCCGTTATACAGGTACATTTCGTTATTTATTCCGAAATCTTTTGCAACAGTAAGGTTATGTCATTGCGAGCGAAGCAATGACAGCATACTGAATGTTGATATTGCTGCAGCAGCAGGACAGCACATGCGCATTATAGAACCGTCAACCTCCAAAGAAATCCAGACCTATTACGATCTTCGCTGGCAGGTACTGCGCGCTCCCTGGCAGCAGCCGCGCGGCAGCGAGCGGGACTCGCTGGACGCCGGCAGCATCCACCTGATGGTGATTGACGAATCCGGAAACGCACTCGGAGTCGGTCGTCTGAATTTCAACAGCGACCACGAGGCGCAGATCCGCTACATGGCGGTTGCTCCAGCACAGCAGCGCCGCGGCATTGGCAGACGGCTGCTGCAGGCACTGGAACAACGGGCGGCCAGCGATGGTGCAAGCCGCATCGTTCTGAATGCCCGCGACACGGCGCAGGGTTTCTATCGCAGTCAGGGCTATATCGAGACCGGTCCCGGGCACCTGCTCTTCGGCTGCATCAAGCACGTAGGGATGCAGAAAATTCTCTGATGAAATGTATCCTGGTAGATTGCTTTAGCCTGTCTTGTAGTAGCACCTTATTACGGTGCGAATGTTGCGGGATCGAATCGTGGTCAGGGGACCGCCCCTACAGGAATAATATTACAATCTTGGATTAACCCCAGCGTTGCAAAAATCCCCTCTCCCACCTGAGGGTGTTGTAAAAGGGTTCGACCCATTCCCCCTTCGGGAGAAGGCCGGGATGAGGGGATATTAAATCACGCGTTTATCCTGTTTTATCCCCTCACCCTAACCCTTTTATGCCCTTCAGGGTGCTCCCGCAGGGAGAGGGGACTTTTGCGACACCCTCCACCGGGAGAGGGGTTCTGTTTTCTTGAATTCACCGTGAGTGAACTTCAGAATCACCTGGCAGACATCATGCAGCCCCGGTAATACAAGCACATTTCGCCGTTCATACCGAGATCTTTTGCAACAGTAAGGTTAATTTTTCAGTGGCCCCTTGAACAAGTCGTATACCACTCCAACATCAACGCTGAAACCATTCTCCCGCCAGTCTGATCAGTTCCTCATCATCGGGATAGGGCTCGTTCTGCTGCGCAAGGTGAAACTGCCACTCCGCGTATTCCGCCGCCTGTTCCGGATGACTTCCCTGGCAGCCCAGCAGCGTCACCACGGCATCCCCGATCTTCCACGGACCCTCGCCCCGAACCTCACCGCGCGCGAGTACGATGCCCTCCGCAGGCGGCAGTCGGTCCCAAAAGGTCCGGAAATACAGCAACCCTTCGGCATGCGGGAAACGGTGCACCATGACATGGACACTGCCGTCGGGATAGCGGATCAGCAAGGGTGCGGTGGCGGAGAACAGGTCGGCCATGCACCCGTGCTCAGGCGTTTTCCATCAACAGTTCCGTCTCCAGCATTTCGCCGTTGGTATCGATGTTGATGGCTGATACGCCCGGCATGCGAGCCAGGATATAAGCGGATAACAGCAGCAGCATTTGCTTGTTATCGTTATGCATCGCGGTCAGCATCTTGTCACCGATGATCTGGCAACGCTGCAGCTGGTCCGGATTGTCCACCCAGTCGCGGCTCATCTGCCAGCCCCGGTCCATATCCCGGTCAAGCTTGTCGAAGAAATCTTCGGCCTCGGTAAGAAGCGAATCCGGCAGCTTAACCGGATAGGTCTGATCATTGACAATAATTTTCAGTATCATTCGGGCTGCCTGCTCTTGGTTGTACTCATGAATCGGTGTTTAATGGTACCCCATCATACCTTTACCTGCAGGATGTTAACTACATGCTCACCCGAATACCCAGGGTACTGGAACGGCAACAACTGGATGCAGTGCGGAAGATCATCGCCACCGGCCGGTTCCGGGACGGCAGCGCCTCCGCCGGCATGGCCGCAAGACGGGTCAAGAACAACGAAGAGCTTGCACTGACCAGCCGGCAGACGAGCGAACTCAATAACATCGTTATGGGCAGCCTGGTCCGGCATCCGGTATACCGCAGCGCCGCAATACCCCTGAAGGTCGCGACACCCTACTATGCTCACTACACGCCCGGCATGTCCTACGGCGACCACGTGGACGACCCGGTCATGGGCCAGGACGGATTGTATCGCTCGGACGTGTCGGTCACGATCTTTCTCAACGAGCCGGATGAGTACGATGGCGGCGAACTGGTCATACTGACACCATTCGGTGAACAACAGGTCAAGTTGCCGGCCGGTGATGCGATCATTTACCCGTCATCGAGCCGCCATCATGTCGCGGAAGTCACCCGGGGTGAACGGCTGGTGGCCGTCAGCTGGATTCAGAGCCTGGTCAAAAGCCCGGAAAAGCGCGCCCTGTTGCACGAACTGAACCAGGCGCGGGAAACCTTGCTGGTCGAGCAACCGGACGGTGAAGCCACCCGTCAGGTAAATCAGTCCTACATCAACCTCGTGCGTATGTGGTCGGTGTTATAGCCCGCAACGCGTAAGCTGGGCTGAACACGGTAAAGCCCAATTGGATGGTATTTCCAGGTATCCCGTCGTTGGGCTTCGCACACTCAACGCAACCTACAGACTTGAATTATCGCGCCGAAGGGCGGCGCTGCAACAATTCATCATCTGCCGGCCCGACATTCATGCCGATGGACAGGCGTAATTCCGAACCGCGATTCTCGGTCACCTCGTGTAGCAGCGAAGGAGGAAACATCACCAGCTTGCCTTCCCGCGGCTCGATGGTGAGTATGCGGTCTCCGTCATGCAAAACCAGGTTGCCGGAATTTTCCGGTACGCGGACGTAATACACGCCGGAGAGCAACTCATCGTTTTCGTCATGAAGATGCAGGGAAGTACTGTGCCCGGCCTCCATGGCGTTGAACCAGAACCCGGCTTTTAACTTGTTTGCTGGAATGTCCAGCAACTGCTCCGCCCGTTGCTTCAACAGCTTCAGGACCGCGGAAATCTCCGGTATGTCCACCTCATCCATGTAGATATTCTCGAAGCGGCCGCCGAAATGATGCGTCTGCCTGACCCGGTTCGTTCCGGACAATTCCATAAAACGGGAGTACAGGCCGGCATTGAGCTGCTCCGGCACCTCCAGCATGAATTCCTGATAAAGCATGTTTTAACCCCAGCGTTGCAAAAATCCCCTCTCCCACCGGAGGGTGTCGTAAAAGGGTGCAGCCCCTTCTCCCTGCGGGAGAAGCCTGGGATGAGGGGATATGAATTCAGGCGGTAATCCTTGTTTTATCCCCTCACCCTACCCCTTTTTATGCCCTTCAGGGTGCTCCCGAATGGAGAGGGGTTCTGTTTTCTTGAATTCACCATGAGTGAACTTCAGAATAACCTGGCAGACATCATGCAGCCCCAGTTATACAAGCACATTTCGTCCTTCATACCGGACTCTTTTGCAACAGTATGGTTAACGGTCCTGTGCTGCATTGAAATCAGCATTTTACCTGCCTTCAGTCCATCCCTGAAGATGCATCCCGCGTGTACCATCCACGGGAATATCCCATCCGGGTAGCTATCGGACCCTGTCCAGCCCCTTCCGATAACGGCCACATTACAATACAATTCGGCGGCGAAATTTTCGGAACCCCTGATCTGTTCAGTTGGCGCCTCACTGCACTCGCGAAGTATGGATGTGCAATTTCCACATCAGGCAGGGCGCCGGGAGCATCCAGCGAAGCAATCTCCAGCGGTGGATTCAGACAGTTAGAAATTGCTTCATAAGCGCGACTCACGCAATGACGAATCGACCAGTGGTTTCTTTCACAGCTTATTTGAATCAGGAGTATAGAAATGGCACTGGAAGTAAACGGCAAGACCATCGAGACCGATGACAACGGCAACCTCACTGACCCGACCGCCTGGGATGAAGATGTCGCCAGGGCGCTCGCCGCACAGGACAACATCGAGCTGACCCAGGAGCACTGGGACGTGATCAATTACCTGCGTTCGGAATATTTCGACAACAACGAGCAGCCGATGGAACGGGTGATCAACAAGGGCATGTCCAAGATCTGGGGCAAGAAAATCACCAGCAAGGATCTCTACGCACTGTTTCCGCTCGCGCCCAGCAAGCAGGGCAACAAGATCGCGGGATTGCCATTCGTTCCACGCAAGGGTGGTTACTGAGCTCAACACATAGCACGTAGTTTGGGCTGAACAACTTGAAGCCCAACATGGTGGAATCGACGGGATTCCGCGCACGGTGTTGGGCCTTGCAGGCTCAACTCATCAACCTACGGCCCACGTCCAAAGCTAAGAGGCAGTGGCCAAAATTACCGGGCATTGCATAATCCGTCGCCCCCTCAATCCAGGGCTTATCTCATCCCCAGCTACGGCAACCGCCCAACAAAAAAGCCGCACCCTTTCGAGGTGCGGCTTTTTTTACGATACGTAGGTGATCTAGCGGTGCGAACCCTTTTCGGCATGCGCGATATCGATCAGTTTGTTGGCCAGGGCCATGTAATCCTGACGGAAGCCATGCAGTGGATGACCCTCTTCAGGAACGAAGTAGTCTTCCATCTCGACGCCATTCTCGTGTTCGTAGTCGATAAATTTTTTCTGCATTTCCAGCAGCTTGCTGATCAGTTCCTGCTTCTCACTCATGACGGATTCTCCAGATTCAGGGAATTCTTTGTAGATTCAACAACTATGCGGCAACTATAACCAGCCTGCGAAGCCGGTAGTATATCCCGAATGGGCAGTCTTCAGCGGCGGAAACCCGGAGTCCCGCCCGTACACAGAGCGAGCATTCTGCCTTGTCAGATCAAAATGGCAATCCCCCGGTCGGGATAATCCAGAACCGGTCTTAACTTAATGCATCTCGCTTGCCAACGCGGTGTTCCGCAATTTGTGAAACCGGTTCTATTTCCCGTCGGTCTCCTTGACCGCCGCAATGCCCTTGTGCGGGATGAACAGGCCGCAGCCGATGGTGCGTCCCGGACCAATGCCGATCTGCTGCAGGCGCACCGATTGCTCGGGTTCCAGATCCGCAACCATCAGGCTGCGGGTAAAAACAGGACCTTCGGGAAATGCCAGGGTGTGGGTGATTCCACTGAGCAGCTTGCGGCAAGGAACATCGATGGCCTGCAACTGCTCCACCGCCTGTTCCAAGAACCGTTCCTCCTGCGTATCTTCGTCCGTGATCACGTAACGCGCGAACAGAGTCGCCAGGCTGCTGAGCAGGCATACCTCCGATTCTCCGAACTCCAGCGAATGGCCGGAGATGTCGAGTTTTTTTCCGGTCAGTTCGCGGGCATCGTCCAGGCGATGCCGCGGCAGGCGCAGGCGCATACGGGCTCGCCTTGACAGGTGCAGCAGCTCTCCGGACGTATCTTCCGGACGATACCAGCCGTTGCCGGATGCGGCGCCGTGGATCAGATGCACGCCGGTGTGGTCTTCCTCCGCCAGCCACGGCAGTTCCCGGAGCAGGCCGGATGACAGGGCATATGCATGATCCAGCGGCAGGGTCGGACACTTGATCCTGAATGCCAGGTCCACTACATCATCCGGCACCTTGAATTCCGGCTTCTTTCCGCTTGCATCGTTCCAGTACATGACTGCGTTACCTGTGGCGTATTCAGCGCTGCTGCGCACTGGAAAAGGCCGCCTCGAGACGGTCCTCCCAGTCTTCCGGCGTATCCGGGTATGGTGGTTTGACATCCATGCGGAAAAACAATTCACCATTGCGGGCGCGCTCGCTGATCACGGTCTTCAACTGTTCGAAGGATTCGATGTCGTATCCCTGCATCAGCACTTCACTCAACCAGAGCATGTTAGTACCTCACTGGAAATTGGCCGGTTCCGTTCCGCGAATTCGATCATGATAGCGGGCACGATACAGCAGACGCGCCCGCCCACCCTGCGCTGCATCGACAAAGGCGCCGCGGCTGTGCAAAACATTGTTGCAGATTATGCCCTGCCCTGCGCGCAGCCTGTGGTTGAATACATATTCAGAGTCGCTCGCCAGCACCTCGGCCAGTAGACCGACGGCCATGCGGGTATCCCGGTCATCCTTCCAAACGATGCTGCGGGTGCGCGCCGTGTAACGCATATGGAGACTGCCGTCGCGTTTTTCAACCGAGAATACCGGTCCGCTGCGCGCTTCCCTGACTTGGCTGCCGCCCTCGATGTTGGCAGGGATGGTCATCACGTCCGGCTGCATCAGGGCGCGAATGTAATCGGGATTTGCATCCCGCAGCAGCAGATACGCGATTTCCGGATCCAGCAGACGGTTTTCACCGCCGCTGGCCGCCTCCCGTGCGCAGTGCATCACGATACCCTGCACCTGCTCGTGCGGCGCATTGTAATAGCCGTCGGTGTGCCAGTTGAGGGCACGGTTGGTGTACGGGATATAGTGGGTGCCATTTGGGCTCGCCACCACGCGCAATGAAGTGATACTGTCCTCATCGGCACGCAGATTGGTATCCAGGCGCTCCAGTCCGAACTGCCGGCCGAAGAGCCGCAATACCCTCTTGTCGAACACACGGTCTTCCACATCGTAAATCGCCATATTAGTCTTGCGGCAGGTGGCGAGGACGGTCGCGTGCTCGGCCGCAGTCAATGCCGCCGGGTCAACGATCCGGACACGCAGCCTGGAAGCGACATCCGGATAGTCGGCCAGTTTCCATTCCCGCCAGCGGTCATAGTCCTGTGGTCGATTCAGGTCGAAGGGTTTGAAATCGGCATATGTCGGTTTCATGGCGGGGGTTTGGTGGCATCGATTGCGGCGTGAGCATAAGGAACAGGCAATATTTTAATACACTGAAACTGTGCTGGCGGCTTGGCCGGAAACACTAGATGATAATGAAAGTCATTCTCAATTATACAGGAAAATCATTCTTCTAGAGTCGGAATGCAGGCGATGATCCGACTTAAGTCACGGAGACTATAAGAAAAAACTGTTCATGCATTAATTTTTTTCAGGTATACCACTAACTACTGGAATTTAAATCATAATATTGCCAATACCTCTTTCGAGATACGTGCTAATACGCGCGCCACCCCATGGGTAGGATATTTTCCGCTCTGTGCCACTCCTAGAATGCCCGTAATCGACAGCAAGTGCATCTGATTGCACGTGTTTGCAGATTACTACGTGGTCGGAACCCGGTTCCGGCGACATCGCGCAATGTTGTTTCACCAAGCGTAGTCACAACTGATATCAGTGTGCAAGAGACACAATCCCAGGAGAACTCCATGGCCAAAAACACATATCCAACACCCATGCTGGACGAACTCGAAAAGGGCCCCTGGCCGAGTTTTATTTCCGGCATCAAGCGGCTGCGTGACGAGCATCCGGACGAGCGCATCAACTCCGTCACCAATGGCCTGCTCGGGCAGCTGGAACATTCCTACGAAACCCGCAAGGGTTACTGGAAGGGCGGCACCGTCAGCGTCTATGGTTACGGCGGCGGCATCATCCCGCGTTTCTCCGAGGTAGGTAAGGCCTTCCCGGAATCCAAGGAATTCCACACCCTGCGTGTGCAGCCGCCGGCCGGCAACTTCTACACCACCGACATGCTGCGCCAGCTCGGCGAAAGCTGGGAAAAATGGGGTTCCGGCCTGGTCACCTTCCACGGCCAGACCGGCAACATCATGTTCATCGGTGCCACCACCGAAAACACCCAGCACTTTTTCGACGAGATCAACGACTACGGCTGGGACCTCGGGGGCGCGGGTCCGTGCGTGCGTACCGCGATGTCCTGTGTCGGTGCGGCGCGCTGTGAAATGTCCTGCGCCCACGAGCACGCCATCCAGCGCTACATGGTGAATAACTTCACCGACGACGTGCACCGCCCGGCCCTGCCCTACAAGTTCAAGTTCAAGGTCTCCGGCTGCCCGAACGACTGCCAGAACGCCATCGAGCGTTCCGACTTCGCAATCATCGGTACCTGGCGCGACGAGATGAAGATCGACCAGGAAGGCGTCAAGTACTACCTCAAGAAGAAGGGCCGCCAGTACCTGATCGACAACGTCATCACCCGTTGTCCGACCCAGGCCATCAGCCTGAACGATGACGACACCATCTCCGTGAACAATCACGAATGCGTACGCTGTATGCACTGCCTGAACGTAATGCCGCGCGCGCTGCATCCCGGCGACGACAAGGGCGTGACCGTACTGATCGGCGGCAAGCGCACCCTGAAGATCGGCGATTTGATGGGCACCGTGGTCATCCCCTTCAAGAAGCTGGAGACCGAAGAGGACTACGAGAGCCTGCAGGAGATGGCCGAGGAAATCATCGACTTCTGGGCGGAGAACGGCCTGGAGCACGAGCGTTGCGGCGAGATGATCGAGCGCATCGGCCTGGTGAACTTCCTCGAAGGCATCGGCGTCGATGTGGATCCGAACATGGTCAACAACCCGCGCCAGAGTTCCTATATCCGCATGGACGGCTGGGACGAGGAGGCCGAGAAGTGGTTCGAGCGCAAGCGTGAACAGGCTGCAGCATCCGCTTGATCCACAGGACCGCGAGTTAACAACAATCCCGGCACCCCGGTGCCGGGATTTGTTCGAACATATCTGAATACCAGGAGAATCACATGGCACATGAAATGCGTTCACCGATCGAATCCGGTTGTCCCGACGGATTCCAGTATATGCATCCGGTGATGCGGAAGAACTACGGTCAGTGGGCCTACCACGAGGACCCGCAGCCGGGCGTGCTGCTGCACGTTTCCCACAGTGGCGACAAAATCTGGACCGTGCGCGCCGGCACCCAGCGCATCCTCGACCTGTACACCCTGCGCAAGCTGTGCGATATCGGTGATCAGTACGGTGAGGGCTATGTCCGCTTCACCATTCGCAGCAACATCGAATACACCGTCGCCGACGAGGCCAAGGTCGAGCCGCTGATCAAGGCGCTCACCGACGCCGGCTTCATCGTGGGCGGCACCCGTAACTCCGTGGCCATGCTGTCGCATACCCAGGGCTGGCTGCACTGCGACATCCCGGGCACAGACGCCTCCGGCGTCGTGAAGTCCATGATGGACGAACTGATCGACGAGTTCAAAGGCTGGAACATGCCGAACCGCGTGCACATGACCACCTCCTGCTGCCAGATCAATTGCGGAGGCCAGGGCGACATCGCGATCAACGTGCAGCACACCAAGCCGCCGAAGATCAACCATGACCTGGTCTCCAACGTCTGTGAGCGTCCGTCGGTCGTGGCGCGCTGCCCGGTCGCGGCCATTCGCCCGGCACTGGTGAACGGTAAGCCTTCCCTGGAAGTCGACGAGAAGAAGTGCATCTGCTGCGGTGCCTGCTACCCGCCCTGCCCACCAATGCAGATCAACGACGCCGAGCATTCCAAGCTGTCCATCTGGGTGGGTGGTAACCATTCCAACGCCCGCGGCAAACCGACCTTCCAGAAACTGGTCGCCTCCGGTATCCCGAACAACCCGCCGCGCTGGCCGGAAGCCACAGCCGTGGTGAAGAAGATCCTCAAGACCTACAAGGAAGACGCCAAGGACTGGGAGCGCATCAACGACTGGATCGAACGCATCGGCTGGCCGCGCTTCTTCGAGAAAACCGGGCTGCCATTCACCAAGTACCACATCGACAACTGGCGTGGCGCGCGCAACAGTCTGAATGCATCAACTCACATTCGCTTCTAATACAAAAGGATAAGGTATGAAGTTGACAATTCAGATTAATGAGGGCCCCTATCAGCACCAGTCGTCTGATTCGGCCTACTTTTTCACCAAGGCCGCACTGGAAAAGGGTCACGAAATCTTCCGGGTATTTTTCTATCACGACGGCGTCAACAACGGCACCCGCCTGACCACGCCGCCGCAGGATGATCGCAACATCGTCAAGCGCTGGAGTGATCTCGCTGAACAACACGGCCTTGACCTGGTCGTCTGTGTCGCGGCCGCCCAGCGGCGCGGAATCGTTGACGAAGGCGAGGCCCAGCGCAACGGCAAGGACGCGACCAACATCGCTCCCGGCTTCCGGATCTCGGGGCTCGGGCAGCTGGTCGAGGGTGCCATCCAGAGCGACCAGCTGGTCGTATTCGGCGACTGACGGGAGTGATAGAAGATGGCTGAAGCTACCAAGAAATTCATGTACATCAACCGTAAGGCGCCGTACGGGACCATCTATGCCTGGGAATCGCTGGAAGTCGTGCTCATCGGTGCCGCTTTCGAGCAGGACGTCAGCCTGGCATTCATGGATGACGGCGTATTCCAGTTAACCAAGGGCCAGGACACCAGCGGTGTCGGCATGAAGAACTTCTCCCCCACCTACAGTGCGCTGGGCGACTACGAGGTCACCAAGATCTACGTCGAAAAGGAGTCTCTGGAAGAGCGCGGCCTGTCACTGGACGACCTGCAGCACCTGGTCTGGGAAGACGAGGATGAAGACTATGCCGAGAAGGATTCCATACGTCTGGTGAGCCGCGCCGAGATGGCGCAAATCATCGCCGGTCAGGATGTCCTGTTCAACTTTTAATCCGGGAGCTCTGACGAAATGGCAATGCTACATCTGGTAAACAAGTCCCCGTACGAGAACGGCAACCTGGAGACCGCCACGGCCTATATGCAGGATGGCGATACCTTGCTACTGATCGAGGACGGGATCTATGCCGCCATCAAGGCAGGAAAAGTTTCCTCCCTGCTGGCGGACAGGAACGTTTCCGTTCTGGGCCCGGACCTCGCGGCCCGCGGCATCGGCGAAGACAAGCTCGCCGAAGGCGTCAATGTTATCGATTACAGCGGTTTCGTGGACCTTGTCGAGGCAAGCGACAAGGTGCAGTCCTGGCTGTAAGTTTCATATCACCAACCTGTTTTCCTAAGAGGAGATACACCAATGCCAATCGAAATCAACGGCAAGACCTACGAAACCGACGAAGAAGGCTACCTGGCGGACCTGAACGCCTGGGAGCCTGCTGTGGCAACCGCCATGGCACAGGCGGACGACACCGAACTGACCGAGAATCACTGGGAAGTCATAAACTTCCTGCGCGAGTACTACGAAGAGTACCAGATCGCTCCCGCGGTACGCGTGCTGACCAAGGCCATTGGCAAGAAACTCGGCAAGGACAAGGGTAACAGCAAGTACCTGTATGAGCTGTTTCCGTACGGCCCCGCCAAGCAGGCCTGCAAGTACGCCGGTCTGCCGAAGCCGACGGGCTGCGTCTAACGGGCAGTTGCTTCATGCAGGGGATACTCCCCTGCATGAAACCTGTCTTCCAGCAAACCAACCGTAAGGGAGCTCAGAAACCATGTCGTTTCTGACCATCACATATGCCCTGTTGTTCTATGCAGCCACGGTCCTGCTGATCGTCGGGCTGGCACGGAAGATCAGGCAATACGCCAGGACACCGGCCCCGCTGAAGATAGCGACGACTCCGGCGCCGGTGACGATGCCGGGCGTTGTCATGCGCATGTTCCGCGAACTGGTCTTCTTTGAAAGCCTGTTCAAGTCCAACAAATGGACCTGGATCTTCGGCTGGATGTTCCATTTCGGTATGTTTCTGGTGCTGGTACGGCATCTGCGCTACTTCACTAATCCCGTGTGGACCTGGGTCGACCTGATCCAGCCGTTCGGTATGTACGCCGCCTTTGCAATGGCCGCCGGCCTGCTCGGGCTCTGGGCACGTCGCCTGCTCGTCGACCGGGTCCGCTATATCAGCGCCCTGTCCGACCACCTCATGCTGGCGCTGCTGTTTGCCATCGCCGGCACCGGTATGATGATGGACTTCGTTTCCCATACGGATATCGTTGCGGTAAAGGCCTTCATGCTCGGCCTGATGTATTTCGACTGGCAGCCCATTCCGACGGACCCCGTCCTGCTGACACACCTCGGACTGGTTGCCACCCTGATGATCATTTTCCCGATCAGCAAGCTGCTGCACGCGCCCGGCGTCTTTTTCAGCCCCACCCGCAACCAGGTGGACAACCCGCGTGAACAACGGCATCTGGCCCCCTGGGCGGCTGAGCTCGAGAGATAACAACGCGTGACTGGATCAGGAGCATAGCGTGGCTGACTTCGAAACACCGGAACTGAAAGAATATCCCGTCATTCCGCACATCCATGAAGGCGTGATGGCGCACAGCAAGCCGTTCGTCTCCAAGCCGGAGTTTCAGGAACAGCTCGGCTTCCCGGGCGAACTGGTCGACAACTGGGAACAGGTCGCCATCGACAAGATGGGCGAACTCGCTGGCAAGTACCGCTCGCTGCAGGTGTTTCTGGACGCCTGCGTGAAGTGCGGTGCCTGTACCGACAAGTGCCATTATTACCTCGGCACCACCGACCCGAAAAACATGCCGGTGGCGCGCCAGGATCTGTACCGCAAGGTCTATCGCCGCTACTACACCTTCGCGGGCAAGTACTTCCCCAAGCTGGTCGGGGCTGCCGATCTCACCAAGGAAGTGCTGGATGACTGGTACAGCTATTTTCACCAGTGCTCGCAATGCCGGCGCTGCTCGGTGTACTGCCCCTACGGTATCGATACCGCGGAGATTTCCATGGCCGCACGCGAGGTCATGGACTGCATCGGTGTCGGCCAGAAGTACTGCAACGAGATCATCGGCAAGGTCTACAAGATCGGCAACAACCTGGGCCTGCCGGAACCCGCCCTGGCCGATACCCTGGAAGGTCTGGAAGAGGACATCGAGGACGATACCGGCGTCAAGGTGCGCCTGCCGCTGGACGAGAAAGGCGCCGAGGTCCTGGTGGTCACGCCATCGGCCGACTTCTTCGCCGAACCCCATGTGGACGGCCTGATGGGCTACGCCAAGGTCTTCCACGAGGCCGGAATCAGCTGGACGCTGAGCTCGCATGCCAGCGAGGCGGCGAACTTCGGCATGTTCATCGGCAGCTACGAGAACATGCGCAAGGTGTCACTGCGCATCCGCGAGGCCGCGCTGGACCTGGGCGTCAAGCGCATTATCTTCGGCGAATGTGGGCATGCCTGGCGCGTTGCCTACGCCTTCCTCAACACACTGGCCGGCCCCTTCGACTTCCTCGATCCGAGATATCCGGTGCCGATGCACATCCTGGAATTCACCTATGACCTGATCCAGCGCAACGGCATAACCCTGGACAAGTCGGCCAACGATGAAATGCGCATCACCTTTCACGACTCCTGCAACGTGGCCCGTGCCACCCGCATGGGCCCGATGCCCGGCGGCCAGTTCATCATTCCGCGCGAGGTCATCAAGGCGAGCTGCAACCACTTCTTCGACATGCCACAGGACACGATCCACGAAGCCACCTTCTGCTGTGGCGGCGGCGGCGGTCTGCTGACGGACGATCTGATGGAGATCCGCGTAAAGGGTGCCATGCCGCGCATGCAGGCACTCAAACACGTCGTCGAGGAATACGGCGTCACACACATGGCCGCGATCTGCGCCATCTGCAAGAGTCAGTTTTCAAAGGTTTTGCCGTACTACGGCTTCTCCATGGACAGCATCGTAAGCGTGCACCAGCTGGTCAGCAGCGCGATCGTCCTGGGGAACAAACAGTAATTTGATGAATCCGGTTCGGATAATCACCGAGCAGATAACAGGAGAACAGGCATGGCAACTTCTCGCGATGATTTGGAAAACAAGGCACTGACTTTCCGCCGCTTCAAGGACGGGGATAGCAAGTACCAGCGCGTCGGCGATGACATCTTCAACGAAGACAAGTCCTTCAAGTGTCCGACCTATGTGCACCGCACGCCACCATGCCAGGGAAGCTGCCCGTCGGGTGAGGACATCCGCGGCTGGCTGCAGATCGTGCGCGGCATCGAGAAACCGACTGGCGAAATGACCATGGAGGAATATGCCTTCCGCCGCTCCACCGACGCCAATCCCTTCCCCGCCATGATGGGCCGAGTCTGCCCGGCGCCTTGCGAGGACGGCTGCAACCGCAACAATGTCGATGACTTCGTCGGCATCAACTCGGTCGAGCAATTCATCGGCGACTCCGCCTATGCGAACAAATACACCTTCGAGGCACCGGCCAAACTGAGCGGCAAGAAGATCGCCATCATCGGCGCCGGCCCGGCCGGCATGGCCGCGGCCTACCAGCTGCGCCGCAAGGGCCATGCCAGCGTGATCTTCGACGATCACGATGAGCCCGGCGGCATGATGCGCTACGGCATCCCCGGCTACCGTACCCCGCGCGACGTGCTGGACCACGAATGTCAGCGCATCGTCGACATGGGCGACATTGAGCTGCGCATGAACACCCGCGTCGGCCGCGACATCAGCATCGAAGATCTGGAGAAGGAATTCGACGCCATCCTCTGGTCCGTGGGCTGCAAGACCGGCCGCAGCCTGCCGGTTCCGAACAACGACGCCCCCAACTGCGTGACCGGTGTCGCCTTCCTGGAAGCCTTCAACAAGGGCACGCTGAAGGTTACCGCCGAAAAGGTGGTGTGTGTCGGTGGCGGCGACACCTCCATCGACGTGGTATCCGTTGCCCGCCGTCTCGGCAAGATCACCAACATCAACAAGGAAGACCGTCCCGAGCAGGTCATCGGCGGCTATGTGGCCCACGACTCCGCATTCGCGGCCGCCCGTGAAGGCGCCGAGGTCACCCTCACCTCGCTTTTCAAGCGCGAGGAAATGACGGCCACCGATCATGAAGTGGAGGATGCCCTGCGTGAAGGTGTGCGGATCGATGATGGCGTCATGCCGCTGGAAGTCGTCCTCGACGCCAATGGCCGTGCCCGGGCGCTGAAGATGTGCAAGTGCGAGATGGATGGTGCCCGACCGATTCCGATCGAGGGCACCGAATACGAAATCGAGTGTGACCTGATCGTCTCCGCTATCGGCCAGGGCGGCGACCTGTCCGAGGGGCTTGAGTCCCTGGACAACGGCCGCGGCCTGATCGACGCCGATGCCTTTTACCAGGTCCCCGGCCGCAAGGGCCACTTCGCCGCCGGTGACATCATTCGCCCGCACCTGCTGACAACGGCGATCGGCCAGGCGTCCATCGTCTCGGAGACCATTGACCATTACCTGAAGCAGGAAGAACAGAAAAAGCGCCCCAAGGTCGACGTGCACCATTTCGAGTTGATGAAGAAGCTCAATGAGACCAACCTGGCACCCGAGAAATTCGATGCCAGCGACCCGGACGAGGAACGCGGCACCGACGACGGCAACTGGGCGGTGCACAACTACGAGGACCGTTCAAGTGCGGAAATCATCGCTTCCGACCGGCTGTTCCTCGGGCATTTCCCGTACACCCCGCGCAACAAGCGTACCAGCTTCGGCCCGACCGCCGAGGAAGTGCTGGGGCACTTCACGGAGCGCGGTATCGGCCTGAACACCGAACAGGCGGTCAACGAGGCGGAACGCTGCATGAGCTGCGGAATGTGCTTCGAGTGCGACAACTGCGTCATCTACTGCCCGCAGGACGCCATCTTCCGCGTGAAGAAGAGCCAGTCCACCACTGGCCGCTACGTCGACACCGACTACGCCAAGTGCGTCGGTTGCCACATCTGCTCCGATGTCTGTCCGACCGGCTACATCGACATGGCCATGGGCGATCACTAACAGGGTAGCGGTTCATTCCATGATTAAACACAGTCTCGTAATACTGGTGACGGGCCTGCTGCTGGGCTTGACCATGCCCTGCCGGGCAGGTGGCTCGCTGCTGCCGGTAATCCCGCCGGCACAGGCCCGCTTCAGTGATGCCCAGGGTTGTGTGGAGCCGACCGCCGAGATGCGCAGGAACCACATGAATTACATTCTTCACCAGCGTGATGAGACCATGCACGAGGGCGTGCGCACGAAGCAGTACAGCCTGGTGGAATGCATCAACTGCCATGTCAGCGATGCCCCGGACGCGCCCCGTGTCAGCAGCAAGGAACACTTCTGCAACAGCTGCCACAGCTATGCGGCCGTCAGCATCGACTGCTTCCAGTGCCACGCGGACCGTCCCGTAAAGGAAACCGCCGTGGACGAAATGCCGGATCTGGCAATCGAGGGGGTCAGCCATGAGTGATCACTCGAATTTCGACCAGTACCGGCGCCGCTTCCTCGGTGGCACCGCTGCAGCGGCGGGTCTGGCCGTGGTACCGGGCATGCTGCTGCACGAAATCGGTCATGCCAAGCCGGCGGAAGAGGCCGTCAGCGACTCGGTACGCTGGGGCATGCTGGTGGACACCACCAAATGTGCCACGGGCTGCAATGAATGCGTGACCGCCTGCAACGAGGAGCATGGTCTGACCGGCCACAACCGCCCGGCGACCGACGCCCAGTGGATACGCAAGGTCACCCTGAAGGACAAGCAGACCGGTTTTGTCCAGACGCTGCCCCTGCTCTGCCAGCACTGCGAAAAGCCGCCTTGCGCGGATGTCTGCCCGACCGGCGCGTCCTTCCGCCGTGCCGACGGTATCGTCCTGGTGGACAAGCATATCTGCATCGGCTGCCGCTACTGCATGATGGCCTGCCCCTACAAGGCGCGCTCGTTCATCCACGAGGACCTGGAGGATCAGAAACCGCACACCCCGCGCGGCAAGGGTACCGTCGAGTCCTGTAACTTCTGTGTGCACCGCGTCGACACCGGCAAGACACCGGCCTGCGTCGAGGCCTGTGGGGCACAGGGTCACAATGCCCTGGTCTTCGGTGATCTGAATGATCCGTCCAGCGAAATTTCTCAACAACTCAGGCAGCAAAACAGCCGGCAGATTCGTGCCGACCTGGAACTCAACACCGGCGTGCGTTACCGGGGGATCTGATGAAAGAACTGGTTTTCAGGGAAATCGACGGCGGCAAGCCGTTCTACATGTTGCTCGGTTTCATCGGGCTGTTCATTCTTGCGGGGTTGGGCGCCGCCTTCTATATGGAGCACAACGGCCACTACGTTACCGGCATGTCCAACCAGATCGTCTGGGGAACGCCGCACGTGTTCGCCGTGTTCCTGATCGTCGCGGCCTCCGGGGCGCTGAATGTGGCTTCCATCAGTTCGGTGTTCGCCAAGACCGCCTACAAACCGCTGGCGCGCCTGTCGGGGCTGCTGGCGATTACCCTGCTGGTCGGTGGTCTCGCGGTACTGGTGCTCGACCTCGGCCGGCCCGACCGCCTGATCGTGGCGATGACCTACTACAACTTCAAGTCCATCTTCGCCTGGAACATCATGCTGTACACCGGCTTCATGGCGATCGTCGCCGTGTACCTTTGGATGATGATGGAGCGCAAGATGAACACCTTCACCAAACCCGCGGGGCTCGGGGCCTTCATCTGGCGACTCACCCTGACTACCGGTACCGGCTCCATCTTCGGTTTCCTGGTGGCCCGTGAGGCCTACGACACCGCCATCATGGCCCCCATGTTCATTATCATGTCGTTCTCCTTCGGGCTGGCGATATTCATCCTGGTGCTGATGGGCCTGTACAAGTGGTCGAACCGCACGCTGGGCGATGCCATTCTGAACCGGCTGAAAAACCTGCTGGGTGTATTCATCGCCTCGGTGCTGTACTTCGTGCTCGTCTACCATCTGACCAACCTGTATATCACCGAAAACCATGGCGTGGAACGATTCATCCTGCTGGACGGCGGCATCTATACAAAGCTGTTCTGGATCGTACAGGTCGGCCTGGGCGGCCTGCTGCCGCTGGTTCTGCTGTATCTGCCGGCTACCGGCAAATCCCGCGGCTGGATCGGCATCGCCTCTATGCTGGTGATCATCGGTGGTCTGGCGCAGATGTATGTCATCATCATCGGTGGCCAGGCCTACCCGCTGGAGCTGTTCCCCGGCAAGGAGGTTTCCAGCAGTTTCTTCGATGGTGTTGTCGCCAGCTATAGCCCCAGCCTTCCGGAAGTGGTGCTGGGCATCGGCGGTGTCGCCATTGCCTTGGCCGCGACGGTCGTCGGTGCCAGGGTGCTGCGATTCCTTCCCGTCAGCCTGGCCGACAGCACGGTAGACCCGCACTACAAGGGCGAATAAAAGTCCTCCACCCGCCACGACGCGCGGCTTCTGCCGCCGTCCCTGGCCGGTACAACGCTATGTCACGCCTGCTGATCTCGGCAGCCCACAAATCCTCCGGCAAGACCACCGTCACGCTGGGCTTGTGCGCGGCCCTGGCTGCGCGCGGGCTGGCGGTACAACCGTTCAAGAAAGGTCCCGACTACATCGATCCAATGTGGCTCGGACGCGCCGCCGGCCGCCCCTGCCACAACCTGGATTTCCAGTGCATGAGTCATGCGGAAATCCTGACCTCGGTCGGCCACTACTCCGCCGCTGCGGACATAGCGCTGATCGAGGGCAACAAGGGCCTGTACGACGGTCTCGACCTGGAGGGCAGCAACAGCAATGCCGCTCTGGCCAGGCTGACGCAGACACCGGTCATCCTGGTGCTGGATGCCCGTGGCATGACCCGCGGCATCGCGCCACTCATTCTCGGAAACCAGGCCTTCGATCCGGAGGTGAACATCGCCGGGGTCATCCTCAATCAGCTTGGCGGCAGCCGCCACGAGGCCAAGCTGCGTGCTGTGATCGAGCACTACACGGATGTTACCGTGATCGGCGGCGTGCATCACGACCGCTCGCTGGAGATCGTCGAGCGGCATCTCGGTCTCATGCCCAGCAACGAGGCACAGGCGGCCGACGCCAAGATCGCCACAATCCGCGAACTGATTGCGCAGCAGGTCGACCTCGACCGGTTGCTGGCGGTGGCCGGCGATACCCCGATCACGTATGACCCGCCGCAGACCGAACCCCGACTGCCGGCCGATCACCGGGTGCGCATCGGTATCGCACGCGACGCCGCTTTCGGATTCTACTACCCGGATGACCTGGAGGCCCTGCGCCGCGCCGGTGCCGAGCTGGTAATGTTCGATACCCTGAAGGACACGGCGCTGCCGGCGGTGGACGGCCTGTTTATCGGGGGCGGTTTTCCGGAAAGCCATATGCAGGCGCTGGAGCGGAACACGGGCCTGCGCAGCGCCATCCGCACGGCCATCGAGAACGGCCTGCCCGCCTATGCCGAATGCGGCGGCCTGATGTACCTGTCCCGCAGTCTCAGCTGGCACGGTGAGCGTCGCGAGATGGTCGGTGTGATTCCCGGTGATTGTGTCATGCATGAGCGTCCCCAGGGACGCGGCTACGTCCGCCTGCGGGAAACCGCCCGGGCGCCCTGGCCACCCGGCCCGCAGACGCAGGCTTTCGCCGCCCACGAGTTCCACTATTCCGCCCTGGAAAACCTGCCCGATTCGCTGCAATTCGCCTATGACGTACAGCGCGGCACCGGCATCGACGGCCGGCATGACGGCATCGTGCTCCACCGCCTGCTGGCCTGCTACAGTCACCTGCGCGATACCGCGCAACAGCACTGGGCCGGGCGCTTCGTCGAATTTGTCCGCCAGGCCGGTGCCTGAGACAATTGTCGTTTCGAGGTCTTATAATACGATCCAGTCAAACCGGGAGTTACCATGATTACGCTGACACCAGCCGCCGCCGCACAGATCCGCACCTCCGCTGAACAGGGAAACATGCAGGGACTGGCCATGCGCATTGCCGCCAAGCGCAACCCGGACGGCAGCATCCACTACGGCATGGGTTTCGACGACAACCAGGCAGAGGGTGATACTCATATCGACGCGGAAGGCATCGACATCGTGATCGCCGAAGCCAGCAAGCATCTGGTGCAGGGAATGACCGTGGATTACGTCGAGATCGAGCCTGAGACCTACCAGTTCATTTTCCTGAATCCCAACGACGCGAACTACAGCCCGCCTGCATGAGCGCAGCCGTGGCTGTCTAGCCCGCACAACCGAATGGCACAGGCCACTTCCAACACCGATGCGGTCAGCGGCAGCGAAACCACGCTGCGCAGCCGCCTGCTGGTCAGACTCATCGGTCTGGTCGTCCTGTTGGGCGTTACCACCATGCTGTTGCTGCCGGAACCCGTCATCATCAGCACTACCGTTCGCGTCCTCCTGGGTGTGCCGCTGCTTGCCGGCAGTGCCGCGCTCATCCTGTCCATCCTCTCGCTCATCCAGCGCAACCTGCTGGAACCGCTGGTGCAGATCCGTAAATGGGCCGGTGAAATGCGTGAGGGACGCCATGCCGAGCCCATTCCATCTCCGGCCGGCAGCGATTTCGCCGAACTCGCGGCGGATCTGAACCAGCTCGGCATGCGTCTGAATACCACCGGAAGAAAGCAGAATTCGAATCCGTTCAGTGAACGCGACCTGGAGGAAAGATCGCTGCAGATCCTCTATGAAGTGGTCTCCAGCATCAATACGGCGCATGGCCTGGACGACATGCTGAGCCGCTTCCTGTATACCCTGAAACGCATCACGCATGCGCATGCCGCCGCGATCTGGGTGACACAGAAACATGGGGCCATGGACTTGTCCGTCTCCAGTGGACTGGATGAGTCCATTTTCCATCCCGAACGCAATGACGTGCGCCGTTGCCTGTATGAACGCGCCCTGACGGAAGGCCGTATCTGGGTGGACAACAATCTGGAGAAATGCGAGAAGATCGCCGGCAGACGCTTTTTCGAGCAGAGCGACATCGGCCTGGTCTCGGTACCCATGCGCTACCGCGGCCGGGTCACCGGGGTGATCAACCTGTTTCTCGGCAGTAAACTGATCGAGCAGGTCGAGGGGCTCAAGCCGCTGCTCACCAGCATCGCCCACCATCTCAGTATCGCCATCGAACGCTCCAACAGCGAAGAGGAAAACAGCCGGCACCGGATCAATGACGAACGCACCCGCATCGCCCACGAACTGCACGACTCGCTGGCACAGAGTCTGGCCAGCCTGCGCTACCAGGTCCGGGTGCTGGACGAGACCATGCACCAGGGGGATGAATCAACCACCTGGCAGCAACTGGAGCGGATCGAAAACAGCCTGGACGAGGCCAATTCCGAGTTGCGCGGCCTGATCGCTAATTTTCGTGCCCCCATGTACAAGCGCGGCCTGCTGGACGCCATTGAGCAGATGGTCAGCCAGTTCCGCGCCGACAGCGGCATCAAGACCTACCTGCAGAAGGAATGGTCGGTGCGTTCCCTGCCGGTGGATATCGAGACCCAGATCCTGCGTATAATCCGGGAATCGCTTTGGAATATCAGGAAACACAGCCAGGCCAAGACCGTGCGCATCCTCCTGCGGAACGGACAGGACGGCAAATGCCGCATACTGGTCGAGGACGATGGCATCGGCATCAGCGGGCAGACAAACGGGGCACCCGGCGAGCACATAGGCCTCAGTATCATGCAGGAACGCGCGGCGCGCATCGGTGGTAATCTGAAGGTAGAGAGCGAGCCTGGCGAAGGTACCCGGGTTCTTCTGGAAATTGCACTACCGGAAACGGGACGGAACGCCTCATGAGTCTGAATATTCTGCTGATCGATGATCACACCCTGTTCCGGGAAGGCCTGGAAGGCCTGCTGAGCCGCAGGGACATCAATATCCTCGCCGCGGTCGGCAGCGGCCTGGAGGGCCTGCGGCTGGCGACCGAACTGGACCCGGACGTCATCCTGCTGGACATGCGCATGCCCGAAATGGACGGCATGGACGTGCTGCGCCAGCTGCGCAAGAACGGCTTCCGGAATCCTGTGGTCATGCTCACCACCAGCAGTGACGAGCGCGACCTGGTCGAGTCGTTGCGCAGCGGCGCCCAGGGCTACCTGCTGAAGGACATGGAGCCTGATCAGCTGGTGGTGGCGCTGCGGGACATCGTCTCCGGCAAGACCGTGGTCGCACCCGATCTGGCGCCGGTGCTGGCACGCGTGGTCCAGGGCGAGAGTATCACGCCCGATGAGGAAAGCCCGTTCGCGAAACTGACACCGCGTGAAAACGAGATCCTGGCCCTGCTCGCCGAGGGCCAGAGCAACAAGGTGATCGCACGCAATCTCGGCATTTCGGACGGCACGGTGAAGCTGCACGTCAAGTCCATCCTGCGCAAACTGGGCGTGCACTCACGAGTGGAAGCCGCCGTAATCGCCGTCGAACAGGGTATGCGCACCAGCCGCAGCAATGAACCGGGTTAGTGTAAACCATCATGAAGCGTTTCACCGACTTCATCAACGCCTGCCTCCCGGAAATCTCCGAGGTATTTCCCTGGGACGTTGAGGAACGACTCGGTAACCAACCCGCCCCAGTGGTGCTGGACATCCGCGAACCGGAGGAATTCGCCGCCATGCACATCGAGGGATCCCTGCACGTGCCACGCGGCATACTCGAGACCGCCTGCGAATACAATTACGAGGAAACCGTTCCCGAACTCGTGGCGGCGCGCGAACGCGAGATCGTGGTCGTATGCCGTTCCGGCAACCGCAGCGCGCTGGCGGCCTTCACCATGCAACTGATGGGATACCGGAATGTGAGTTCGATGAAGACCGGCCTGCGCGGCTGGAATGACTATGAGCTACCGCTGGTGGACGCGACCGGCCGGGTGGTGACGGTAGAGGAAGGCGACGAGTTTTTCATGCCCAGGTTGCGCCCGGAACAGCTCGCCCCGGAGAAATAATCCATCAAACTGACTCGAACCCGGCTCCCAGGTATGTATGCAGGTAACGCGCGACCGGGTAGGACCGGCGCCTCGCCGGGAAATAACCCGGGTTTCCGGCCAACAGTGTTTTCCCGCGAGGCGCGGATCCTACCTGAACAGAATGCATCATCAAGCATTTTTTCGATTTTGAGACAGGTTCTCTATCGGTAGTACCGAGATGGTTTGCCGCTTGCGTAGTGATTACACGTAATGCTTGCGATCGGCGCGCCGCCGCCGGCCCTGCTGGGTCACGACACCCTCTACCGGAACCAGGTCCGGGATTTCGATAATCTCGTGGCCCTCCGCGAGCGTCTTCAGGTAGTAGGTCCCCTCGCCGTACACCAATTGCCGGAAAATATATTCGTCCCGGTAACGTGCCAGTACATAGGAACCATCGCTGATAATGCCCTCGGGATCGATGATGATGATGCAGCCGTCCTCGAACTCCGGTGCCATACTGTCACCGACGACCCGCAGGGCAAAGGGTTCCGCCCCACAATTACCGTCCTGCATGCTGAACCTCCGCTGCGGCCACTACTGTTGCGGCGATCGAATTACGCAAAAAAAACCGGATATATTCGTCATGGTAACAGCATGTTACCTGTTTATTTTTATGCAATTAGTACGGTATTTCCTGTTTCCTCAGATCTGGAAATAATCGCGGTACCATGCGACGAAATTGGCTATTCCCTGCTCCACCGACATGTCGGGCTTGTAGCCGACGTCGCGCACCAGGTCGCTGACATCCGCATAGGTATCAGGCACATCGCCCGGCTGCAGCGGCAGCAGGTTCTTCTCCGCTTTCCTGCCCAGGCAATTTTCCAATACCTCGATGTAGTGCATCAACTCCACCGGCTGGTTGTTGCCGATGTTGTAGAGCCTGTACGGGGCGCTGCTGGAGGCGGAATCCGGCTCATCGCCGTTCCATTCCGGATTGGGTTCCGGAATACGGTCCAGCACGCGCACCACGCCCTCGACGATGTCATCGATATAGGTGAAATCGCGCCGGTGGTTGCCGTAGTTGAACACGTCGATCGGTTCGCCCGCGAGGATGTTGCGGGTGAACAGGAACAGCGCCATGTCCGGCCTGCCCCAAGGTCCGTAGACGGTAAAGAAGCGCAGCCCGGTGGTGGGTATCCGGTAGAGATGGCTGTAGGTATGCGCCATCAGTTCATTGGCCTTCTTGCTGGCGGCATACAGGCTGACGGGATGGTCCACGTTGTCGTGCACCGAGAATGGCATCCGGGTGTTGGAGCCGTACACCGAGCTGCTGGAGGCGTAGACAAGATGCTCTACGCCGTTGTGCCGGGAACCCTCGAGGATATTGGTGAAACCGACCAGGTTGGTGTCGACGTAGGCGTGCGGGTTTTCCAGTGAATAACGCACCCCGGCCTGGGCGGCGAGATTGACCACCCGCCGGGGCTGGTGTTTCCTGAAGGTCTCCGCGATGCCTGCACGGTCTTCCAGATCGATGCGCACATCGGTGTAGCCGTCATAGTCCAGGGTACGGGCCAGGCGTGCCTTCTTCAGCTCAACGTCGTAATAATCATTGAGGTTGTCGATACCGATGACCTCATCTCCCCGCTCCAGCAGGCGCAAGGCAAGCGCAGAGCCGATGAAGCCGGCGGAACCGGTGATAAGCACTTTCATCTCGATTGGTTTTCCTGGTTTGTTGTTGAAATAAGCGCTGCCGCCGGAACAGGCCTGCGATTCTAGAGCCTGCCGTCCACGACATCTGCCTGCAACAGATATTTGACGTCATAAAGAACGCCGTTCGGCTTGCACAGGCCGCGCAGGCCGGCAGCGCCCATGTTCCGAAACTCCTCGTGGCCGACCGCAATGATTACGGCATCGTATTCGCCTGGCGAAGGTTGCGCGAGCAGACCGATATCATACTCATGCCGGGCCTCGGCTGCATCCACCCAGGGGTCGTGGACATCCACCTGCACGTTGTATTTCTGCAATTGCTCGATGATATCGATGACGCGCGAATTGCGCAGGTCCGGACAGTTTTCCTTGAAGGTCAGTCCGAGAACCAGTATGCGGGAACCGGATACCTGGATCCTGCGCAGCAGCATCAGCCTGATGACCTGATCCGCGACATATCCGCCCATGGCATCGTTGATGCGCCGACCGGCCAGAATAACCTCTGGGTGATAGCCGATCTCCTGCGCCTTGTGGGTGAGGTAGTAGGGATCGACTCCGATGCAGTGACCACCGACCAGCCCGGGCCGGAACGGCAGGAAATTCCACTTGGTTCCGGCCGCCTGCAATACTTCCTCGGTATCGATGCCAAGGCGGTTGAAGATCAGGGCCAGCTCATTGATCAGCGCGATGTTCAGGTCGCGCTGGGTGTTTTCGATGACCTTGGCCGCCTCGGCCACGCGGATGCTGCTGGCGCGGTGGGTACCCGCCGTGATCACGCTGCGGTACAGGGCATCGACGAAATCGGCCGCCTCCGGTGACGAGCCCGAAGTCACCTTGAGGATATTGGTGACCCGGTGTTCCTTGTCACCCGGATTGATGCGTTCGGGGCTGTAGCCCGCGTGGAAATCCCGCTTGTAGACCAGCCCGGACACCGCCTCCATGATCGGCACACAGACCTCTTCCGTGGCACCCGGGTAAACGGTGGATTCGAAGATGACCACATCACCCGGCTTCAGCAGCGGGCCCACCATGCGGCTGGCCCCCTCGAGCAGCGACAGATCCGGACGCTTGTAGGCATCGATCGGCGTGGGCACCGTGACGATATAAACGTTACACTCCGCCAGGGCCGCGGGAGAGCTGGTGAATTCCAGCTGCGAGGCCTGCCCGAGTTCCTCCTCCGTCACTTCACAGGTACTGTCCCTGCCGGATCGCAGTTCCTCGATACGATCTACCTTGATATCCAGGCCGAGGGTTGGATAGCACTTGCCGAACTCGATGGCCAGTGGCAGGCCCACATAACCCAGACCGACGATGCCGATCTTCGATGATTCCAGTGAAAACATAGTATATATCCCTGTTGTCCAGACAGACGCTTGTCGGCTGTGTCATCAGAAATCTGAAAACGCAGCATTCTAGCAGAGCACTGGACAAACCGTGGAAATTTCCCGGCATTACGGTATCCGGGCTGGACAAGGGCAGAAGGTCAACGGATTTGACCACCCTGCCCGGGAACCTTAATATCCGCACTTGATGGACTATCCACAGGGCGATTAGCTCAGCGGGAGAGCACTGCCTTCACACGGCAGGGGTCACTGGTTCAATCCCAGTATCGCCCACCATTAAATCAATAAGTTACGCAGTTTTCACTTTTTTAGGCTCATGACTGTAGTGCAAATGTAGTGCGCTGCACCCTCTCCCAGCCTCGCCAGATCGCTGACAGTTCCCGGCTCTCGCCTCGGTCGCTCGGGTGCAGGGACAGTATCGCCAGGCGAGCCAGTGGTGTCTGTAGGAAAAGTCTGATTTGAATATCAGGAAAGACTAAAGGTCGGGAATCGTCCACGAAACGGACATTCAGAAAATCACCTTCAACTTCCGGGATGTACTGAAAGACGACATTCAGGTTCAGGCGAGCTTCAAATATTTTCAGCATATCGTAATTTGTTAATACATATTCACGGCTGATATATTTGGACACAACGGCCAAGAATGAAAAATAACGTTCTGGCTGTACAACAAGAACTGGATTTACGGAGGCGCTTCATGAACAAATCAAACTTGTTGCGCATTATTTGCGCATGTGTATTTATTGTTGCTTGGGGAAACAGTCATGCAACAACAATCACTTTCAATCACTCAGCAAGAGGTTTTTATGGCGAGTATAACGGTTCTTACTCGTTGGGAAGTACTAGCCATTACGGCACGGGTGTTTGGGCTCAGGGAGGAGGATCATATCCACATTCGAGAGACTTTTTCAGTTTTAACTTGGGTGCTGGGTTTACTGAAACGATCTTGAGCGGAACACTCAGAATATACAACCCGTCTGATGGATTCCATAGTACAAGTAATGGACCGCTTACATTAAGCATATATGATGTTGGCACCTCTTTTAGTACGTTAATCGGAGGTGTAAATGCTTCGACAACATTCAATGATTTGGGAACAGGGTCTCTATTTGGACAGCGGGTAGTTGATGTATCAACGAATGGAACGTATGTTGATATCAATTTAACAGCAGCCGCAATTGCTGCCTTGCAGGGCTCATCAGGGTTACTTAGTTTTGGCGGCAAAATAGAACAAGAAAACCATTTTGCTGATAGATATATGTTCTGGAATTCAAGTTCCAGTCTGCCATCTACTCAGTTGGTACTTAATCTTACCGATCCTGCTGTTGTGCCAGTTCCAGCAACCGTTTGGCTCTTTGGCTCAGGTCTGCTTGGGTTAATTGGAATATCCAAGCGGAGGAAAGCTGTTTAATCAATCTAGGCGCGGCCCTTCGGGGCCGTTTCTTATTTTGCTGCATGTCCGGAGGTGGCCGTTGTCGGGAGTCCGGTCAATCTGACAGTAACGTCCTTTTCTGTTGCGGCAAGCGAGACCTTCACAGCCGCTCAGGGAATGTCGTATCCAAACAGAAAACGGACCTTCACGAGATAAGAAAGTAAAAAAAGCACACCCTGCGGAGGGGCAAGGTGTGCGAATTACGGAGGTAATGTCATAACTGCTAACTGTCAGGTTATAGGCAGGCTGCGTGGCTGTATATTGTTCTGAAGTACAAATTAGAAAACACCGCCACAAATGACCGTTTTTGCGGCATCCAAGTCCTTAACCGGATCTAGGGGAATGGCAACTTCGGCTGGAGATCGGACATTCACAGAACAATTCCTGAGTGATTTACTCGGATGACCGGTGTTGTCTACAACCCGGACATTCAGAATTTATCCTTGCATGTCAGGTGCGTACTGGAACTGGTCATTCCCCGAAATAGTAACATTCGCAAGAACAATAGTGGTTTGCTGATACTGAGATTATGGGATAATCGGTTTTATTCAATCATGCCGATACACAGTGGATGTAATTGACGCTGGAAATCAGGCTATACGTTCAGCCCCTTGTGCTGTTCGACCTTCTATATAATAAAGAGGGAGAGGAAATGGTAAAAAAATCTATTATCGGTATAACATGTACTTGCATTATCTCTACACTAATAGTGCCTTTATATGCATTCGCATCGCTATTATATGTAGGATCAGGCACCCTAAATTCTGGGGGATTATACGTATTTGATGGAGAAACAGGATCATTTATTACAAAATCAATCTCAGGAATCACTCCTTTTGATTTGACTTTTAGATCTGATGGTAATCTTTACTATGTTGACAATGTCGATGATGGAATCAGTAAAGCTGATGGAGAAACAGGTGCATTTATTGAAAAAGTAGTTTGGCTGGGGGGTAATAGCAACCCTACTTCATTCGATTTTGGTCCAGACGGTAATATATACGTTGTCACAACACACGGTGGTACTACTGGTAATAGAGTTGTAGATGAATATGATGGAATTACAGGTGCTTTTATAAGCACCTTTATACCAAATGGATCAGGTGGATTTAATGGTGGCATAATTACTTTTGGTCCAGACGGGAATTTATATGTTGGAACCGGTAACCGAGTGTCTAGATATGACGGAACGACTGGCTTATATACTGGTGCGTTAGTTGAAGCGGGTGCTGGTGGACTTGAATCTGTTGGAAGAATGCTTTTTACTAACGATGTGTTGTACATTTCAGATTATAGTAATGATAGTGTATTACGATATGATGCTTTGACAGGTGCGTTTATAGATGAGTTTGTTTATAGCGGTAGCGCAGGATTAGATGGACCCAATGCATTAACATTCGGTCCAGATGGTAACTTGTATGTTTCAAGTGCGCTCACACATAGTATATTCCGTTTTGACGGATCCACTGGCGATTTTATCGATGTGTTTGCCACAGGAAGTGGACTAGGTCAAACCACATCCCTTGTGTTTACTCCATCTGCAGTGCCTATTCCCGCGGCCGTATGGCTTTTCGGCTCCGGCCTGCTGGGATTAATCGGGATAGCGAAACGAAAGAAGGCTGCTTGATCGTTCAAGAAAGTATCAACAGAGACGGCCCTTCGGGGCCGTTTTCTTGCATGCTTTAATGTCTTATTTTGCGGCAACCGAGACCTTCACAGCCGCTCAGGGAATGTCGTATCCAAACTGAAATCGGACATTCGCGATATAACAAAACCCGCAACAAGGACGGACTTCAATTACTCAATACCTTGCCGGTACCTCTCGTGGCTCTCTCTAACTGTCTCAGGCAGTCCATCGTCGGCCAGTTCGTTCAGGGCTTCGTAAACCAGCTTCCTAACCGCCTCCTGAATCTCCGGCAAGCTAGTCGCTGCAACCACCTCAGGTGCTACCCGGGTCGGCAGGTGAAGCAGCTTGGCTCGAGCATTCGCCACCAGCGCCTGCCAGGTCGATAACACCAGATCAGCGGGGATCAGCGAGCCTTTTTCTCGCTGCAGCGCCAACTCCTGCCTGTCAGCTTGCGCGGCCGTGAGCCGCGTCCTTTCTGTCTCGAGGTCCAATGCCGCGCCGGTATCGCCATCCTCGACGAGCGCGGCAATACGGAAGTCGACCAGCCAGGAAATAAACGCCTGTGCCGGATAGGCCGCAGGCTTCCCGCGCCGCCCAGGCGTGCAGGGTGGCGGGTTCAGCAGGTCATTCCAGTGCCGCAACGTGCGCTCCGTGACGCCTGCGCATTCCGCAGCCTCTCGCTGGTTAAATGTCAGTTCCTGTTTTTTGTTTTGCATCGTAAATGCCCGGTAACTAATTGACGGCGAGGAAGGAAATTGCCAGGAAAATTGCTGTGCCTAAGAATATCGCGACGTCCGAAATACCCGTCCAGAACAATTCTTTCCAAGTACCTTTTGTGTTTGCCGGCCACGCGCCCAGGAGGGAGGGCGCTGCCGGCTGACGGGGTTTTGATCAAATGCGGGCACTCGCCGTCTGATCCCGCGAATAAAAGGCCGGCCCGGAGACCGGCACAGCGTGCGCGTTGCTGAAGGAGGGCAGATTCGCGCACAGCCTAACCTCATGCTCCGGCGTTATATGTCAGCGCTTTGTGATTGCCACACAAAACGCGGAAGGCATAACCGAGACGAAAATGGACGCCATCGGGCGCACCGCTCGGCGCGTTCGTCATCCGCTCAAGGCGCGGCTGTCCTTCGCTGCCTTCCAGCACGGCCACCAGCACACCGCCATGGATCTGGTCGGCAGATGTGAACCATTTGGTGGAGCTGCTCAACCGGCTGTCAATCAGGGTGATAATGTTACCGTCGCTCTCGCCGTCCGTGTTACCTGCGTTCGTCGCTGACCGAACAACGCTCAGGGTGGATGCATAGGCAGGGCCAGCAATTATGAATCGCGGTTTCAGATTCAGGTATTCACCCGCTGCATTTTGTTGCGCACCCATCAAGCCGAAGGCCGTATTGACTTCGTCCACTGACGGCGCAGCAGCGCTTGCGTCCAGGTTCCCGTGATCGGCGTGAAACAGCGCGACACCATCACCCAGCGCCGCATTCGCCGTCAGCAGGTTGAACACTGCCGTCCCGATGGCCCTAGATACTGCTCGGCCTGCCTCGTAAGGCGTGATCGTCAGCGCTTGCACATCCGCATTCAGAATCGCCGCTCGCGTTATACTGATACGTTGTAAATAATTCCCGACAGCAGCCTGTTCTTTACCATCATCGTGAAGCGTGGCTGGTTTTACCTCGCCCCGCTCCTCGACTTCCTCGGGTGCCGGCATGGACGCCCCACGCCGCACATCGAACTGCCGGAAATCCCGAACAGGCAGATAGCGCGTGAATCTCGGCCAGCATTCGGGTGCTGAGTCGAAACCATCAAGCAAGGCGCGATTCACCACATTGGAAATCAGATCGGGAAAATCCGACGAGGTGAGTGCGCGGGTCAGAATCGCGTTTTTATCGTCGATATGCGGCGGCGTTTGGCCGGTCAAGGCGATGTAATCCCGCGCCATCTGCATCAGGTCCACGCGCCCGCCGATTTCGTCCCGGTAAGCGGGCGAAACATCGTTGTACCGAACCAATCCGGCGCTATAATAAATCCGCGCCATGCATAGCTGATTAAATTCGGCATGGTGGTCTCGTCGTCCCCAGCGTGGCGAATCGTCGGCCGGTGCGTAAGGGCTGGTGCCGGTCGCACGTCTATAAATCGCCTCACCGCGTCGAAGTGCGGCCGGATCGGGTTCTCGGCTGAGAAGTTCGTCGGTAAAATCGGTCATTAATATGTCCCTGCATTATATGGATCGTGCCGCTATTTTCCCGCGCCAGCGCACAGGGACACAAACCGCAATTCATGTCCCATCAATGCGCCAGCCATCCTGCCGCCGGTGTTCCTCGATTCGTTTTAGTTGTTTCGGGCTGCGCGGACAGTCCATGCTCCGCAAAGTTGCGATAAATGCCCGCATGTCCCGGCGCGGGTGTTCCCGATTCCCGGCTAGGCACGCCGAAACAATCGCACGTCGCGCCGGTGCTGTTTCGGCTTCTGTCAATTCGATCACGGTGCGCAGCAAGTCGTCGCGCCGATCCAAATCAGGGCCTCCCAGCCTCAATGCATCAAGCAGATTGCCGCCAGCGGCCTGTATCGACAGCCCGTGCACCAGCCACGCCACCAGCTCACGCGGCAAGTTACTTGCCGGCAGGATCGCAAGCAGGGCGTCGCGGCGCGCGGCGGTCATCGCGATTAACTGCGGGTTCCGGTGATGACCGGTTGCCTGATTGGTGCCGGCATACCGGCCGAAAATTGCCGTGACCAGGCAAGCAGCACAGCGCCATGCGTAACCGTGCCGTCAGGCCGCACCACGGCCAGCAGGCGGCCGTCGCGGTCCAATAGGTGCCAGCAATCTTTCCGCAAATATGACCGGCTCTTGTGCGGCTTCTGGCGTTCACCGCCAGCGGCTTGCGCGTATCTTTTCGTCGCTTCTCGGTATTCCATGTCACACCCCCGCCGGAAATGTCATTGTGGTGCCGGGTCGCAGCACCTGGCCGCTATCAGAAACGATTGCGATAGGTGTACCGCGTGCGTCTTTCAGGTGCCACAGCCGGCCATGGCGGGTACTAGTGCGCGGGTCGGGCGGGCGGTAATCGTCACGGGCTGCATCCCGGTAGTGTGTTACTGCATGTAGATACTGCATTTTCAATTTTCCTCTATTTCCCTATGGAACAAATCGTCTCATCCGCTTGGGTGGTAAGCCCATGCGGTCGGTGTTTAAACGACTGAAATCACCTTTGTTGGTGATTACCTGCCATCCCCGGCATGTTTTGCAAATCGCCCCTTCGTTTGCCAGTAACGGTGTCTTGCACAAATTGCATACTCGAGTCATTACTACCTCCGATCACTTGCCATACTTGGCAGCCAGGTATTCAGCCTCACCGCGGTCGCGGTAGGTATGCGTGACCTTGTTGAACTTGAGGGTTACAAGTCCGGTCTTGCCCACCTGCCTGAACCGGATCTTCTGAACATGGATATCGACATCGCTGGTGCGGTCATATCCTGACTCGCGCCAGATTGTCAGGCCGTTGTCGGCCTTGTTGCGCCAGTGCGCGGATCCGCTGATGTCATACAGGGACGGCACCGGGTAATCGCCGTCCTTTTCCCGGTACAGCTTCGCAGGATGCGCCACGACCCACACGTGAATACCCTTCTGCCGGGCGAATGTGCGGATCCGTTTCAGCGACCGTGATATGTATTCCGTCTCCGTGAGCTCCCGCGGACGGTCATGCTCGATTTCATTCCATGGATCAATGACCAGCCCGCGGATCCCCTTGCGATAGACCAGGGATGCAGCGCGATCCAGGATAAAATCCAGCGTCCAGCCGGTATCGTCCTCGTCGAGGATGAAATGGAAATGTTCATTCAGAATTGCCAGTGTCTGGTCGAGATCCTCGCCGCTCATGCGCTCGGTCGGTCCGGTCCCAAATGGCATCCCGCTCCACTTCTCCGCCAGCCGGGCGAGGTGATCCTCCATCGGTTGATTCTCCGGGCTGAACATGGCAAAACCCCAACCATGCAACCGCGCCAGATTCACCGTCAGGCTGTCCAGCCAGTTAGACTTGCCCGCACCCGGCACACCGGTGATCACCGTGAACTCGCCGGGACGGACGGTATAAAGCGCGTCAACCTCACCCCAGCCCGTAGACTTCCCGCGCTCCCAACCGTGGGCGTACAGCGTTCTCACGCGGTCTGACAGGTCGTCTACGCTGAACACGCCCTTCAGTGGGTAGGGTTGCGCATGTTCTATGCACTCCCGCAATACATCCTCACCGTGCTGAACTAATACTTCATTGGCATCCTTGCACCCGACAGGCCAGGTCACCCGGTGACACTTGTCACGTCCGAACCGCCGCGCCAGTTCATCGTCCAGACGTTGACCCGGCTCATCGGCATCGACAGCGATCACCCAGGACCGAACCGCTGAAATGGAATCATGATCCAGAAAAGTGAATTTACTGGCATAGTCCCTGGCATTCACAGCAGGCGCGCCATCCGGCACCGATACCACGGAAGTGAACCCGGCCATCTCCAGGGAAAGTTTATCCAGCTCGCCCTCGACGATGATCACCTGCTCCGGGTTGATGTCATTCAGCCCGTACAGGATCCGCTCGCACCCGACCTCCATGCGGAAATTCTTTTTCCCGTCCCTGTGCTTGATGTTGACCAGATCCTCACAGCGGTAATATGGGAACCGGATCGCATTCACCCAGCCCTCGACCTGCGGCATGTAGGTTTCGCCGTAGCCGATCCGGTTGCGCCGCAGGACCGCCTCGTCGATGCCGCGCTCACTGAACCAGCCGATCACTTTATCCGGTAGGCCGGTGCCTGCTTTCGGTGTCGGCTTTCTGAATTCCGGTTTTTGCCAGTGCAGCACCGGTGACTTGCTGCCGCCTACTTTCAAGGTACCGGACCATCCGCAGTGGTGGCATTGCCACACACCCTCGTCGAGATTGACTGCCAGGCATTTCACATTCTTTTTCTTCCGGCTCGCACTGCACTCCGGACAAGTAGTGCGCACCTCGCCGCCACGCCCGTTTGGAATCTCAATCCTGAAATCCGCCCATGATTTCATGGCACAAACCTCTTCTGGTTATTCAGGGTTTTTTGGTTTTTAAGGCGAGAATCGCCATTTTGTTTGTTCTTCGTTCTTCTTGTCCGGCTCCCGGACAGTTGAGAGGGGTCTCCCGGACAGTTACTGTCTTGCTCCCGGACGGTTACTGTCCGGTTACCGGACGGTTCTAAATTGAACCCGTACCAGTTTGAAGCGTGACCGTATGACTGCTTCAGGATCTGCAACCTGCCGCTTTTTACCAGCCGGTTACGTGCCTCGGTTGCGGTGCTGCGACTGAATCCAGCCTTCCGTGCGACCCGCGCCATACCTGGATTGCAGCGCCCGGTATTCATATCCATGTGCATGGCGATGGCGTGCAGGACGGCTTTGTCGATCCCGTCCATTCCCTCGATCTCGTGGATCTGATAGATCAAGTCGAAATCAATCACCGGCACCTTCCTCCATGAGCTCGGCGATATGCGTCCGGACCTGCCAGCGCTGTTCCTCGATGAATTCCTCGTGCTCTATGATTTTGCTGGTATCGAGATATTTGAGGATTGCTTCCTCGCACAGCCGCCGACCGGCATCTGCACGGGTCACCAGCGCATTGGCCTCAACCTTGCGCACTCCATATTTTGCTAAATAGGACTGTACATATGGTTTATAGTGATCGCGGTGCCGCGGGCTATCGAGTCTCCCGCCGCTGGATGTCTCCAGGTTCTCGACCCATGACAGGTTGTTTTCCATGATGAAGTCGTAATTCAGACCGAAGCGGTCAACCTCTAGTGAAAAAGGCATTCCGACCGCATCATCGAGATCCCACAGGTTGCTGAGAATCGTCTCGGAAATATTCAGGCCACCGGGGTCATGATCACCGCAATACAGCAGGATGCATCGCTTATCCTTTTCTTCCCATTCGCTGAATCGATCCATCATCGCGGCGCGGCTGTGAATATCCGACCAACCGCGGGCATTGGTCAGCGGGACGTTGTACTTTTTGCAAATCGGCTCGAACAGCGACTTGAGGTCGATCTTCTCGACGAGCACCTCCAGATAGACATCCTGCCGTTCCCAGAATGATTCGGGTGTGTACCACCAGGCGAAAGCATAGATTGATTCGACCGCTGCCCGTGCCTGTTCTTCCGGGGTTTCGTTATCTACATCCTGAATACAGGTGGCGACCCGGCTCTGGTCCACTGCAGTGATATCAATCGGTAGCAACCCGGTCTTGCGGCAATCATTGATCAGTCGTTGAGCATAGTCGAAGTCGCCCTTGCGAAGTCCGTGTTCTTCAAGGATGTAGCACCAGCCCCGACTCGACACCCTAAACGACAGTGATTTCGAGATCTGCAGAATGGCATCCGCGAATGATTGCAGATCGTCCTCATACTGCATTTCCTTTTCGGGCGTTTGGCGACCGCGGGACTTTTTTGGAATCTTGATTTCCATTAGTCGCGATCCTCCAGTTCATGGACGCGATCACGAAGGCGGTCGTTCTCGACGATAAGCCGATCGACCTCCCGGCTCATGTTCCGGTTCCAGATGATGTCCTGGCAGTAGCGGTTCGCCAGCCAGCGGATTAGGCGGCAGATCATGCCATCCACCCCGCAATGCGCCCAGCCTCAACCAGCGCCCTCCATAGCGCCAGGTGCGCACGGCACGGCCCGCAGAATCGAAACTCCCCGGGATGAAGTGGCGTCTGGCAATTTGCGCAGGGTGCGCGGTGGCGTAGAATAGGTGGCGTCTGCTTATGTATTGCCCCGTGCCGGGTGCCCGCCCGGCCGGGGGTATTCCCCGCCATTAGCGACCCGCCTTTTCACGTTGCGACACGTAGTCGCGCAGTGCATCAGGGGTGACAAGCCGCCTGCGGCCAATGGTGAAAGTCTGAAGCCGGCCTTGCTGGATTTCCTTATAAATAGTCGGCCGTGAAACATTCAACGCCTTCGCGGCGTCGGTAATCGAAAGGGTGAGTTCGTGCATATCCTTGGTTCCAGGTTCCTGCCATTGTTTCCCCGCTTCCGTTGCGGCAATGACAACTGTTGTAAATCCTGGATACCTACTATATGCGCGTTTCTACCGTTGTTAAGTCAAGGTTCTCAACAGGTTGTTGTAGAAAATAGCGTTTTCTTTTTCCCGCCGCCACGTTGCTTTTTTCTTGTATGTGCCATTATCGCCCCCCGTCCAGCACTGCCACGGCTGCCGCTTTATGCTCGGGTGCTAGGTGGCTATAACGCAGTGTCATCTTGATATCTGAATGGCCCAACAGTTCGCGCACCGTATTTAGATCGACACCAGCCATAACCAAGTGACTTGCGAAACTATGCCGCATGTCGTGCCAACGAAAGCCGGTGATATTCGCCGCGACCAGTACACCCGCCCAGCTTTTTTTCATGTTGTCCAGCTTGCCGCCATCGCGTGCCGGAAACACCAGCCCGGTTTTGCTTGTCTGGTCGCGCCATGCTTTCAGCACGGCCAGCGCTTCCTGATTCAGCGGCAGGTGCCGGGTGGTTTCGCTTTTCGTGTGTTCACCCTTCAGCGTCAGCGTTTTTGCTTTCAGGTTTACAGCGTCCCATGTCAGCGCTAGCAATTCACCGCGCCTTAATCCTGTGTTTAGGGTCAGCAGTACCGCCGGCGTCAGGTGGTCGCCGTATTGCCCGGTAATGGCCGGTATGGCTTCATAGCCGCGCCTTTCCCGCCATGCGTTACCGTTCTCCCTGCCCTGAATAATCCGCTTGTCACGGGCTGTCAGGGCATCACGCAGGCGCTTTTCCTCGGCCGGCGTTAAATAGCGGACAATGCCGCCTTTATCGGTTTTCAGCGGCTTGGTTTCTTTTAGTGGGTGTTCATCCAGTAACTGCCATTCGACGGCTTTAGATAGCGCCGCACGCAGTGCCACCATATCGCGGTTTATGGTGGTGGCTGCCTTGCCCGCCTTGCGGCGTTTCGTGCGGTGCTTTTCAACCAGCCACGGCGTTATCTCCGGCAGTTTCTTTTTGCTCAGATCCGGGAAAAATGTCGCCTTCAGTCGTGCGACGGTCGCCGCGCCGCTTTTCCGGTTTGCAGTGGCCCAGGGTTCATACTCGTTTTCAATGAAACTTTTGAATGTGTGCGCCCTCGCCCGCCGGCGTTTTTCTTCTGGCGTGTCGTCGCCCAGCGTCAGCCCGGCCAATAGCTTTTTAGCTTTTTCCCGCGCCTGTTCCGGTGTCACGGCCGGTACTAGCCCCAGCTTTTCCCGCTTGCCGCGTTGATATTCGCAGTAATACACCCGCCGGCCGGTGGGGTGTACGGTAAGAATGAAACCCTTTAATTCGCTGTCGCGTACGTCATAGCGCGCCGCTTCCGCTTTGAATTTCGGTAAATTCGTCTTTGTGATTTTCGCCCGCATAACCCGCCCCTTTCACTCTGTAGTGCAAATGTAGTGCAGTTGCAGATTATAACGGTTTACAGCTATTAACAACAAATTACTTTAACATATTGTTTTTACGTGTTTTGCTGCCGCAAGCTATTGAAGTTAAAAGGCCATTTTTTGCCTTCACACGGCAGGGGTCACTGGTTCAAACCCAGTATCGCCCACCAATCAAATCAAGCAGTTGGAAACCACTACACCCCCTGTTTTGGTTCCCGACTGATTATTTGTCACAGCGTTGTCACACTCGTTCGCCAGCGAGGTGTGGCAATGGCGTCCTTCCGTAAACGCGGCGCGTATCAATGGCAGGCACAGGTCCGGAAGAAGGGCCAGCCGCTGCAATCCAAGACCTTCGAGACCCGTACCGAAGCGGAACAGTGGGCGCGCGCCATCGAGGTCGAGATGGACCAGGGCGTGTTCGTCTCGCGCGCCGAGGCCGAGTCCACCACCCTCAAGGAATTGTTCGAACGCTACCTGGCAGAGATCACGCCCCGGAAAAAAGGCGCGGCATCCGAAACCAACCGCCTGCAAGCCCTGATGCGCCTGCCGCTCGCCCGGCGTTACGTCGCTAGCATCCGCGGCATGGACATCGCCCGTTTCCGCGACGAGCGACTACAGAAGGTAACGCCGTCTACCGTCAAACGCGACCTGGTGCTGCTCGGCCACGTATTCGAGATAGCGCGCAAGGAATGGGGCATCTACCTCCACAACCCGGTGCGCGACATCCGCCTGCCCGCCGACAACCGGCCACGGGATCGGCGCCTGCAGACCAGCGAGGAACCCCGCCTGCTGGAGGCCTGCAAAGAGGCGCGAAATCCCTGGCTGCTGCCCATCGTACAACTGGCACTGGAGACCGCCATGCGCCAGGGAGAACTGATCCGCCTGCGCTGGGAGCACATCGACCTGAACCGCCGCACCGCCCACCTGCCGGATACCAAAAACGGCGAGCCCCGGACCGTGCCGCTATCCTCGACCGCTGTCCAAGTGCTGCGCACCCTGCCCCGCAGCCTGCACGGCCAGGCCTTCCCCGGCCTCACCACCGAGGCCGTCAAGCGCGCCTACATCCGCGCTGTGCGCCGCGCCGGCATCGTGAATCTGCGCTTCCATGACCTGCGCCACGAGGCCACCACCCGG